>Ga0335071_10001614_pt1 | contig 24304 bp, 24 predicted proteins | sample Lox_Sample_15_FD_206724 | JGI IMG/M metagenome (GOLD analysis project Ga0335071, IMG submission 206724) | Soil microbial communities from Loxahatchee National Wildlife Refuge, Florida, United States - Lox_Sample_1.5 | ecosystem: Environmental > Terrestrial > Soil > Wetlands | place: USA... | reverse complement strand
CTGGTGAGACTGATTGAACTGCCGACCGAGCGAAAAGGAGCCGCCGACTCAGATCGAGTCAGCGGCAGCAGACAACTCAAACGAAAGCGAGACAGCTAACGCACAGCTTGACTGCCATACCTGCCTTTGTGGTGGACTGCTGTGTCGGATTCTGGGATGAAAAAGTGCGTGTCCGCCGCGTACTAGATGTCTCGGATATCGAGGTAGAATCGGCGCATGGCGGGCAGGGAACGGCCGTTCGCTGTCGCGAAGAGCAGATAGCGGAGTTGACGTGCGAAGGACAAGGGCACGTCGTGCCTTACGGCCGCGGCCCACTCGTCGCCGGCCAGCAAGGGAATGTGGAGAAAATCGATGCCCTGGTCACGGGCCCTGGCCGAAACGAACCGGATGAGGTCGGCGACCTGCATCGGATTGCGGCCATGGACATCGGTGAGGTACCAAGACCTGATCTGCTCGCCCACACGCGGAATGTGGGGATGAGGAAGGCCACGCAGGAGTCGGGAATCGAGCATGCGGCCGGCAAGCATGCCCCCGGGCGGCAATGCCTCGACCACCTCGGCGAAGATGCCCTCATTGCTCCAGACCGTGCATCCGGCATCGTCAAGGACCCAGCTCGCAACGTGGCCGCCGGTGCTACCGCCGACAAGCGGGTTAGTGTAGAAGTCGAACGGCGGAACAGTGGCGAGCAGGCGTTCATGCACCTCGGCCATGCTTGCTGCCCGGGCCTCGCTGCGGCTCGGGCGGCGCGCATAGGTCGGATATGCTAGAAAATGGCAGGATGACGCGGGGGTCCGGGCGCGGAACCAGGCCATGGCCCGGGCCTCCCGGTTGTCATCGATTGTGTAGCCATAGCCGAAGTCCGAGCGTGCGTCGCCGAACCTGGTTATTTCACGCGCCAGTCGCCACGCGACGCCCAGTCGCCGGTATTCGGGATGGACGCGCAGGTCAAAGTAGAACGCCGCTCGACGTGGCTCTCCATACAACCGGACGTCCTTGAAGGCGACCCCGACCACACCAACTACCGCCCCTTCCAGTCGGGCGACAATCAGCTTGTGGTCGGCGAAGTTCTCGGCGCGCCGGTGAAACGTGCTGCGTCGGAAGCTGAGCCGGCGGCTCTTCCCCTGCGGAGCGGAGCGCTCCAACGCCATGCATGGCTCATTGTCGGCCGCCGGGCTGTAATCCTCTATCAGCACCCGGTCGCTACGACCGGCCATCGCTCTCCGGAAATGCCGAATAGTGAATCGAGAAGGGTGAAGGACAGGCTCGGGTTTTCCCGCTCCCTGTTCTCAATTGTCTATTGCCCCGCGACCTCGGCAATGATGAACTCGTAGCCGATTGACCGGTCCTCAGCCGCCAGGCGCTTTTCGAGTGCCGGTTCTCGTGCCAGGCGCGAAGTCAGTTCGGGTGGGACCTCGTAGCGCGTGAGGAACTGCCTCAGGACAAAGCGGCCACCGGGTACGGCCGATTCCACAACCGCGTGAATCAGGTCGGAGAACTCGCTGGTATTCATGTAGGAACAAACGTCCGAGAGCGAGTACCGGTCGAAGCGCGGAGCGTCAGGAGACTTGAGGTACGCGACGACTTCGGCGTCGACTATCTCGAGGTTTCTCAGCCGGGGCTGGATTCGGGCGATGCCGTCGGCGCGCAGGTGGGGCGGCAGGTCGCTCTCCGGCAGGCGGCCGGTAAGAGCCAGCGAAAGCATGAAGTTGTCCTTGGCCACATGGCGGTTCAGGCCGGCCAGCATCGTGCGATAGAGCATGACTCGCGGGGGCTCGGCAGTATTGGTGTAATAGGCCGGGTCGGCGCCGGTCAACCGAAGGACCAACGGATTCAGCGCCAGCCGGGAGACACTCCGCCATGTCCGCGTATCCCACTTCGTCTGGACGAACGCCCGCTGGCGTTCGATATCGTCAAAAGCAAAAAGCTCCTGGACTGTCTTGCCGCGAAATCGGCGAATCATGCGCGCCTGCTGCTGGAAGCGCTGCTCGAAGCGGCCCTGGTAGAGCACACCCCGGGCGATCTTCTTCCGGTGGGCGGTCCAAAAGGCCCGCGTGGCCTCAGGCAGATGCAGGCAGACGAGACGGTTGAGCCGTTCTGCCGCCGGGCGGTCGTGGAGACCGACAAAGCCCATCGCGTCTTCTACCGAAAGCTCCTGCAGCGCCGCGATGAGCAGCCGTAGCAAGTGGTTCTGGGCAGGGGCGAAATCAATCGCCGTGAGGCGAACATCCTCGGCCGCCAGAAGCGCGAGCGGCCGGACACCGCTCCCTGTCGGGCATAATACGCGGTCGCCCGGTCGCAGTTTCAGCCCCTCGACCTCGGTCCGCCAGTCCTCGTTCACTGAGGTGTAGTTCAAGTGTCGAGCGTACGACTGATTCACGGCGACTCCGGACTGCCGGAGACCGTCGCGGCTTGGCGTCCGGGAAGAGCGGACTCCCTCTCGAAGAACCGTCCGCTGCTCACGGTAGGTTAATGCGCAAGGTAGACGGCCGCGCAGACGCTCGGCTCCACGCTGCCGTACTGCGACCAGTCCAGCTTCCGTTCCGCTGCCGAGTTCTCCTCTATGACGTCGTGATACCAGCCCTGATCCGGGACCTCCATCTCGAGGCAGGCCGTGATGCACCGCGACAGGCGGAGCTTCAGCCCGGCCGGAACACCAACGGTGACGCCGGTCCGCACAACCCTCTGGAAGGGCAGGTCGGTGACGTTGACGTTCCAGTAGCGGACCCAGTCGAATGTGGCCCCGACGCCGGCATAGGCGGTCACCGCATCCTTCACTATCGGCACGGAAGCGAAGAGCGCGACCCGTGCGTCGAGCGCGAACAAGTTCACCGCCGGGGTCGTGCCGTCATCGGCCTTCCACTTGTCGGTGCTCGTGAATCCGCCGGGCCGGAAATTGACGCTGAACACCTTGGACAACGGAACATCTGCCAACAGGTCAAAAGCCCCGCCTCGCACTGCGCCGGGATAGCCATAGTAACCAGCGGGCCAGAGAGTCGCGGCTCGGGTGCCGAGGTCGGCCCCAAACTCTACCGCACCGGCGTTTCCGCAGAGCACCACCAGGACCAGGAAGCCGACCGCGACACATCTTCTCATTGTACTACCTCCATCGCGGCCGCGTCCGGCCGCCGTTTCCGCCGATCTGCAAACTCGTATGCTGTCGGTAGGCATCACTCTCTCACCCGCACCACTGACGTCCGCATAAACAACGCAACTCTCAACCCCGTCCCTTTTGTTCCCTCCCCCTTGAGGGGGAGGGAAGGGTGAGGGTGACGCAGGCTGCCCATTACTTAGGCGAACGTCAGTACCAGTCTGGCCTACTTGGCCGACGGGTCGTCCTGCATCAGACCAAACATGTTCCCGTCCGGAGCTTGGACTGCGGCGTACCATCCTATTCCGGGAATCGGGCCACGGGGCTGCACGAGCTTCGCGCCGGCCGCTACCGCCCTGGCGATAGCCGCGTCGAGGTCAGTAGCGTCGAGGGTAAGCACGACCTGGTCCACAGGCTTACCGCGTCCGATGCCGCCGTCGATACCGGGCTTTGACCGGTCGCCAGTTCCCACCAGCCAGTACTCCATCGGGCCATCCCATTTCACTGCGTTCCAGCCGAAGGCGTTGGTGCAGAACTCAACCAGCTTCTCCGGCTGTTCGGACATCAGGTCGAAGTGTATAACGCGGGGCATAATTCCTCCATTCAGTGCTGTATTGATTGGTCCATCCTGCGAGTGCTGTCAGCCGGCATGAGGCGGATGGTCTTGATCTCGAAGGGCCGGAACGCGAGTTCGAGCCTGCCGCCGGTGACCGTCAGTTCTTCGACGTTGTGTTCCAGCAGGTCGGTAACGAATGCCCGGCTGAACGGCATGCGCAGGGTCAGCGCTGTCCTAGCCGGCTGGCCGAACGCCTCATACAGCCGGAGCACGAGCGAGTCGTCGTCCTCGGCCCGCTTGACCACCTCGATAATCACGTTGGGTAAGCTCGTCTCGAACCGGCTCATCTTCGCGGGCAGCGGTCCGTCGTGTTGCCCGCTGGCAATCGACCGCAGCGGCACGTTGAGGGAATAGGCTTCCCCAATAACCCAGCCCCGCCGGAAATCCCCTCGATGCGGGAAGAGCGCGTACGTGAACTCATGCTCTCCCAAGTCCGCCTCCGGGTCCGGGCTCTTGGGTGAGCGCAGCAGGTTCAGGTCCAGCACGTTGCCCAGAACCTTGTGCCCGTACTTGCAGTCGTTGAGCAGGGCTACGCCGTAGTCCGGCCCGGACAGGTCGGCCCACTTGTGAGCCACCACCTCGAACCGGGCCTCATCCCACGATGTGTTCCGGTGCGTCGGACGCTGGACGTGGCCGTACTGAATCTCGAATGTCGCCTGTGCGGCATGCACGGTCACGGGGAATGACGTCCGCAGCATCTTGCGCTCTTCGTGCCAGTCGACCCGGGTCATGAATTCCAGGCGCCGGCTGTCACGCGCGAGGCGGACTTCCTGCACCAGCTTCGACTTCTCGCTGATGCGCCATTCCTGCACGAGCGACGCTCGCACCGGTCCCTTTTCGCCGACGCGCGCCGACAAGAGCTCCGCCTCGACCGGCGGCTTCTCTTCGTAGAAGACGTCAACGTCCCATGCTTCCCATGCCGCCGGAACATCCTCGTAAAGGGCAAGCACGTTTGCCCGCTCGCCCGCCGGGATTACCTCCCGCTCCTCGACCTTGTCATAGATCCGGACCAAGTGCCCGTGCTGGTCGAACTCTGCCCTGAGCTGCTCATTCTCCAGCAGGTTCTCGGTTACTTCGAGGGGACTGGCTCCAGTTTCCGCCGAGGAAACTGGTGCCTGTACCCGACCGGCCACCGGCGTGACGAATAACACGCAGTGGCCCATCGAGGGTGCGGTCGCCTTCACCAACACCTTCCCATCCTCAACCTGAACCGGCATGGCATTGCCATCCGAGTCCTTAACCGCGACCTCACTCTCCCCCGCCTCAAGCGGTATGGTCACGACGTCGCTCCGCTGCCACGATAGGCTGTTGGCGACGACTACCGGCCGGCCGTTCCCGCGCGTCGTCGCCTGCAAAGCAAGCTCGGCCTCGCCACGGGCAATCGCCTTTTCTGCAAAGCTGACAATCTCGGCATAGTCCCGGGCGCTGTCGCGATAGACCCAGCCGATGGACGAGCCCGGAATGATGTCGTGGAACTGATTCGTGAGCACCAGCTTCCAGATGCGGTCCAGTTCCTCGCGCGGGTACTGAGCGCGGGACATGACCGGCGACGGGACATGACCCAGGTCCATTCCACCCTCACCCCTTCCCTCTCCCTCTGGGAGAGGGCGAGGGTGAGGGAAATTGGAATCGTGTGCCAAGCCGGTTACCGCCAGCAGGTATTCGGCCTCACGCAGCAGCAACTCGGCCCGGCGATTGGACCGCTTGTTCCGCGCCTGCGATGTCAACGTGCCCCGGTGCAGCTCGAAATATAGCTCGCCGCGCCAGACCGGCAGATCGGCAATCCCAGCTTCGGCCTTCGGGAAGAAGTCGGAAGCGAACTCCTGGGTTACGCGCGGCAACTCCTCGCAGTCCCGAGTCCGCGCGGCCAGCTCCAACTGGTGCCGCGACGGTCCGCCGCCGCCGTCGCCGAACCCGAACAGGTAGAGCCAGCGGTCGGCCCGGTCCTTCTCGGTGAAATTCTGAACGGACTTGATCAACTCCTTCGGCTCAAAGTCGCCGCAGTAGGTATCGCTCGGCGGGAAATGGGTGAAGACGCTCGTACCGTCAATCCCCTCCCACCGGAAGGTGTTATGCGGGAAGCGGTTGAACTGGTTCCACGAGAGCTTCTGGGTCGTGAAGTACTTCACCCCGGCCAGCTTGAGAATCTGGGGCAGCGTCGCCGAGTAGCCGAACACGTCCGGCAGCCAGAGATTCTCCACGTCGACGCCGAACTCGGACTGGAAGAATCGTTTTCCATGCAGCAGTTGGCGAACCAGCGACTCGCCGCTCGGGATGTTGCAGTCGGCCTCAACCCACATACCGCCCTGAACCTCCCAGCGCCCGGACTTCACCGCAGCCTTGACCCGTTCATACAGGCCCGGATAGTGCTCCTTGGTGAATGCATAGAGCTGGGCCTGGCTGGCGCCGAACTTGTATTCCGGATACTCCTCCATGTAGCGCAGCGCCGAAGAAAAGGTCCGCCCCGTCTTGCGCACGGTCTCGCGCAGGGGCCAGAGCCAAGCCACGTCGATGTGCGCGTGCCCGATTGCGCTCACCTGTTGCGCCGAGGCATTGGCGCGCTTTGCCAACGGGACGGCCAAAGCGGCCCGTGCCGCCGCCACCTCAGACCGGCTCCCGGCCCCGTAGCGGTTCACCGCCTCGTTCAGCGAGTAGCGGATTCGGGCCCGGCGCGGATGATCCTCAGGCAGAGCGGTCGCCAGCCCGTTCAGGAAATAGAAATCGTGATAGAAGTCCCAGACATCACGCCGGAGCAGCACCAGACAGGCCTCCTTTAGAAGGCAGTCAGGCATGTGGCCGAACAGATGATTGGCGGCAGCCTCCACCAGGAACTCAACTTGTCTTCCCTCCTCTCTCCTCTCTCCTCCCTCCTCACTATTCGCTCTTGTTGGCACCAGGGCTTTGCGCTCCAGTCCATCGCCCGAGGTCAGGCCGCACACCGGTTGTCCCTGCGCGTCAAACACACAAGCTTCGCTGCCCGTGTCAATCAGGCCCCAGACCTCGGCGAATGGCGATTGGCGAATGGCGATTGGCGATTGGGTGTCTATCTGTGGTTTCTGACCCCATTCCGCCGGTATCTCACCGGAGAACCGGAACCACGCCGATTCCCAGTTCCCGCCCCAGCGGCTACCGACTGCAATCGGCCGCCACTGCCGCTGCCCGAGCTCAGCGAAAGGAATCGGGTCGGCATCGTGGGTGAACGATGCCGCCAGTGGAACCTTAGCCGCGTAGAAATCTCGGCTGTGTTCCTTCAGAAACCGGCGGATGCGCTGCTCAGTCAGCTTCGGATGATTCAGCATCAACGTGCTCCTTTCAACCTGGCCGGGCAGTTCTCAAGTTGCACGGCGCTATCCTATGGTTCGGCGGCGCGAAGTCAAGCGCTCACCCGCTCGGCCAAACTCACCATCCGATCCCGCCGCGCGTGGCGGCCGTCATCAGGCGGCGTGACAGTCCATGGTGCGCCTCACTTCGGCCAGCGTTCCCGCCTACCATGCGCGCTCTGAATCCTCTTGACCGTGTTCCAGTTGCGTGTCGTTGCCATTCGGCCAAACTGCCGGTCGAGCGTCTTCATCAGATCGGTCGTGCCATGGCCGTGGGAGAGCACCACGACGCTCGCAATCTCACCGGCCGATACACGGACCATGCGGATGTTCCCTCTCGGTGACCGGTCCGGCTGCACGACCTCGGCAGGAGCGCCTTCGGCGAGGAACGTGATGTAGAGCTGCGCGCGGGCAGGGAAACTCGCATCTCCGAATGGATTGGAGTCGAGTAGCCGTCCGATCTCCTCAAGCGTGCGCAGGACCACCGTCGCGTCGAACCCGAACGCTCGCTTGAGTCCTGCCGTGATTCGCGCCACCAGTCTCTTGCGGCTCGACGACGGCGCCTCGAACAGCACGTTGCCGCTGGCGAGCACGGTCCGCACGTTCTTCAGTCCGAGTCCGGCGAACGTCGCTTCGAGCTCAGCCATCTTGACAGGTTTGTGTCCGCCGACGTTCACTCCACGCAAGAACGCCACGTATGTGAGTGATTTCGGGGACACGGTGCTCATCTCGGCTCGCCGAGGCGGCTGGCCGCCAGCCGCAAGCTGTCGGCCGTCATCATCGTCTCGACCAGCCACGTTGGATCGGTCGACTCATACAACGTTCATCGTTGGCCGACTTCACAAACTGGTGACTGGAACCTGGAAACTGATCACTCGCGGCCACCGGCCGCGCCGCGCCTTGCCACCGGCATCAAATCGGCTGCCTGTCCATGGATCTTCATCTGAACTGGGATGGCAGGAGAGGGTGGAGGCGAAACGGAGGCCCTCTCCTGCCCTTGGGCGAACCATTGGAGTAAGAGAACGATGCGTTACAGACTGGTCTAGCTTCCGTCCCAGTCATGTGATGCTAGCACCCCTGCGTGAAGCCCGTATAAGCAACCGGTTAGAATTCTGCTGCGTGATTTCCGGCCGAACGCGTCTCTTCTCCGCCGACGCATCCATACCGAGAGCAGCTCGTAGATAGACCGGCTGGGCTTCAGCTGTTCCAGAGTCAGTTCCGTCATGAATCAGCAGTCCTTTCTCGGCTCGCGGGTGACAAATCTGCTCACAGTACTTAGATACGTAGGTGCCAAGTGCGGGCGTCCCGCCGGGCCTTCCCGCGAGACTGCACTCAAAGTCTGCTTACCTGTGGGGAGGAGTCAAGGGGAACGGCATGGGCGAAACCGGGAACGGAGTTCCACGAAGCAGCGAAGAACGACTCGTGCCCAGCGTTCATAGCACGCTGAGTTGCCCGTCACCATCACGGAACTTACCAGCGGAAGCCGGGTCCCGGCCGGAGAGTGCCCACCAGTGGCGTTCGGAACCAGAGTCTCCGGGGTCAAGAAGAAGCTCGAATTGCGCAGAGTCAGCCGGTCAGGAACATGTTCCCCGCTCGTTAGAGGCAGGGCAGGAGAGAGCGTATGGCGTAACGCTACTCTCCTGCCCTTTTGTGCCTGGTAAGGCAGAGAGGCTTTCAGCTAGGCGACATAGGAACCGTGTCACCATCCTTCCGCGTTATCGTAACGCCGCGGTGCAAAGCCAGTATAAGGACTACATCAGGATGGCGCTTTCTGTGTACTGACGGACCGGGGAGTACGGGAGATGAACCCTCTCTGCCAACGCTTCGCCCGGAGACCAGGTGACGGCTCTGACGAAAACCGGGAGGCATCTCACGTACCCGAGCTGTGTTCAATTCCTTAGCTTGAGGATTTCTTCTCGCGCTGCGATCAGGTCGGCCTGAAAACCGCTGCTTGCCGTCAATGCCCCGACCTCCAGCATGGCGAGCAGACGCCCGCCTTCGAGATCGACCGGATAGTGGACGCCGGCTTCCACCCGGTGGCGCGCGATCTCCTCCGCGCGTGCACGCAAAGCGGCAAGCTTGTCGGGAAAGAGCAGGCCGAGCACTTCGGCCAGTACGCGCGCCTCGGAAGTATGCCCGCTGGGATAAGCGTCGCTGGTTGTTGAATCCACCAGGAGCCTTACACGAGGATTAGCAAGATAGGGCCTCCGCGTATGCCAGTACTTCTTGGCCGTATCGACCACCACTTCCGACGTACGCTCGATGCGATCGAGAAGAGCGGAGGTCTTCGGCAGCCGTTCGCGGTCGAACGAAGTGCCAAGCGTATCCGTCATCAACTCCACTCGGAATTTCTGTTCGTTCCGGATCGCCGAAATCTCGGCCGGCGAGAGAGAGATCTGCCCCGCAACTACCAATTCGATCTGCGCCTTCCAGGCCTCGCTCCCCTCCGTTGGCGGCGGGGGCAGAAGTTGAGGCGACAGCGAGTGCGGCTCAAACCAAGGCCGCTCGACCCCGGCGGCCCAGGTCACTTGAGGCGCGACCGCCATCCAGAGTGCCGCGACTGCGACCGCGATCAGGCGGGTGAGGGAAAATGCGGTGCCCGTCCAGGTCGGCGGAGTCATTGACTTCGTTGACCATCTCATATCCATTGATTTCTCCTCCGCGAGCGCTGCCTTTCGCAGCCCTGAATTGGTCATTTCCGTCCATCCGGAATTGATTGGGAATTGGTCATTGCCACTTGGTCATTTCCTACCTCTGCCAACTCCTCATGAGCATACGCACTGGTCACCGTCCGTTTGCCAACATCAAGCGGAACTCGTCGGGTCCAGTTCCCGGTTCACCTGGTTCCGGCCGTCCGCGGGCCCTAGCCCAAGCTGAATGGCGGATAGCGGTCAGTCACAAGCAGAAATGCGTAGGCAGAAACTCGTAGGCCCCAGCGACCTACTCCGACGACGAAGTCGAAGAGGCCTCTGGGATACTGACCCGTGAAGAGAATGGCGAACCAGGCAACACCCGCTGCAAGGCACGCGCCAATGCCGAGGAACGCCAGGACGACGTAGTGCGGAATCGCAAGGAACCATTTGACTAGGGGCATCCACCGGTTGAGGTCATTTCGCACGTCGGGGTAGTCGACCTCGATGTGGACGGACTGGTCTTCGACGGTCGACGGATACCGGTCGGTCAGAAGCAGCAGGTAGGCCCACACTCTGTACTGGAAGCGGGTCAGTTCACGTGCAAACTCGAACCACCAGCGAGGATAGCTCTGCCGAAAGAAGATCAACAGGGCCGTGGCTGCGGCGAGACCGCTCACCAAACCGCCAGCGGTGTCCCAAGTTTTCTTCACGATCTCGCCGGCCTGATTGAGGATCGTCGCGGTGTTGGCCATCTGACCGGTCTGCGAGATGAGGCCAAGGACGATGGCGATGGGAATGATACAGACAAGTCGGAAGAAGGTGGTTAGCCTGTTCAGTTTCTGCGCATATTCGATTTCCAGACGAGCAGCATAGTAGTGGTAATCAGCCATTAGTGACTCTCCTTTGCATGTATTCGCCCCATGGCTTGGTGTGAAATCGGACGGTAATGTGCAAACGTAGCCAAATCCTGCAGGCCGAACGGAGGAACCCGGGAACGCCCATGGTCCGATGTCTGGCCGGGCTTAGTGAATCAGCGCTCTTCCGAGGTAGTACGGCCAGATGAAAAGGGCGAGCACGGCCCTCCAGAAGAAAGGCATGTGCAGGTAACCTATGCTGAACAGCCAGCCGATGGCCCAGACCGACCCAGTCATTGGTCCGCCATGCCATTCTCTATGGTGTTTGTGGTGATGCCTGTGCCAACGTTCATTGTCCCAGTAACGCCCCCGAGTTTCTGCCCCACAGTTCTGATTGTTGTCATCTCCTATCATGGCTTTCTCCTTTGTTGCCGCATTGCCTGCCGAGCACGCCACCCAGGGCCAGGGAGGGCAGGGAGGGCGCGAACGCGCGCCCCTCCCTGCCCTGCTGCCCCGTCGGGATCCGGTAGGACTCGATGTCCGTGAAGTAAGGCTTCTTCTTCTTCGAGTCTCAACATCCTACGCACTCGATGTCAGGCCCGTATGAGCGACCGGTCAGGATTGTGTTATTCGATGTCGGACAACAAGAGCAAGTCCCGCGTCGCGGTCGCCGGGCTTTGGGGCTGGTCTTGAACGGCCAACCAGTCGCGCAGCTTCGATTCGATGGTGTCGCGCGTGCGGCGGAACGCGTCGAGCCGCTGGTCGCCGGTTCCTTCGACAACAACCGGGTTGTCAATCGGCCAGAAGATCTGCTCCAGAGCGCCCGGCCAGGCCTCAGGGCAGGCCTCGGCCACGCGAGCGCAGACGGTGATGGCTGTGCGGATGCGTACGATACCGAGGAACTCACAAATGTGCTTCGGCCGGAGCCCGGTCGTATCGATGTCTCTCTCGTGCAGCACCTGCAGGGCAAGCGGAAGGACTACCTCACCCGGTGCCAGGCCGGCGCTAACTGCTATAAACCGGTCTCTGGCGAGGTGCCTGAGCAGCGCCTCAGCGATCTGGCTGCGGCAGGTGTTTGTGGTGCAGAGGAACAGTACGGTCGGTTTCGATTCACTCATTGAACCTCCACCGACACTCTAGCGTCTGAGTGTTGACTCCGGATGAACTCCGGGTCAGGACTACGTCAGGTGAGGGGCAGACCTAGTCGGTTACTCATCGGGGAAACGCCGTCCGCGTGTCGGCCCCTGGGACCGGCACTGCGTGGCCGGCCCCATCCTGACTTGCAGGCGGCATGTCGCTTGTCTGATGCCCTCCCGCGTCACGGTGCCTCGTGGTGTATGGAATACGGTAAAGGGAATTCGGTCCCACCTCGCTACCGTCGGCGCTTTGAACCACGCCTCCCCTCCGTCCTTGAGTGGCGTGAGAACATACATTCTACCGGTTGGATTCCTCAAGCGGATCCGGTTCTCTCGGAGCACTGCGTCTCCGACAATTCCGTTCATGCCTGGCCACCTCTCATAGGCCGACTCTTGGTGCCTCGCTAAATCACAGGTCTCCTTGGGAACTCCCTGCTGGCTGCCGAGTCCAGCGCCCCTCGTAGCCGGATCAGGTGCGGTTGCGGCTACATTCGTAAACGGATGTCAAGTTGACGGGACGCGCCATCAGGTCAGGGAGGGCAGGGGAGGGGGTACGTACGGCCCTCCCCTGCCGGGAGGCAACCAGAAACAGGATGGTGAGTCCTGCTGGAGAGAAAGCACCTCGTTTGCTTCACTGTCATTCTGGTACGCCATTGTCAAGCCAGCATAAGCATCCGGTCAGGATTGTGTTATTGGAGGTCGGACAGCAGTTTCTTCACCTCAGCCTTGATGATGTCCCACACACGACGGAACTCCACGATGCCCTTGCCGGAGGGGTCGGGAATCTCCCATTGCACCACTTGCGCCCGGCAGGAAGGGGAAGTCGACCTCGCAGCCCATGGTCACGAGGTAATCGTACTTGAGGTCAGGCAAATCCTCGAGACCCTTGGGTCGGGCCCCAGAGATGTCGATTCCGACCTCCCGCATCACGGCCATCGCGTCGGGCTGAACCGCCTCTGCCGGCCGATGCGCACTCGACGTCCTCAGCGAAATCGTGGCAAGATGCCTCAACCATCTGGCTCCGGCACGAATTGCCGACGCATGCGAACAGGATTCTTGCGGGCATCAGTCGCCTTCCAAGAATGGCCTCAACGTTGCTCTTCCGCCCTGGTCAGAGAAACCACCCAGTCCTCTATCTTCTTCCGGTCCCGGTAGTCGCCCGGCGTGATGCCGAGCATCAGCTTGCCCATGAGGTTGCCGAACCAGCCGGACGGCGACGCCTTGCCCGCAAACACGGCTGTGCTGATGGATGAAAGCCCGTGCGCGACCAATTCTGGGTACTTATGCGCCGTCTTCCGCTTGTCCTCCTTCACGGATGTGATGGTAATGCAGGCGGCAAAGACCGCCACCTTCTTACGGCTCAACTCGGCGCGGTTGGCGGCGATGAACTCCCCGACCTTCCTATGCGGCCGCGCGCCGTGTATTGCGGAACCGATAACCACAAGGTCGTACGGCGAAAGGTCCACGACCAGACCCGAGGCCGGAATCGTGTAGGCCGTGACGCCGGCCCGGCGCAGCGCAGTCTTCATGAAATCCGCAATCTCCGCCGTCGAGCCGGCGTAGGAACCGTAGACAATCAAGGCGTTCTTCACAATCGTAGTCCGTCAATCGTCAATCGCTGGTCCGTTGCAACGGCAGCGGGCACGCCAGCCGCGGGTCGAGAATCGCGTGCTGAGTCACACTGATCTGCCGTGAGCATGGAATACCCAATGGTCAGGCTCCCCTCTTGACGCGGATGCAACTGCTCCCGTCTGGTATTCCGCGTCTCCTCCATTTGTCCGACAGGCTACTTCATCTGTGGCCGGACGAGACCCGCTATTTGTCCTTCCGCACGAGTCGGTAGACGCCGAGCGCCGCCAGTGCAACCACGGAGACTACCACGGAGATGCGCGGGTCCCACATGGCACTGAAGAGGACAAGCAATGCGGCGACAATCGCGATGGTGCCTTCTACCCTAGCATTCACTGCTGTCTCCTTTGCCTGCCCGAATTCCGTGGTGCGCCGCAGTCACGGCAGGAACACGCAACCGGCTCCGTGCTCGCCGGTCTCGCGGTCAGTTAGCTCCAGTGACAGCCGCGACGGACTGGCGGTTCCGGTGCTCGCAGGCAAACCGACCTGGATGAGCCAGCCCGGCATCGTCCGCCCCGGCCCGGCCGATTCTGATACCCGGCTGACAGCAAACACTGGAACCGTTTGGCCGTCTACCTCCGCGATAATTTCCTGAACGGTGAGTTCAGGGCTGATGGCGACCACCGGAAGCGAATCAAGGGCATCCGGGCCATGCTCCTGGATAAGCTTGCCGCATCTCTGAAGGCTCATCGGCCTTACATAGACAAGATACGAAGGCAAAGCCCCGCTGGGCCGCCACGCGTGAATGCCGTACAATTCGAGGCCGTCCACACGGCAGTCAATCGTCAGATCGCCCTGCGCCGGAATGTCCCATGCCCAGTACTCTAGGTTCTCAACCTGGTAGTTCCGAACCGCGCACAGTGCGATGTAGCGCCCGGCCGGAACCAGCAGTGAGTACCTACCCTGCGAATCGGCAACGGCGCGCGCGGCGTCGCTGAAGTCATCGCGCTTGAGTAGGACCTCGGCGCCGGCCAGCGGTTCATTGGCGAAGTTGGTGACCGTACCTTGGATATGCGCCTGCGTATCCATCTTCTTATCCTGTGCGGCAGCAGCAACAGCAGTGCGGCTAGAATCGCGCCGCGAGCGACGATGTCGGTCCTTCACGTCCTCCTTGCAGGCAGTCGTCAGGGCCGCCACTTGTCTATCGCGCACGGCGAACACAGCAGTTCCTCCTTTGAGGCTACCCGCAGACACTTTTCGCAAATGTACTTGGGATGCTTCACGGTCTCCACGATATCCTCCCTCATGCCCGGGTAGTGGTGCTTCTTCTTTCTGAGTTTGCAGAGTGTCTCTATCTCCTTCATATTGCTACCTCCATTTTCGATGACGTCGACAGACTTCCGCAGCATCGTCGGAGACCAAGGCCGTCAGAAGAAACGGGCGGTTTCTACTGATCGGGCTGAACATCCGCGCCGGCTTGCTGTGCTGCGGCGGGGCGGTCGCGCATCGCCTTCATCATTATGCCGGCAATCTTGGCCTGGTTGATCAACCCGCCCTCGAAACTCAGCGTGGTTATCTGTCGGTAGTATTCGGGTTTCACTACCAGCGCGGATATAGCGGCGGCGGTAGCGTCGGATACTGTGCCCTTGACGAGCTCCGCACCGGCCCGCCGCAACAGTTCATACTTCTCGTCGTATACCCTGGGCGCGCCGGCCGCTCCGGCCGCGGATATCAGCAACTCGCCGGAATGCTGCCAATCCGTGTGCTCGCAGATTGTCCGGAAGTGCCGACGCAGCACGTCGAAGTTCTCTATTTCCGGGAATCCACAGGATGAGATAAGCACAGTCTTGGGGTGGAGGCCGAAGCGCTTGGGATGCGTGGTCGCGCCTGACGCGGTCGCAATCTGTGCCGGCTCGAGCACTATGAAGAACCGGTCGATTACGTTCTTGACCGTGGCCGGGAAGTCGAAGACGTATAGCGGGGCGGCCAGCAGGAAGTAGTCGGCCCGCTTATACACATCAAGAATCTGCTCGAAATCGTCCTGCTTGGCGCACACGCCGGGGCGTTTGTGCCCCCAGCACGAATAGCAACTGTCGCAGGGCTTGATGTTCATCTTGTGCGGATAGAATTTGTGGACTTCCAGCCCGTCGCCCATCCCTTCGATGCAGAGGTCGAGCATCTTCTCGGTAAACGACGGCTTCCGGAGCGAACCGGATATTGCCAACACGACACTACTCAATTCATGCCTCCACTTCAATCGTCGTCAATGCGGTCTCTGTCTTATATCACTGCCGGACGCGGCGGCAGGCCTTGATAATCTACCCCACCGGACAGGTGCAGTCCATGACCGCTCTCACTGGCCTTTCAGGAATTCGACCAGGGGAGCGATGGTGGACCGGTCGGTGTAGTCGTAGTCGGCGGTCTTGGCCATCCGCATCATGGTTCGGTCGAAGAAACCCATCCGGGCGACCACCATCCGGCCACGAAGGTAGAAGAACCTCATTCCGGCACGGATCTCCTCGGGCAGGGCATTCTCATAGCCGGAACGGTCTTGCGGGTTGTCCGGCTCAGCGCCGCCCACTGCGAAAAACGCCACCCGCTTTCCCTTCAGTTGTCCGGCTCGGGACTTCACGAACCCGGCTATCTTCAACCGGAACATGTAGAACGGGCAGCCGAAGGCAATTGTGTCGTAGGCGGCAATGTCCAGTTTCTTGGCCTCAGCCAGCGGCATGAGCTTGGCTCCCGTAGCTTCGGCCAGCCATTCGGCATAGTCTCGGGTTGAACCGTACTTCGAGTAGTAGATGATCAAGGTCATGCCGCAACTCCGGTGCCCGGCTCGATTGCGATGATTACCTTGCCACGCGAGTGTCCCCATCTGTAGTACTGCAGGGCCGCAGCAGTCTCTGCCAACGGATAGACGCGGTCGACTACGGGCGCTACCTTGCCTGCCTCGACCAGCTCTTTCATGACCATGAGGTCCTTATGATTCGGTAAGACGAGCATGGTGGACAACTTCCGTCCGTTCTTCTCCGACACGAGCGGTCCGAGCAGCATCGCCTCAAACACCTGCGCCAGCGCCTTGGGACCGCTCATTGCAGCGCCGCTGCAGATATATCGGCCCTGCGGAGCAAGCGCCCGCTTGTAGTCGAGAATCCGGCGATACCCGCCAGTGGCTAGAATGAGGTCATAGCTCGTACCGCTCCATGTGAAGTCCTCGCGCGTGTAGTCAATCAGATGGTCAGCTCCCAGCGAAAGCACCAGGCCCAGGTTCTCAGTGCTGCAGAGGCCGGTTACCTCGGCCCCGTACGCCTTGGCGATTTGCACCGCGAACGTCCCCACACCGCCCGAGGCGCCATAAATCAGGACCTTGTTGCCGGACCTGACCTTGCCGTGGTCACGCAGGGCCTGCAGGGCAACAAGCCCGGCTTCCGGCACTGCCGCGGCGGCCGCGAACGAAACGTTGGCAGGTTTCAAGGCCAGCGCGCCTTCCGCAACCACCACGTACTCGGCAAAGGCACCGTAGCCGGACGCGTGCGCGCTGCCATAGACTTCGTCGCCGACCTGGAACTGTGTGACGTTCGTGCCCACCGCTTCGACCTCCCCCGCCACGTCGTTGCCGGGAATCCGGTACTTCGGTTTCACCAGGCCGGTCCAGAACCGGGCCATCAGTGGCGTTCCTCTGACGTGACCCAGGTTGTTGTAGTTCACGGATGACGCTTGGACTTCCACCAGGACATCGTTGTCACCGAGGCTGGGCTTGACCACTTCTCTCAGCTCAAGACCCTCCGGTGGTCCATATCTCGTGCATACGATTGCTTTCACGGACACCTCCTAAAGGATACTCAGTTCGGCTGATTGCACCCGCGTTGTCCCTGCCTCGAATGGACAGCAGCTGGTTCTGCGGACGGGCCGTAGGCGTGGCCGGTGCCCGACGAGTAGACGGTGGTTCCTTCGAGCCGGGTGGTGTCGGAACCGACAATCAGGTGGAATGCAGCTTCGCTTCGTCGGAGGCTTGGTTCTTCACCACAATCCCCGTACACTCATATGATCTTGCACCGGATCCATTCGTCCTCGTTGCACTCATAGCTGGCACACAGCCGGTGGTAGCCGTCCGCAATCACCACCTTGCCGTTCTGCTCATCTCTGACGAGAAGCAGGGGTGAAAGCCCTTGCCCCTTTCGGATCTTCTTCCGGTCCTTCTCGACGTGCGAATTGCTCACGCCCAGCAATGAGAGTTGGGACGCCCTGAAGATGTCCTTGGCCTTGAACTGCACGACCGGTGCATGCTTGAACTCGGCCACCATCTTGGCGACCCGATCCCCCCGGCTGTAGATGAGGCTGAGATAGGATTCGGCGGCAGGATAATCGTGCTCTTCCACGTCGGGCAGCCACTTGATGTCCTTCGGCTTTGCCTTTGCCATATTGCTGACTCCTTACCTGTTGGTATTGCAGCTCGCTATTGTCTGCGGTCTCTTCCCGGTTCATCGCTGATGGGGCGTGACCGCGGCAGACCTTGGGACTGTCGTCTCGGACCGCTTGCCGCAATTGTCTATCGCTGCTGGTTCTGTCTCGCGAGCAGCTTGCGGATGGATTCGAGTTCCCGGCGACGCTCCGCGGTGACCTTGGGATACGCCATCTTGAGTTCGCCAAGCGCATCGAGGACAATCCTGGAGACAATCAACCGGGCATTCTCTTTGTCATCAGCGGGCACGATGTACCAGGGTGCGTGGTCGGTACTGGTCGCACTCAGACAGGCCTCGTAGGCTTTCATGTAGTGCTTCCAGTATTTCCTTTCGTTAACGTCCGACTGGCTGAATTTCCAGTTCTTGTCCGGCTCGTTTATGCGCGCAAGGAAGCGCTTTCGCTGCTCGTCCTTCGACAGGTTGAGAAAGACCTTGACGATACGCGTGCCGTTGCGGTACAGGTGCTCTTCCAGATCGACGATGGAACGGTATCGGTTCTTCCAGATTGTCTTTTCGTCAAGCAACTCGTCCGGGAGCCCCTGGCCGCGCAGGATCTCCGGATGTACGCGGACAACGAGCACCTCCTCGTAGTAGGAGCGATTGAAGATGCCGATCCGGCCGCGTTCCGGGAGACGGCAGGTAGTGCGCCAGAGGAAATCGTGGTCCAGTTCCTCGGCTGTCGGCTGCTGGAACCGGAAGACCTCGCAACCTTGTGGGTTGACCCCGGACATGATGTGCCGTATCGTACCATCCTTTCCGGCAGCGTCCATCCCCTGGACAATCAGCAGCAGGGCGTAGCGGCGGGATGCGTAATGGAGTTCCTGCAGCGAACTCAACTCCCGAACGTATTCTCTCAGTTGTTCCTGGTACCGTTCCTTCAAAGGAAAGAAGGGTTTCACATTGGTCGGCCACTTCCTGAGTTTGACTTTCGCGCCGGAAGCCACGCGCCAATCCTTTGAATTGATACGCATTCTCAGACTATCGAACCCTGGGGTCATGCAATCCCGGCGCCACTCATCACGAGAATCGAGCTGCCGTTCCGGGGCGGGCCAGGCCGCGGCGGCTCATTGGCCGTCGTGGTCCCTGTCTGGCTGTGCGCGGCGACGGGTCACGCGGTCGGGAACGGATGTGTGATTGCCCGACACCGGGACGGACCGCGTCAATGCCATCGGTCCGGACTCATAGGCTTCGAGCTGGCCCTGCGCCAGCACGGCCCCGGGCCGGACTTTGTGCTCCCATTCAAGGACGAGCTTGCGGTCGAAGACCTGCTCGAATAGCAACCCCTTCTCAAATACGCGCTGGCGCCACTCTTCATACAAACCGAGCACGACGCAGTGCACGATTGCCTTGCGTGGGGTGAGCGTGCAGGTCAGGGAATGAACCAGGCTGCGGTGGCTGCTATCGAGCGAGTCCACAAGGCTCAGGATGGCGGCGAGCACCTTTACCCGGTGCCGGTCTTCGTGGCTGAGCTGCGCGAAGTGTCTGTGCTTCATGCTCGGCAGGTTCTTGCGGTGGTAGCGCGCTATCGAGCCGATTATGAGCCGCTCCCGCCGCTTGAAGGGCAGCAGCTCGGACTTCAGGATAATCTTCAGAGCCTGTTTGTGGTGGCTCTTGGAACCGGCCACGTAACCGATATCATGCAGTAGTCCGGCACATTGAAGGTAGAAGCGCTCCTGCGGCCCCAGTCGGTGAACCGTCTGGGTCTCATTGAAGAGCATCATGGCAAGGCGGGTGACCTGGTGCGTGTGCTCCACTTCGTAGTCGCTGGCTCGGGCCAGGGCCATTACCGCCTCGAGTCGCCGGTCACCGCCGCCCGCGGCCGCGTCGAAGGGTCGGCGCTTGCCGTTCTTGTAGCCTTCCTGCAGGGCATCAAGGCTCGACCCTTTCAGCAGCATCTGGGCGAAAATCTCGGGCAACTTGTGCCGCCGAATCTCGGCCACCGTTTTGCGCACTTCGTACCGAACGCGGTGGTGGGTGACGTTGAATTGCCTCGGCTTGACCTCGAAGATGGCGTAAGATGCCCTTGGGTCGCCATCGTCCGGTCGTCCGACGCTGCCCGTGTTCACGAACAGCACTCCATCATGCTCGCGTTTCGCCGGCCGGTGCTTGTGACCGGAAATGATGATGTCAGCACCCGCAATTTCCGCCAGCCCGCCCAGTCGTTTCTCCGACGTCTGGTCGCCCACGTACTCGTCGTGGTCCGCCGGGCTGCCGTGGGTAAGAAGTATGCGCTTGCCCTCCAGCTCGAAGCGGGCCTCCTCTGCCAGGCTTTCGAGATACGTGCGATTGCCCGGCGACAGGTGTTCCCATGCCCAGCGGTACGCCAGCCGCTTCTCCGGAGAGGCGGATTTGGGTTTCCTGCCCTCGCCGACACCAAGAACCTTCAGGTCGTAGTTCCCGGCAATCGACACCGCGTTTTCGCGCCGCAGGCGGCTGACTACCTCATCCGGCTGCGGTCCGTACCCGACGAGGTCGCCGACATTCCAGACCGCGTCGACGCGGCGGCGATGAGCATCGGCAAGCACCGATTCCAGCGCGGCCAGATTGGCATGGACGTCTCCGATGAGCGCGACCTTCATCAGTTGCCCCCGGCGGCCACGGTCTGACGCAGATGTTCCCAGACCAGGTCCGACTCGGTCTGGTGCCAGAAACGCGCAAACTCACGGTAGCGCGCCCGCCGTAGAGCAGACACTCGGCGCCGCAGGTACTCAAGCCCGGGCACCAGTCGCGGGAAAGCCGCATCCGAGCCATAGTATTCCAATGTGCGCGTCCGCTCCGAACGGGCAAATTCGGGCAAGAGCTCGGCCCAGACGTCGTAGTCGTGTATGTCACCGAGCAGTCGCTGGATTTCCTTGGTCATGTCAATTGTCTTCTCCAATTGGTCGCCGAACAGCGGCCGGAAGAGCTCAAACGAGTAGCGCAGATGCTTGGTGGCGATGCGCATCTGGTGCAGTTCTCTCTGACACTCCGGTTGGTCAACAAAGGGCAGGAATACCAGCAGCTCGTCCAGGTGAGTGGATATCTCCCGCCGGGCCCGGCGCCAAAGGGCGCTGCTGGCCGGGACTTCGGTCACGAGTGGCTCCAGCCGGTCCTGCATCGACTCGACCACGCCGCTCGACTCGAATTTCTCCACCCGGCGAACGACTTCATCCTGAAGAGCGGCCCGCTGCTGCTTAAGCCTCAGACGCAGACGCTGAACCCCGGGACGCAACCCGGGCTTGAGCCGCCGCGTGTCCATGCCGGCGATGAAATCAAGCTGTACGTCCAAATCGCGCGCCCGGCTGAGCGAGCGGGTGACCTGCCGTACGAGTCTGGTCCAAACCTTATGCGGACGCCGGGGCAGACAATCGGCAAACACCCGCAGGGCGGTGCGCAGCCGCCGCGACGCCACGCGCATCCGGTGAACGAACTCGATGTCGCTGCCGTCCTTGACGCCCTCGGCTTCCTTGGTGAGCATCTTCAGCCGCTCCAGGACCGCGGCCGCGGCAAAGGCGGTCTCGGACGGGTCGGCCAGTCCGGCCGGAACCAGCAGGTCAGGCTGATGTGGCATGGCGTTGGATGAGCTCTTCCTGCACGCTGAGCGGCGGTCGGGCCGGCTCGGCCCGGCGATAGGTGGCATCGGGCAACATGATACGGGCTTTCACGCTGTCACGCCAGTAAAGATCGAGGAGTGCACGGAGTTCCTGTTTCAATTCCGGTCGCTCCACCGGGAATAGCAGTTCAATGCGGCGCTCCATGTTGCGTTTCATCCAATCGGACGAGGAAAGGAACAACTTCGGTTCGCCGCCTCCGCCGAACTGGTAGATACGGGAGTGTTCGAGGAACCTCCCGACGATGCTTCTGACCTCGATCGTCTCGCTCAGTCCCTTCAGGCCCGGCCGCAGGCAGCAGATGCCCCGGACGAGCAATTGCATCTTGACCCCGGCCGCGCCAGCTTCGTAGAGCTTGTCGATTATCTTCCGGTCCTGCAGCGCGTTGAGCTTGGCGAAGACGAAACCGGTCCCGCTCCGACGCTGGTTCTCGACTTCTCCGTCGATGAGTTGCAGGAAGTAGTCGCGCAGATGATGGGGCGCGACGACCAGCTTGTTCCAGCGCGGCGGGAGCGAATGGCCGGAGATGACGTTGAAGACGTCGGAGGCGTCGCGGCCGAACGGCTCGGCGCAGGTCAGGAGGTGCAGGTCGGTGTAGACCCGCGCCGTTGCCTCATTGTAGTTGCCGGTTCCGAGGTGGACGTAGCGGCGGATGCCGTCGTCTTCGCGTCGGATAACGAGGCAGAGCTTGGCATGGATCTTCATGCGCGGGATGCCGTAGACGACATGGCAGCCGGCATGCTCGAGTTGCCGGGCCCAGCGGATGTTCCGTTCTTCGTCGAAGCTTGCCTTGATTTCCACCAGTACCGTCACCTGCTTGCCGTTAAGCGCGGCCCGCGCCAGCGACTGGACCACGGCGGACTGCTGGTAGGTGCGGTACAGGGTAATCTTGATGCCGAGAACGTCCGGGTCGTCGGCCGCGCGGTCAACGAGGTCAATCACCGGCCGGTAGGACTGGTAAGGTACGTGCACGAGCAGGTCGGATTCGCGTATCCGCTGGAAGATATCATCATACTCGGTCGCGCCGGCGTCGTACATCCGGTCCTGCAGGTCCGGACGCGAGGTCTTGGCAATCAGCTCGTAGAGAAACGTCAGGTCGATGCGGCCGTCCAGCAGTTTCACCCGGTCGGCCGCCACCCCGACGCGTTCAGTCACCTGTTCGAGCAACCCGGGTGATACCGTTCTCTCGATTTCCAGCGCCACCGGCTTGGCCCGGGGCCGGCCTCGCACCTGTTCCTCCACCGCTTCCAAGAGGTCGGAGACTTCGTCTTCATCGATGTTCAGCTCACTGTCGCGCATAACGCGGAATACCGCGCTCTCCCGGACTTCGTAGCCGCGGAAGAAACGCTCGAGGTTGGCGCGCAGTATGTCTTCGAGCAGCACGAACCGGTGGTCCATCCTCGACGCGGGCAGCTTGAATACTCGCGGCAGCCCGGCCGGCAGAGGGAGTATCGCCAGCGCCGATTCACCGGCGCGTTCCAGCCGGACCGCCAGGCTCAGGGTCTTGGACGGCAGTATCGGGAATGGATGCGACTGGTCAACCGCCATCGGCGTGGCCAGCGGGTACGCGGTCGTATCAAAGTACGACTGCACGACCGCCCGGTCGCGCTCGCCGAGCTGCGACATCTCCGGCAGTCGAATCCCTGCTGCGGCCAGTTCCTGGCGCAGCAGGCGGCGGAAAATCTCCACGTGGCGTGTACGCAGGCGGGTGGCAATCGCCTCGATGCCCCGGTAGACTTCTTCCGGGAAGTAACCGAAGCCGTCCGGTTTCTTCTCGTCCGCATCGATTACCTCGCACAACGCCGCGACCCGCTTCATGTAGAACTCGTCGAGATTGCTGGCGAAGATGGCCACGAACTTCACCCGTTCGAGCAGCGGATTGCTCTTGTCTTCGGCCTCTTCGAGCACCCGTTCGTTGAAGGCCAGCCAGCTCCACTCACGGTTGACGTAGCGGTCGCGCAGGACCGGACCTTCGCGCGGACTAACCACAGATGGACACTGATGAACACAGATGGTTTTCCCGGAGACATCTGCCCGGCTATCCGTGTTGGCCCCCGAGGCCCCTGTCAGACAGTGCATCCGTGGTTCATCCTCCCGCCGTTCATTGCGGTTCGCGTTCGACAATCAGCCGCACTTCGCAGCCGGAAATCTCACAGAGCAGGTTCTTCTTTTCTTCGACTGCCAGGCGTTCTAGCAGCGGGTCGGCTGCGGCGCGAACCCGCAGCTCGATGGTACACTCATCTACCACCCGCACCGTGAGCTGCTCCACCCGACCGGTATGCGAGCGGTCGAGCGCGTCGGCAACCCGCAGCAGGGCAGAGAGCTTCTGGACTTTCATGCGCGCCGGCGGCGGCAGCGAGGCATACAGCGGGTGGGAATCGTGCGGGGTTGAGCGACGGTGATACCGGGCGATGCAGGCAATGAGACTTACCTCCCCGGCGTCAAGCCGGAACAGGTTGAGCGCGCCAATCAGGTACTCGCTGTGCTTGTGATGGGCGCCGGCCGAAACAAACTTGCCGATGTCGTGCAGGTGCGCCGCAATCACCAGGTAGTTCAGGTCTTCCGGTTCCAACCCGAGCCGACCGGCCAGGCTGCCGAAGAGCTGGCGGGCGAAGGATGCCACGCGCCGGGCGTGCTTCAAGTCAGCCCCGTACCGGTAGCACAGACCGCGAGCGACCGACAATTGCTGGCGCAGCTTGTTGTAGCGTTCGGCCTGGCCGAGCTCGAACAACGTGTAAGTCAAGAGCGCCTCGCCCAGTGACGTCTGAACGACGAATAGCTCGTCAAGCTCGAAGGCCGTGAGCAGTGCGGCGACGGTGGCCGAAGTGGCAACCAGCATTTCCGCAACGTCCGGCGCGAGTTTGTGGGTATCGACCAGCTCGGCGGCGCTGCGGCCCCGGCACCGGTTCCACAGCTCCTCCGCCTGCCGCCGTTTGAGCCGGGCCAGTCCGCTCGCGTACCCCCCGGCCCCGAGCACCGCGCCCAGCGATGGAACCAGGTGCTCGCTGCACAGGACGATGCTCTGCAGGGCGACG
>Ga0335071_10001613_pt1 | contig 24322 bp, 24 predicted proteins | sample Lox_Sample_15_FD_206724 | JGI IMG/M metagenome (GOLD analysis project Ga0335071, IMG submission 206724) | Soil microbial communities from Loxahatchee National Wildlife Refuge, Florida, United States - Lox_Sample_1.5 | ecosystem: Environmental > Terrestrial > Soil > Wetlands | place: USA... | reverse complement strand
CGTGGACCGATCCCCAGCCAGAGAAACTGGGCGGTTTCTTCCACGCCGACGCCGTGTGGGTAGACGGCCCGCAAGGAGTGCGGCGTGGTGTGGACGCGATCAAGTCCGAGCTTGCCACCCAGCTCAAGGCGGTCGGAGGCGCGCAGGTCGAAGTGAGGCTGCTGTTCAGCGAAGGCTCAACCGTCATGGTCGAACAGGTCAGCAACTCGGACCTATGTGGAAATTCCCCGCTCCGACCACCTCGTCTTTTCTCGGGACGCGTTAGCCATGACCATGAGCCATATCGACTACTGGATTGCTAGGAAACGCCTGCTCGCCATTGCCTAGCTGCCCCAGCGGATACCGGCAGGGTGTAGCTCAGAAGATTTTCCGTGCCGTCGGGCAGCTGTCTGTCCAGCCACCCCAGACGGTTTCATCAAGTGATGGCACCGATTTGCGAAAGAACCCCTTAGGCGTTGTCATGTTTGGCGTCCATCATGTTCGCCCAGTCGGCGTAGCCAGTACCAGTTGGCCTTCTTCTTGGTGAATTTCAGCCCGAACCGCTGGATCGGAAAGCTTTTGTGCTCGATTCGCTCGATGGCGAATTCGTCTTGAAATCGGTTCGAGATCTCGTTGTCGGCGACCATGATGCCCTCCCACATCATCAGCAGGGCACCGGGTTTCATGACGGCGGCCAGTTCGGGCGCGTAGGCGGCCCTACCGTCGGGCGACAGTGAGTGATAGCAGCCGTTGTCAATGACAAGGTCGAAGGGTCCTGCGATACCGGAAGCGGATAGCCTGGTCACATCAGCCTCGACGAACGCGGCGCCCGGGATGCCGCCGGCGTTCCTTTTGGCAAGCTGGATCGCCTTAGGGGAGAAGTCGACCCCGGTCGCGTCCCAGCCGTGTTGGGCCAGATACGCCACGTTCGGGCTGGTTCCGCATCCCACATCCAGCGCGCGCCCCGGTGGCAGCGCGGATGTGCCCTCCACAACATCGCGCACTTCGGGCGGGGTGGGTATGTCCCAGATGGGTCGACCGATGCTATACAGCGCGTCAAATAGCACACGTCGCCACATGATGGTCCTCCTGGAGAGGGTCGGGGGATGGCGGGTCGGCCCGACAACCCTATCTACGGGAGTTGAAGCGTCTCATCTCAGCGGTGGGTGCGGGGAAAACGTTTCGGCCTCAAACCTAAAGGAATACCGCGGGCGCTATCGCTTTACGGATTCGCCCCATCAACCGCCGAGCGGGACTGACGTCGCAGCTGCGAGCCGCCCCCGCCGTGAGCGGACCGCCCTCAGCGCCTGATCCCAGGCCAGCAACGCGGTGGCCTTCAGGTTGGCCGGCTTGACGCTGTCCCTGGACAGCAGCGCCGTGGCGGCGGCTTTGGTGGTCGCCGACGCCTTGGACATGTGGCCGGAATCGAACGGCGGCTGCGGGTCGTATTCGATCGCGAGCTGGATCGCCTTGGCGCGGCCCTCGCCGCCGATCTGGCCGGCCACCCACAGCGCGAGGTCGATCCCGGCGGACACGCCGGCACAGGTGACGATGTCGCCCTCGCGCACGATCCGCTCGTCGGCGACCGGGATCACGCCGAACGCCTTCAGCGCGGGCAGGGCGATCCAGTGCGACGTGGCGCGGCGGTCCCTGAGCAGGCCGGCGGCCGCCAGGATCACCGAGCCCGAGCACACCGACGTCGTCCAGCCGGCGGTCCGGTGCGCGCGGCGCAGCCAGTCGAGCAGCGCCTCGTCCCGCGCGTGCACCGGAGTCGACGGGCCGCCGGGCACCAGAATCACGTCGGGGGAGGGAGTTTCGGCCAGCGAGTGGGTGGCGCCGATGACCAGCACGCCGGAATCGGCGGTGATCGGTCCGGATTCGTGCCACACGAATCGCACGTCGGCGCCAGGCAGGTTTCGCAGCACCTCGTACGGGCCGATCATGTCCAGCGCGGTGAATCCGGGGTAGGCCACGATTGCGATTTGGGTCATCGGTGGGTTTCCTTTCTCATCAGGCAAAAGCCTTGCGGTACTGATCCGGTGAAATGCCGACGCGCCGAATGAAGTTGCGCCGCATCGTTTCCGCGGTCCCGAAGCCGCACCGGGCCGCGATGGCGACGACGGTGTCGTCGGTCTCCTCCAGCTGACGGCGCGCGGCTTCGGTGCGGATGCGTTCGACGTAATGGCCCGGCGCCTCACCCACCTCGTCGGTGAAGACCCGCGTGAAATGGCGCGGGCTCATCGCCGCGCGGCGGGCCAGGTCCCCGATGCTGTGCTGCCCGCCGGGTTCGCTCTCGATGGCCTCCTGCACCTGGCGAATAGAGGTCCGTTTGGCCCGCGGCATCCACACCGGCGCCGCGAATTGGGTCTGCCCGCCCGGGCGGCGCAGGTAGAGCACCAGCCAGCGCGCGACCGTCTGCGCGACTTCGGTGCCGTAATCGTCCTCGACCAGCGACAGCGCCAGATCGATTCCGGCGGTGACGCCCGCGGCCGTCCACACCGTGTCCGAGCTGCGCACGAAGATCGGGTCCGGGTCGACGTCGACGGCGGGGAACTCCCGGGCCAGCCGCCCGGCGAACGCCCAGTGCGTGGTCACCCGCCGGCCGTCCAGCAGCCCCGCCTCGGCGGCGAGGAAAGCGCCCGTGCAGACGCTGACCACGCGGCGGGCGCTTCCGGTGACCCTTTTGATCCAGCCCACCAGCTCGGGATCGGATCGCGCCTCGTCGACACCGCCGCCGCCGGGCAGCACGACGGTGTCGATCGCTTCGCTCGGGTCGGGCAGCGGCTCGGTCAGGAAGGCCAGGCCGGTGGCGGTGGTCACGGGCCGGCCGTCCACCGACGCCATCAGGACCTCGTAGCCACCGCCGGTCAGCAGCGATGCACCGGTGAACACGTCGTGGGGGCCCACCACGTCGAGCGCCTGAACGCCGGGAAAGCCGACGATCACAACCCTGCGAGTCATGAATCCAGTCTTGGTCACACCCCGCCATGGCGTCTACGCCTGGTACCCCACGAATTAGGACATGCGGACCTGACCCCAAGCGTCCGCAGCGTCCTTGGCAGACTGTGCCCATGGCACAGATAACCCTGCATGGAAACCCGATCAACACCGTCGGCGAGCTTCCTGCCGTCGGATCGCCGGCCCCGGCCTTCACCTTGGTCGGCACGGACTTGGGCACCGTCAGCAACGACCAGTTCAGCGGTAAGCCCGTGGTGCTGAACATCTTTCCGTCCATCGACACACCGGTGTGCGCGACGAGCGTGCGGACCTTCAACCAGCGCGCCGCCGACAGCGGCGCGTCCGTGTTGTGCGTGTCGAACGACCTGCCGTTCGCGCAGGCGCGATTCTGCGGCGCGGAGGGCATCGAGAACGTCAAGACGGGATCGGCGTTCCGCGACAGCTTCGGCCGGGACTACGGCGTCAGCATCGTCGACGGCCCCATGGCCGGACTGCTGGCCCGCGCCGTGGTCGTGGTCGGCGCCGACGGCAACGTCGCGTACACGGAGTTGGTGCCCGAGATCGCGCAGGAGCCCGACTACGACGCGGCGCTGGCGGCGGTGGGCTGACGCCGTCGCTTTGCCGCGTCTGCGGCCATCAGCCGCGCGGGTCGATCAGGTCGCGGAAGGCCGCTGCGGGATAGACGGAAGCGCCCAACGCCGCGACCCGATCGGTCAGCCCTTTGTCCGACGTCACCACCCGAATCTCGTGCGGCCGGGCGTCGGCCTGCACCAGCCGGACGATCTCGTCGTCGGCCGAGTTCGCGGCCGGCCTGGGGGCATACGCCACCTCGACCACCGCCGAGGCGAGGGCGGTGGCCGGCGGGCGCTCGAACACCACGGTCACGCGCTCTCCTTGCTTCAATGCCCATCGGTCGAGACTTTCCACCAGCCCGACCATGGCGCGGCCACGGTCCTTCCACCACCCGTCGGGGCGACTCCCGATCACGTTCATGCCGTCGACGATCCACCGCACAGACACACGGTAGGGCAGACCGGTTGGAGGGCAGTCATTTCCAGGCCAACTGGGCAAGGCTGACCAGGACGAGCGCGGTCAGCGTCAGCAATTGGGGCCACGGTCGCCACGGCGCATCCTGGATGGCGTAGGACACCTCCTTCAGCGGCGATGTCGGCGGCGGGGCGGCGCGCTCGGGGGCCACCGGGCGATGGAACCGGTGGAAGTACAGCTGGATCAGCGTCGCGCCGACCCAGAGCCCGCCCAGAAAGCTCACCGGGTCGACGCCGCGCCACAACAACAGCGCGGCGATCGCCATGGTGAAGGCCATCAGCACGACGTCGGACGTGGTGGTGGCCGAGGCCTTGCCGCCGTACTGTTTGTCCAGCAGCGCGCGGCGCCGACGGTAGGGCAGCGCGAAGAAGGCGAACTTTGTGACGATGTGCAGGCCGAGTACTACGACGACGGCGGTCGCGATGGTATTAACTACGGTCACCGGTATCAGTGTTCTCCCCTGACGCCCCGCTGATGCCGGATACCGCAACCGACGATGGGAAACGCCGATGACGTCGTTAGCCGACACGGATGACCGGGTGGTTTCGCTGGCCCGCGGCATGCGGGACCTGGTTCGGGCCGAAGCCGCCGAATCCGAGCGGGCGCGCACGCTCACCCCGGCGATCGTCGACGAGATGTGGGCCAGTGGCCTGATGTCCGCGTTCAACCCCGCGGCGGCCGGCGGCGTCGAGCCGTCGTTCACCGAGATGATCGAAACCTGGATCGAAATGGCTTGGCAGGACGCATCATTCGGGTGGATCGGCATCGCCAACCTGCCGTCCTCCTTCGCCGCCGCGGCGTACCTGCCCGACGACGGGTTCGCGGAGGTGTTCACGGCGCACGGCAACCGCGTCACCCTGGGCGGCCAGTTCTTTCCCAACGGTCAGGGCAGCGCGGTCGACGGCGGTTATCGGGTTACCGGGGCGTGGAACTTCGGCTCCGGCATCGGCCACTCCCAATACATCGCGGCCGGGTTCCTGCCGATGGACAACGGCGAAATGCGTTGGATCAGTGAGGGCTTCCCGGAGATGCGCGTCGCCGTGATTCCTCGGGACCAGATCAGCTTCGACGACGGCTGGCACGTCCAGGGCCTCAAGGGAACCGGCTCCTACGACTACAGCGCCCGGGACGTGTTCGTGCCCGCCGGCCGCACCTTCGAGCTGTTCGTCCGGGAGCCGCACCGCGGCGCGTCTCCGGCCACCCGGATGGGGCTGATGCCCGTGACCGCCGCCGGTCACGCGTCGTGGGCGCTCGGCGTCGCCAAGAGCATGCTCGACGACGTCCAGGAACTGGCCGCGACGAAGTTCCGGATGAGCGACATGGCCTCGCTGGCCAGCCGCCCGACGTTCCAGAAAGGGCTGGCGCACCATCGGGCGGCCTGGCGCGCCGCGCGCCTGCTGGTGCTCGACGCGTTCACCACCGCCGAGGCGGCCGTCGCGGCCGGCGACGACCTGACACCGGCCCTGCGCGCCGACATGCGGGTGGCCGCCGTCTATGCGACCGACACGGCGCGGGCCTGCGCCGAGTGGGCGCATCTGGTGGCGGGCACCAGCTCCATCCGCGAGGGCAGCCGCCTGGAGCGCGCCTTCCGCGACATGTACACGGGAACCCAGCACGCGTTCATCAGCGAGAAGGTGGCCATCGACGTGGCACAGATCTGGCTGGGCATCATCGACGACCAGCCTGGGCTATAGCAGCCGCTCGCCTGGTGGCGGCTCGCGGCGCTCGCCCTCGGCCTCCTCACGCTCCTCCTCGACTGACGACGCGAGCCCCGCGATGCGATCCAGCCGATGGAGCCGACGGCGTTAAGCGAATGAGGCGACGCCACACCTCCTGAGCACAATGCGCAAAACCGGGTAATCGTCGCTTATTTCGACTATCGCCCACAAGAGCGACACCGCCGCCGCCGCGCCGTAACTTCGGTTTCAGCAGATAACCGCATCGCCCGCACGATCGCCGCGCGAAACCGAAATAAAGCTCGCACGAACGACTTTCGCGAGACTCTTTCGCGCCACGGCACGACATTGCGGCATGACACAGAACGGGGTCGGGGAGAATGGTCGCACTGGGAAGCATCAACGGGTGGCAGCCGGGCGAGGGGCCGGTCGTCACGTGGCGAGCCTCAGCCGCCGCACGCGCTGCGGCGCTCAACGCGCCACGCAGCGACTTGGCGCCGAGTTACCAGCGGGCCCGCCACCTGCGGGCCGCCCACGACGCCGCGGGGCGGGGCGCGCAGCTGCCCCGGCTGATGGTCGTGGCGTGGGACATCCCGGGCGCATGCGACATCCCGGCGATGACGGCGACGATCAACGCGCACGTCCGCCGCCACGACGCCTACCAGGACTGGTTCCAGTTCGAGGACGGCCTCATCGTCCGCCGCACGATCGAGGACCCCATGGCCATCGACCTGGTGCCCATCGAATTCGGGAACATGGACGCCGAGCAGGTTCGCACGCACGCCCTGACGACGACGCCGGGGACGCTCGAGTGGGACTGCTTCACGTTCGGCATCGTTCAGCACGCCGACTACTTCACCTTCTACGCCAGCGTCGACCACCTGCACATCGACGGGATGTCGGCCGGCCTGATCTTCTTCGACGTCCACATGATGTACCTGCACCTGTCGCAGACCGGGGCCGAGGCCGTCGCGCTCCCACAGCTGGCGAGCTACCGCAGCTACGCCGCGCGCCAGCGCGACGGACTCGCGGAGTTGACGCTGTCCTCGCCGGAGGTCAAGGCCTGGATCGACTTCGCGTGCGACACTGGGGGCCAGTGGCCGACCTTCCCGCTCCCGGTCGGTGACGGCGGTGCCGGCAACAAGGGCACCTTCGTGACGGTCGACCTGCTGGACGCCGCCGACACGGAGTCCTTCGAGATCGCCTGCCACGCGGCCGGCGCCCGGTTCAGCGGGGGAGTGCTGGCCTGCGCCGCCTTCGCCGAGCACGAGTTCACCGGCGCCGCAACGTATCACGGTTTCACGCCGTACGACACGCGCACACCTGGCGTCGACTCGATGACCGTGGGGTGGTTCGCCAACCTGGTCCCGGTCAGCGTGCCGATCTGCACCGCCACCTTCGCCGAGGCGGCCCGGGCGGCCCAGGAGTCGTTCAACGCCGCCAAGGCCCTTGCCGACGTGCCCGTCGAACGCGCGCTCGAGCTGGCGGCTCCGCTGAAGTTGGGCATCGAGCCACCCGACCACCGGGCAATGATGGTGTCCTTCATGGACTTTCGGAAGATCCCCGCCTTCAGCCTCTTCGAAGAAACCAACTGGGGCACCTACGCCGACAACCTGTCCCACGGCGGAATCAACCTGTGGATCAACCGTCAGACCGACAAGACCACCGCGACGATCTCATTCCCTGACAACGCGCAGGCCCGCAAGTCGGTGCACCGCTACCTGGCGGCCCTGACCCAGGCGTTCTCCTACGCCGTCAAGGCGAACCGCGACTGGGTGGATGTCGTTGCGCATCACGCCAATTCGCCCCACGGCGTCCCCGCCGTCCGCCGCTGAAAACCCTCTGACAAACCCTGACAGGAAAGGACCAAGAAAATGACCAACGTACTCGACCTGTTCGACCAGACCATCTTCCGCTTCGAGGAGGCGACCGGGGTCACCAGCGTGGGGCAGTGCGTCTGGGTGTACAACCGCGCGATCGACCTCGACGGCCTGCGCCGGTTCCACCGCCACCTGCAGCGGGGCCGGCTGGCGCGCCGCATCGAACGCTCGGCCCTGCCGTTCGGCCGCCACCGCTGGGTCGCGCCCACCGACGAGTCCGAGCTCGAGATCGTCGCGACGCCGCGGCCGCGCGAAGAGTTCGACGCCTGGCTGCGCGAGCAGGCGGCGACCCCCCTGGACGCCGAGCGCGGGCCGGGGTTTCACCTCGCGGTGCTCCCGTTCACCGACGGCGGCGCCGGGGTAAGCCTGGTCGCCCTGCACAGCCTCGCCGACGGCATGGCCGGCTGCCTGGCGGTGGTGGAAGCGGCCTGCGGCTACGACAGCGCCATCGACTGGCCCGCCGCCGGTTCGCGCCGCCGGTGGCAGGCCCTGCGCGAGGACGCCCGCCAAACCGCGCGCGACCTGCCGGGCATCCGGCGCGCGGTGAAAGCCGCAATCGCCGCGGCCGGCGAGGCACGACGCGCACGGCGCGAGGGCGGCGCCGAACAGGCCGGCCCCACCGCCGCACCGCCCACCGGCGCGGACGAGCCCGTCACCATCCCGACGACGACGGTCTTCCTCGACGCCGACGAGTGGGACGCGCGCGCCGAGGCGCTCGGCGGGACCAGCAACGCGCTGCTCGCGGGGCTGGCGGCCCGGCTCGCCCAGCGAGTGGGACGGGTCGGCGCCGACGGCTCGGTCACCCTGGCGATCCCCGTCAGCGAGCGCACCGCGGACGACACCCGCGCCAACGCCGTCGCCAACGTGGACGTCACGGTCGACCCCGCGCCTGCGGCGACCGACCTGCGCGAGATCCGCGCCGCGATCAAGCAAGCGCTGATGCACCGCCAGGAGGCGTCGGACGAGCGGGAGGCGCTGCTGCCCCTGGTTCCACTGCTGCCCAAGCGGGTCGCCAAGCGGTGCGTGGGCGTGGCCACCGGCAATGCGACCGGCGTCGTCTCCTCCAACCTCGGCGCCGCCCCCGCGGAGGTCAACCGACCGGACGGCACCGACGCCGACTACGTCTCCGTGACCTCGCTGTACCCGGGCATGACCAAGGCGACGATGGAACGGACCGGCGGCGTGCTGGCCCTGCTGTCGGCGCGTGTGCACGGGCAGGTCTTCGTCTCCGTCCAGGCGTACCAGCCGGGGCGGCGCAACTCCAAGGATGCTCTGCGGCAAGCCCTTTCGAGCGCATTGCACGACTTCTCACTCAACGCAACCAGCGGCTGGGCGGCCCCCGTCCTCGCGGCCCGATAGACAAAGGAACTTCAAGCAGATGAACACCACACTCGACCTTTTCGACCAGACCTTCGCCACGCTGGAGCGGGCGACGAAAGTCCTCGGCCAGCTGCAGTGCATCTGGGTGTACGACCGCGCGATCGACCTCGACGGCCTGCGCCGGTTCCACCACAACCTGCGGCGGGGACGGCTGTCGCGCCGGATCGAGCGCTCGGCCCTGCCGTTCGGCCGGCATCGCTGGGTCTCGGCCGGCGCTCAGAGCGACCTCGAGATCGTCGCGACGCCGCAGCCGCGCGAGGAATTCGACGCCTGGCTGCGCGAGCAGGCCGCGACGGCCCTGGACGTCGAGCGCGGGCCCGGCTGGCACCTGGCGGTGCTGCCGTTCACCGACGGGGGCGCCGGGGTGAGTCTGGTCGTCCCGCACACTCTCACCGATGGCATCGGGTTGTGCGACGCCCTGGCTGACGCCGCCCTGGGGCGTCACGACCCGATCGACTGGCCCGCCGCCGGGTCCCGCCGGCGGTGGCAAGCGCTGCGCGAGGACGCCAGCCAAGCCGCGCGCGACCTCCCGGACATCGGCCGCGCCCTGAAGGCAGCAGTCGCCGCCGCACGGCTCGCGCGGCCCGAGCACGACGGCTCGGTCCAGGCCGGCCCGCCACCGGCGTCGTCCGCCGGCCCCGACGAATCCATCGCGCTGCCAACGGAAACGATCTTCGTCGACGCCGGCGAGTGGGACGCCCGCGCCGAGGCGCTCGGGGGAACAAGCAACAGCCTCCTCGCGGGCCTGGCGGCCCGGCTCGCGCAGCGCGTGGGACGCGTCACTCCCGACGGCTCGGTCACCCTGGGGATCCCCGTGAACGAGCGCACCGCGGACGACACCCGCGCCAACGCCGTCGCCAACGTCGACATCACCGTCGACCCCGCTCGCGCGGCGACCGACCTGCGAGAGATCCGCGGCGCGACCAAGCAGGCGCTGATCCGGCGTCGGGACGTCACCGACAACCGGCGGGAATTGCTGCCCCTCGTTCCGCTGATGCCGCAGCGGCTGGTCAGGCGGATCGTCGGGGTGGCCGCCGGCAGTCCCACCGCGGTCGTCTCCTCCAACATCGGCGTGATCGACCCGGACGCCTACCGGCCGGACGGCACGCGGGCCGACGAGTTCGCCATCAAGGCTCCCCACCCCGACGTCAGCACGGCGATCATGGACCGGTTCGGCGGAATGTTGTCCCTGGCCTCGGGACGGGCGAGCGGACAGGTTTTCGTCTCCGTCGTTGCGTACCAGCCGGGCCGTCCGAACTCGAATGAGGCTCTACGGCAGGCTCTTTCGCGTGCCCTGAGCGACTTCGCGCTGACCGCCACGATCGGCTGGCCATGCCCCGAGCCGGCGGGTGCGGCGGGGTAGTCGCGAGGCGAGCACAACGCGCAAAACCGGGGAATCGTCGCTAATTTCGACTATCGCCGACAAGGGAGACAGTGATGCGGGCGGCGCCATAAGTTCCCTGTAACCGAAGCGAATCCGCAGATGTGAAGGGTTTCACCATGTTCAAGTCCGCCGCCCCAGACCCCTCGGCAACCCCCGGGATGCGAGCCGGTGCGTTCTCGCTGCTGGGCCGATTCGTCGTGCGCGCGCCCTGGTTCGTCGTCGCCGCCTGGGCCGTGCTGGTCGCCGTGTTGGCCGTGGCGGTCCCCCCGCTGACGAAGGTGGTGGAGGGTCGGCCGCTGCAGCCGCTGCCGCCCAAGGCGATGGCCGCGGCCGAGCAGATGGCGAGGGATTTCGGTGAATCCGCACAGAACGTCCTGGTCGTCGTCCTGACTGACAACCGGGGTCTGCAGCCCGGCGACAACGAGGTCTACAGCAAGCTGGCCGCCACCCTGCGCGGCGACACCGGGGATGTGACCGCCGTGCAGGACGTCGTCACGACGCCGGCTCTGCGTCCCCTGCTGGTCAGCGCGGACAACAAGGCGTTCTACATGGCGGTGAACCTGCGCGCGCCCGCCGGGTCGCCCGAGTCGTTGCGGGCCTACCAGCGGATCACCGAGATCGCCAAGCGGTCCACCCTAGCCTCGGGGATCGCCTCCCCGCTCACGGCGGAGATCACGGGGCAGGGCGCCCTGGCCGGCGACCTGACGATCGTGAGCACCCGTGACGCGCACGTGATCGAGATGGTCACCATCGTGCTGGTGCTGCTCATCCTGCTGGTGATCTACCGGCGGCCGGTGACCGTGTTGGTGCCGTTGATCACCCTCGGGATCTCGGTCACCTCGGCGCAGGGTGTGGTGTCCGGGCTGGTTCAGGTCGGGCTCGGGGTGTCGTCGCTGACGATCGTGTTGATGACCGCCATGATCATGGGCGCCGGCACCGACTATGCCGTCTTCTTGATCAGCCGCTACCACGAGTACGTCCGCTCCGGCACCGACTCCGACCTGGCCGTGCAACAAGCGCTGAGCTCCATCGGCGAGGTCATCGCGGCCTCGGCGGCCACCGTCGCCGTCACCTTCCTCGGCATGGTCTTCACCCGCCTGCCCGCGTTCACGAGTATCGGCCCGGCGCTGGCGATTTCGATCGGGATCGCGTTCCTCGCCGCCGTCACCCTGTTGCCGGCCATCCTCGTGCTCGCCGGTCGGCGCGGCTGGGTGGCGCCACGGCCCGGGCTCACCGGCCGCATGTGGCAGCGATCCGCCGTTCAGTTGGTCCGCCGGCCCAAAACGCATCTGCTGATCAGCCTTTCGCTCCTGGTCGCGCTGGCCGGCTGCGCATTCTTCCTGCAGCCCACGTTCAACGACCGCCTGCAACTGCCGCAGTCGGCGCCGAGCAACGTCGGCTTTTCGACGATGGCGGATCACTTTTCGACGAGTGCGCTGCTGCCGCAATACATCTACGTCCGCTCGCCGCAAGACCTGCGGACCTCGAGGGGCCTCGCCGACCTCGACCAGATGGCGCAACGGGTGTCTCAGCTGCCCGATATCGCTGCGGTGCGCGGCATCACGCGGCCCACCGGCCGGCCGCTCGACCAGGCCAAGCTCAGCTTCCAGGCCGGAGAGGTCGGATCCAAGCTGCAGGACGCCTCGACCCAGATCAGCGACAGGACCGGCGACCTCGACGCGCTGACCGACGGCGCCAACCGGCTGGCGGCAAGTCTGGCCCAGGTTCGCGACCAAATCCGTGGCGCCGTCGGACCTGTCACCCAGCTCGCCGCGACGCTCAACCAGGCGCAGCAGCCCCTCGCCGCGGCGGCCAACATGCTGGACAACATGCGCGGCCTCGCGAACGGGTCGGTGTCGACGCTGGTCAACGGCGTGGCCGCGGCGGCGGGCCCGATGTTCGGCGGTTTGACCACGCGCCCCTCGGTCGACGGCATACAGGCGGGGGTGCAGAACCTGACCGCGCTGTTGGCAACGGCCAGCACCGGTTTGCGGGCCGCGGGCACCAGCGCCGCGGGCATGCAGCAGAAGGTTGCGCAGATGCAGGCAGCCGCCGACCAGTTGGCCGACGGCAGCCGGCGGCTGGCCGACGGCGTGCGGATGCTCGTCGACCAGACCAAGAAGATGGGCCTCGGGATGAACCAGGCGGCCGGGTACCTGCTGTCGATGAAGCGCGACGCCACGGGGCCTTCCATGGCGGGCATGTACATCCCGCCCCAGGTGCTCACGTCGGACGACTTCAAGAACGTCGCGAAGATGTTCATCTCGGCCGATGGGCATTCGGTGCGCTACCTGGTCGAAACGAAATTCGACCCCTTCAGCGCCGGCGCGATGGATCAGGTGGCATCGATTCTCGCCGCGGCACGCGGCGCGCAGCCCAACACCTCCCTTGTGGACGCGTCGATCTCGATGGTGGGCATGACGCCGATGTACAGCACGCTGCGCAGCTACTACAACGACGACTTCCGGCTGATCGTCGTCATGACGCTGCTCGTCGTTTTCTTCATCCTCGTCATCTTGCTCCGCGCTCTCGTCGCGCCGCTGTATCTGATTGCTTCCGTGGTGATCTCGTATCTGTCGGCGCTGGGGCTGGGAGTCGTCTTCTTCCAGTTCGTGCTCCATCAGGCGATCTGCTGGAACGTGCAGGCGACCGCCTTCATCGTGCTGGTCGCCGTCGGCGCCGACTACAACCTGCTGCTGATCACGCGAATCCGTGCGGAGTCACGGGTGGGGATCCGCTCCGGCATCATCCGCGCGGTCCGTTCGACGGGCGGTGTCATCACCTCGGCCGGCATCATCTTCGCCGCCTCGATGTTCGGCCTGCTGTTCGGCAGCCTGTCGACCATGATGCAGACCGGGTTCATTATCGGCATGGGTCTGTTGATCGACACCTTCGTGGTCCGCACGATCACGGTGCCGGCCCTGGCGGCGTTGGTCGGGAAGGCGAACTGGTGGCCCGCCAAGGCGATTCGCGCCACCCGCACCCGCACCCGCGCCCACGCCGCGACGACACCGGTGCCCGTCACCGACGAATGCATCCACGGCGAGCTGCCGCATGGCCTGGTCACCAGCAACATCCGCCGCTCCGCGGCTCGCCGGCGGCAGACCCTCGTCCGGCACGGCGTCGCGCCCGCTAACCGTCGCCGATCCTGCGCCGGCGGTGTCGAGCCCGCATACAGGTCGCGGCTGGCCGGCAAGGTCGCGCGCTGAGCGCGGTCTCGGCGCGACCGCGTCCGCCCCTCAGCGGGGTGGGCGCGGTCGCCGCTTGTCGGCCGCGGCGAACTCCTGTTCGGGCCGTCCGGTGGTGCCGTAGCGCAATCCGACGCTGACGTCACCCGTGGTGGCCAGCGCCGCCAGGTACCGCTGGGCGGTTGCCCGCGAGATCCCGATCGCCGCGGACACCTCCGCCGCCGACATCGCCTGATCCGACGTGCGCAACGCTTGCAGCACAAGCTGTTTGGTGGAGGAGGCCGCGATGGTGGCGGGCGCCGGGGGAGCGACTTTGGGACGCAGCGCGTCCAGCGCCGCGTCCACGTCACCGGAGCTCAGGTCGGAGCCGGCCAGAATCTTGCGGTAGCGGGCGTAGCCCGCGAGCCTCGCGGCCAGCTCGGTGGTCGCGAACGGCTTGACGAGGTAGCTCAGCGCCCCCGCCGACATGGCCGCGCGAATCGTGGCCGCCTCGGTCGCCGCCGTCAATACCATGCTGTCGCCGTGCAATTCGCGGACCAAGTCGATTCCGGAACCATCGGGCAGGTACACGTCGACCAGGGCGAGGTCGATGTCGGGCGCCTCGGCGAGCGCCTTGCGCGCGCCTTCGAGCGTGTTCACCGTGGCGGTCACGGTGAACCCGGGAAGCGTGTTGACGACCCCGGCGTGCATATTGGCGACCCGGAAGTCGTCGTCGACCACCAGCACGGTCAGGTCTGCGTCGCCCATTGCGCCTCCTCAACCATCACGCCCGGCAGCCGGGCGATGAACTCCGCGCCGCGCAGCCGCAGCTCCGCGTTGCCGGCGCTGGCCAGCAGAAGATCGCCACCGAGCGCGCGGGTGATCTGGCGCGACAACGCAAGCCCGATACCCCGCCCGCCCGGTATGCCGGAGTCCGGCTTGGTCGTGGTCCCCTCGGTGAAGAGCTGGTCGACGAAGCCGGGCGCGACGCCGTCGCCGCTGTCGGCCACCGTGATGTGCAGCGTCGTACCCTCTTGCAGCAGCTCGACTTCCACCTCTTTTAGTTCATTTTGACCGCGCCCCTCGCTCATCCGGACCGCGTCGATGGCATTGTCGAGCAAGTTCCCGAGGACCGTGGTCACGTCGACCGGCAGGATGAGCCGGCCGGGCACCCAGGTGTTTTCACCGATGGTGAGCGTCACGCCGGCTTCGCGGGCGGCCGCGCCCTTGGCGGCCAGGAACGCCTGCAGGTACGCGTCGCGGATGGCGTCGATGCCGGGTAGCGCGGAGCCCAGCGGGCCCGACCCCAGCAGCTCCTCGAGATATTGCAGCCCCTCGTCGACGTGACCGCCGTGCAACAGCCCGGTCAGCAGGTGCAGCCGGTTGGCGAACTCGTGGCGCTGGGCGCGCAACACCGTGCTCATCACCTGCACCGCGTCGAGCTGCCGGGTGAGCGACTCCACATCGGTTCGGTCCCGGACCACCAAAACCGTTCCCAGCTGGCGCCCTTCTCGCACTACCGGCCGCGCCGAAACCACGACGATGCGCTCGCCCACCGTGGCCAGCGTGAGGGTCGCGTCGGCGGCCTTGAACACGTCGAGCACGCGCGGGGTCAGCCCGAGCTCGTCGACCCGGCGTCCGGGTTCGTTATCGATTTCGAGCAGCCGGCACGCCTCGTCGTTGACGAAGGTGGTCTTCCACGACGAGTCGGCCGCCAGCACGCCCTCGCCGATGCCCTGCAGCACAGCCGCCTGACTGCGCACCAGCTCGGTGATCTCGGCCGGCCGCAAACCCAGGGTCAACCCCCGCCACCGGCGGGCCAGTACCACCGAGCCGGCGACACCGATCAGCAGGAGGACGCCACCCATCGCGCCGAGCACGCGCAGGTTCTTCGAGAACTGGTCATCGAACGCTTTGGTGGAGAAACCAACGATGACCACGCCCAGGACGCGGTTCGAAACGGGTTCCAGCACCGGGACTTTGGCGACGATCGCCCGCCCGAAAACCGTGGCGTCGTGCGACACCACCTCGTGCCCGGCAACCGGCTGCGAGATGTCCGCCTGGATATGGGCGCCCAACCTGCTGCGGTCGGGATCCGCGAGCCTGACGCCGTGCGTGCTGCCGATGACCACGAACCGCACATGCGTACGCTGCTCAACACGCGACGCGACGCTCTCGATCGGACCGGCCGCGAGCTCGTCGGTCAGTGCGGGGCTTGCCGTCAGGGCGGGATCGTCGTAGCGGGAGATGTTGCTGATGACGGTCGGCGACGACGCCACCACACGAGCGATATCCAACGCGTGGACGTGGTATTGGCTGTCCAGGCGCTGCCGATTGAACCACGCGAACATCCCGAACGCGATGATCAACGTCAGCGTCACGATGACCAGCTGCAGCAGCATCACCTGGGTGGCGAGCCGCAAGTCGATGCGACCCCGGGCGGCCATGCAGAGACAGTACCGCGCGAATGAGCACAATGCGCGAAAGTCTGCCGTCGTGTGCAGGCTGTAGTGCCCGATGGATAGGGACTTACGCCTCCTGTGGCGAGGCCCGGACATGCATAGCGTCAAGCCTCATCGCGCATGGCTCGGCGCGCACTGTGGTCTAGCTATGCCTTCGGGAAGGAGAGCTGGGATGTCACCTGAACACACTGGAATCGTGGTCGGTGTCGATGGCTCGCGGCCGTCGATTGCGGCGGTGGAGTGGGCCGCACGGGACGCAGAGATGCGCAGTGTCCCGCTCAGACTGGTGCACATCGCGCCGCCGGTACCGGAATTCACCGGATTTATCCCGGCCACCCCGCTGCCCGCGGACTACTCGTCCCGGCAGCAGGATCAAGCGCACCACCTCCTCGAGGAGGCTCATAAGACGGCCGTCGAGACCGGCTCGCCGAGTCGCTCGTCCGAAGTGAGCAGCGAAGTCATCTATGCGCCGATACTTCCCACCCTCGTGAGCCTTTCCGAGCATGCCGACATGGTCGTTGTGGGCTGCCGCGGTCAGGGGACGGTGTCCCGGGCCCTGTTGGGCTCGGTCAGCTCCGGTCTGGTGTATCACGCGCACTGCCCGGTTGCCGTCGTCCACGATGATGATGTGCTGGCGGCAGTATCGTTCAAAGCCCCCGTGGTAGTCGGTGTCGACGGCTCACCGACCTCGGAATTGGCGACCCGGATAGCCTTCGATGAAGCGTCTCGCCGGGGCGTAGGACTGGTGGCGCTGCACGCCTGGAGCGACATGGGTCCCCTTGATTTCGGACGGCCCGGGCAGGCGCCGATCGAATGGGCGAATTTCCAGACCCGCGAGGAAGAAGTTCTCGCCGAACGTTTGTCGGGCTGGCAAGAGCGCTACCCGGACGTCGCCGTGCAGCGGGTCGTCGTGAGTGATCGACCAGCACCCCGGCTTCTGGAACAGGCTGAGGCGGCTCAGCTTCTGGTTGTCGGCAGCCACGGCCGCGGCGGATTCGCCGGCATGCAGCTGGGCTCGGTCAGTCGGGCAGTTGTCAACTCCGCGCGGATACCAGTGATCGTCGCCCGGATGCCGCGAAAGCACGAACACCGGGGTTGAGCTCGCCTGGAATGAGAAGCGGCGGCCGCCAACGCCTACTATCAGCGCATGCGCGGCTCAAAGATCTTGATCACAGGTCCGACCGGTCAACTCGCCACCCCCATCGCCCTGGCGCTGGCGGCCGAAAACGAGGTGTGGGGCATCGCCCGCTTCAGCAACCCCGCCGCACGAGAAGGCCTCGAGAAGGCGGGGATTCGGTGCCAGGCGGTCGACCTGGCGGCCGGTGACTTCGCCGGTGTCCCGGACGATTTCGACTACGTCCTCAACCTGGCGGTGGCCAAGAGCGGGAATTGGGACAAGGACCTCGGGGCCAACGCGGAGTCGGTCGGCCTGCTGATGGCCCACTGCCGCGGGGCGGAAGCCTTCCTGCACTGCTCCTCGGCGGCCGTCTACGACCCGCCCGACGACGAAGCCCGCACCGAGCAAGCCGCCCTCGGCGACAACCACAAGTTCTTGTTTCCCACCTATTCGATCTCCAAGATCGCGGGGGAGGTCGTCGCCCGGTCGATGGCGCGCATGCTCGACGTGCCGACGACCATCGCCCGGCTCAACGTGCCCTACGGCAACAACGGCGGGTGGCCGTACTACCACATGGAGATGATGCTGGCGGGCATCCCGATCCCGGTCCCGCCGGGCGGACCGGCCCTTTACAACCCGATCCACGAGGACGACATCATCGCGACCGTCCCCAAGCTGCTCGAGGCCGCGTCGGTCCCGGCGACCACGGTGAACTGGTGCGGCGACGAGGCCGTCAGCCTCCAGGGCTGGTGCGGCTACCTGGGTTCGCTCGTCGGCAAGGAGCCGGTATTCGAGGAGAGCGCGCACGCGCTGCGGGGCAATCCCACCGACGGGGCGCGGATGCACGAGCTCATCGGTGGCACAAAGGTCGACTGGCAGGACGGGTTGCGCCGCATGGCGGCGAAGTTCCACCCGGAACTGGTCGGCTAAGCCATTACGGCGCAACGGGTTTGACGACGCGCGCCGCGGCCTCCACGGCGGCCGGCGACGACCTTGGCGTCCGTGGTCGCGGCGCGCGCGACACATAACCGGTTGCGAAGAAAACGCCGACGTGAATCGCGCCGGCTTAAGTCTCGGGGCCCGCCGGGTGATGGTGGCAACATAGCCGGGGTGACCGATAGCTCCGCCGAGCGGCAACTGCGTGACCTCGCGCTGCTGCGTCGTGTCCGCGACCGGATCGACCGGGACTACGCGCAACCGCTCGACGTCGAGGCGCTCGCCCGCGGCGTGCACATGTCCGCCGGGCACCTCAGCCGCGAATTCCGGCGCGCCTACGGCGAATCGCCATACTCCTACCTGATGACGCGGCGCATCGAACGGGCGATGGCGCTGCTGCGTCGCGGCGACCTCAGCGTGACCGAGGTCTGCTTCGCGGTCGGCTGCTCATCGCTGGGCACCTTCAGCACCCGGTTCACCGAGCTGGTCGGCATGCCGCCCAGCGCGTACCGGCGCCAGGGGGCGCCCGCGGCCGCGGGCATCCCGCCGTGCGTCGCCAAGCAGGTGACCAGACCGATCAGGAATCGAGAAGCGTCCGCCACCGGCCCGCACCTAGCCTGACGTCTCATGGACATCACGATTCACTCGAGCTTCCTTCCCCACGACGACCCGGACGCCTCCCTGGCGTTCTACCGCGACACCCTCGGCTTCGAGGTCCGCCTCGACGTCGGGCAGGGCAAGATGCGCTGGATCACGGTCGGCCCCCCGGGTCAGCCGGGCACGTCCATCGTGCTGAACCCGCCGGCCGCCAACCCGGGCATCACCGACGACGAGCGCCGCACCATCGCCCAGATGATGGCCAAGGGCACCTACGCGATGCTGCTGCTGGCCACCAAGGACCTCGACGGCGCCTTCGAGCGGCTGCAGGCCTCCGACGCCGAAATCGTCCAGGAGCCAACCGAACAGCCATACGGGCTCCGCGACTGCGCCGTGCGCGATCCGGCGGGCAACCTCATCCGCATCCAGCAGTTGCGCTGAGCGCGGCAACGGGAAAAGTCCCGAATCCCAAGCGGATTCGGGACTTTCCAGTTCCGGCGGACCCGGTTCAACTCCCCTTGGAGTAGCGGGTCAGGAACCCGACGCTCGCGATCCCCGCGATGGCGCCGACCACGCCCCACAGCACCAGCTGGACGGCCATGGCCCCGAAGAACCAGCCGAACGTCAAACCGAGGTAGAGCACCCAGATCAGCCGGATCAGGCTCCAGGCCGCAACCAGGCCGGTGGCGATCCCGATGTACAGGCTGCGCTGACGGTCGACGCGGTTGATCTGCTCTTCGATGTTGGCGGGTACGAGCTTCATTGTCTGACTTCCTTTCACGGGGCGCCGCCTGGTTGGCGTCGTCGTTGCGGCAAGTACAGACCGCCCGACCGGCTACCGATCCCAACAACTCCGGCCGCGGGGCGGCGTCAGGCGTGCGAGATCGTCCGCCCCGGGCCCATGAAAAGTGAGACGTCCTCGTCAGTGAGCAGCGTCGTGGTGGATCTTCACCACGAGCTTGCCGACGTTCTTGCCGTCGAACAGCATGTTGATCGCCGTCGGCAGCTGCTCGAAGCCCTCGACGACCGTCTCGAGCGGCGTGAGCCTGCCCTCGGCGATCAGGCCGGCGATCCCGCTGGTCGCCTCCGGCGCCCGGCCGAGGTGGTCGAGGACGATGAAACCCTGCACCGTCGCGCGCTGGATGAGCAGATTCCCGAACGCACGCGGTCCCGGCGGCGGATCGGCCGCGTTGTAGCCGGAGATCAGGCCGCACAGCGCGACGCGGGCGCGGATGTTGAGCCGTGCGAAGACCGCGTCCATGATGTCGCCGCCGACGTTCTCGAAGTCCACGTCGATGCCATCGGGGGTCGCCGCGGCGAGCTGCGCGGCCCAGTCGTCGGCGCGATGGTCGACGGCGGCGTCGAAGCCGAGCTGGTCGGTGAGCAGGGCGCACTTTTCGGGCCCCCCGGCGATCCCGACGACGCGCGCGCCGTCGGCCTTGGCGAGCTGTCCGGCGACCGACCCGACCGCGCCCGCCGCGGCCGAGACCACGACCGTCTCGCCCGGCTTCGGCTTGGCGATGTCGCGGATGCCGATCCATGCGGTCAGCCCGGTCGTCCCCAGCGCACCCAGGTAGGCGCTCGGCGAAATGCCCTCGGCGACCTCGAGAGGGAGGACGAACGCCGCGGGCGAGATGACCGCGTACTCCTGCCAGCCGAGCAGACCCTGCACGGTCTGTCCGACCGCAAAGTTCGGATTCTTCGACGCGACAACCTCGCCGAGACCGGCCGCGCGCATGACTTCGCCGATGCCCACCGGCGGCAGGTACGTCGGCGTGTCGTTGATCCACATGCGGTTCGTGGGGTCGAGCGATATCCAGTCGACACGCACCAGCGCCTCGCCGTCGCCGATCTCGGGTACGGCCTCCTCGCTCAGCTCGAAGGTGTCGGGGCCGATGCGCCCGGTGGGGCGTTCGCGGAGCAGGAAGCGGCGGTTTCGATCGGACATAAGCGCACGGTACTGGACCGGCGGTCGGGACATGCGGCTCTGCCCTTCAAAAACAGGTCAGCCGGACGCAAAATTGGCTCGATGAACGTGGTCCCCATCGCGGTGCTGACAGTGTTGACAGCGGCAGCCCTGTCGCGGCCCGGATCGGCAGCCGCAGATCCGCCACCCACCCAGCAGATCACCGTCGTGGCCGTCGGCCCCAATGGCCAGCCGATCAACGGTTACCGGGAGACACCGCCGGAGGGCAACGTCGCCACCGTCACCGACTGCAGTACGCCCTCGCCGTCGGCGGTGGCCGACGACGTGTACTACTGCTCGCCGACCGCGGCCGGCGCCGGCACTTGCTGGCCGTCGACGCCCGGATCACTGCTGTGCGTGGACGATCCGTGGGCCAAGCGGCTGCATCGGGTGAGCTATGGCGGTCAGCTCCCGCCGGTGCAGCCCGCCGCGACGCCGGACCCCTTCGCGCTGACCCTCGACGATGGCACGCATTGCCTGTTCCGCAACGGCGGCGCGTGGGGCGGCCGCGCCGACGGGTATGTCGGCGTTTACGGATGCGGCCCCGACGGCGGCGCCAACCCCGCGGTGCTGTGGCTGCCCAGCCAGGGCGCCGGGACGTACATCGACCGCTCGTCGCCGGCGTGGACGGTCAAAGTCGGTCAGCTCGGCGCGCCCGACGCCGCCCTTCCACCGCCCCAGACCCGCCGGGTGACCGCCGCGTGGCTCGCCGGGGGCAAGGCCGGTCAATAGCGCGACGGGACTCCTGCTATAACCCACGTATGCCAGCCGCCAGGCACACGATCACCCACGTTTCCGACACGGCCCGGTGGACGGCGCTCCACCGGGCGACCGAATCGGCCCGCCCCGACGCGCTGTTCACCGACCCGCTCGCCGAGCGTCTCGCGGGCGAACACGGCCGCGAAATCGTCGCCAACGTGCCGTGGTCGACGCGCAACGGCTGGTGGCTCGTCGCGCGCACCAAGATCATCGACGACGCCATCGCCGAAGCGATCGCCGGCGGCTGTGACCGGGTGCTGAACCTGGCCGCGGGTTTGGACACGCGGCCGTACCGCCTGGAGCTGCCGGCCGAACTGACGTGGGTGGAGGCGGATCTGCCCGGGTTGCTCGAGGAGAAGGCGCGGCTGCTGGCCGACCAGGCGCCGCGATGCCGGTTGACGCGGACCGCCGTCGACCTGGCCGACGCCGCGGCCCGAGGCGCCTTTCTCGATGAGGCGCTGGCCGGCGCCGGCAAAGCGCTGGTGCTGACCGAAGGCCTGCTGGTGTATCTGGAAGAAAGCGACGTCGTCGCGCTGTCGGCGGCGTTCACACGACCCGAGATCGCCTGGTGGATGCTCGACTTCCCCGGGCCCGGCCTGAAAAAGACGATGAACAAGAGGATGGCCGGCATGCTCCAGAACGCGCCGTTCAAGTTCGCGCCCGAGAACGGATTGGCCTTCTTCGAAGACCTCGGCTGGCGCGCCGTGGACGTGCAAGCGCTCTACGTCGCCGCGCACCGGTTCGGTCGCTTGCCGCTGCGGATGCGCCCGATGACCTGGCTGCCCCAGCCGGACCCGCGTCGCCCGGGCGGGGGCAGCGTCTGGAGCGCGACCGCGCTACTTCGGTCAGACCTCCTCGGTGAAGGGATGTGATGGAAAGAAACATAGGGCCGATCGTCGTAGTGGCCGGCCTGATTCTCGTGGTTCTCGGCGCGCTGATTTGGGCCGGTGGCCTGTCGTGGTTCGGCCGCCTCCCGGGTGACATCCGGATCGAACGCGACAACGTGCGCATCTACATTCCCTGGGTATCGATGTTGCTGATCTCGGTCGTGGCGACGATCTTGCTCTCCGTTGTGCGCTACCTGTTTCGGCGATGACGCCGGGGCCCGCCCGCAGTTGCTGCGGGTAGTTTGGCCTGAATGAGCCGAGCCAACGACAAGGTCGACGCCGGCATGCTGACGGGCGTCTCGGAGACCGCACTTCTGACCCTCTACGGCCGCGCCCACCAGGCGGCCCGCCCGGCCCCGATCATCGACGACCCGATGGCGATCAAGCTCGTCGAGTCGATCGACTTCGATTTCGAAAAATTCGGGCGCAAAGGCCAAGAGATGGCGCTGCGCTCACTGGCCGTCGACGGGTGCGCAATCAGGTATCTCACCAAGCGTCCCGACGCAACGGTCGTCGCCCTCGCAGAAGGCCTCCAAACCAGCTTCTGGCGTCTGAATGACGCACTGCCACAGGCGCGATTCCATTGGATGTCGGTAGACCTGCCTCCGGTTATCCAACTTCGGCAGCGCGTGTTGCCGGATTCCCCGCGGATCACTCAGCTGGCACAGTCGGCTCTCGACTATAGCTGGATGCCCTTGGTCGACAGCGGCACCGGCGTATTCATCACCGCGGAGGGTCTCCTGATGTACCTGCAACCGCACGACGCCATGGGGCTGATCGCAGAATGCGCCAAACGGTTTCCGGGCGGGCAGATGTTTTTCGACCTGCCGCCGGTCTTCGTCAAAAGGCTGGCACCGAGGGGGATGATGTCGTCCCGGCGCTACCGGGTGCCACCGATGCCCTTCAGCCTGTCGGTGCGTCAACTGGCGGACCTGGCGAACACCATGCCGGGAGTGCGGGCCGTGCACGACATACCGATGCCGAAAGGGCGGGGCCTGTTTTTCGGGACCCTGTTCCCCGCGTTCTGGCAGTTCGGCCCTACAAAGCGTTTCCGCGGGGCCTACACCCTGCTCGAATTCGGCCACCCTGCCTGAAATTCGGCCGAGCGCCGGCCGGCTACCAGACTCGTATCCAGTCGATGAGCATGTCCGCGGGATAGGTTCCCGATCCGGGGTCGCCGCCGCCCGAACCGGCGACCGCGAGGTTGAAGACCGGGAAAACGGTGTAGCCGGGGCCGTTGAACGGCCAATCCGGCAGCGAACTCGCCGGAACGTCGAAGTACGGTTGAGCCCCGTCGGCGTAGTCCTTCCAGAACCGGATGCCGGCCTCGTCCCACTGGGTGCGCCAGGTGTGCCAGGCGCTGTCCACCGCGGTGTTGTGGGTCTTCCACTCGCCGCCATTCGCCTTGGCGTGCACGGTGGTGGCCGAGGGCCAGTTGCGGTTGCCGTACCACTCCATGACGTCGATTTCGCCCTGGTCCTCGTTGCCCAGCCAATACGCGGGCCAGGCGCCGGCGGTCAGGCAATTGAGCTTGATCCGGGCCTCCCACGTGTGGCCGACACCGCCACGCCACAGGCTCTGGACCTTGCCGCTGTAGTAGGTGGGACCATCTTTCGCGGCGCGCAGGACCAGGTTGGAGTTGCCGTCGAGAAACACATTGCGGCGATCGTCGCGGTACTGCCCGATGTTCTCCGGACGTTCCCAGTACGTCGGGTCCTTGATCGTCTCGCGGGCCTTCGCCACCGCCCACTTCGACGCATCGGGAGCCGAGCCGGCCGGCCCGTCGAATTCGTCCTGGAAGATGTAGCCCCCGGTCTGGCCGCTGGGCGCAGCGGGCGGCGGGGCGTCGGGCGCTCCCGGTCGGCGCGGGTAGGCCCGGGCCTCGGGAACCGGCAGCACGGCTGCCAGCACTCCGATCCCGGCAGTCAGCATGACGCGGCGGCGGTCGATCTCCGGCATAAGCAAGGCACGATAGCAGCCGGCGCCGTCCGGGCGCGAAACGGGAAATGTCGGTGGCCGTCGCTAGGGTGTGGATCGCCGCCGGCTGAAATCGGACGACGGCGGGCAGTGGTTTTGGAATACGCCCTAATTCATGGCCAATTCTCACCTTGGTGCGTGGTTTGGTGT
>Ga0335071_10001612_pt1 | contig 24325 bp, 24 predicted proteins | sample Lox_Sample_15_FD_206724 | JGI IMG/M metagenome (GOLD analysis project Ga0335071, IMG submission 206724) | Soil microbial communities from Loxahatchee National Wildlife Refuge, Florida, United States - Lox_Sample_1.5 | ecosystem: Environmental > Terrestrial > Soil > Wetlands | place: USA... | reverse complement strand
GATCGAGCGCGCGAACTCGTCGACGATGTCGTTCGCGTCGATGAAGTCGAGCGCGCGGATGCGCTCCTTCGCAAGCCGCGCCGCCTGGTACATGAGCGAGAGGTCGGCCTCGATCTGGCGCGGCGCGTTCGGGCGCTGGACCTTCACGACGACGCGGCGGCCGTTCGGAAGCACGGCGCCGTGCACCTGCCCGATCGACGCGGCCGCCAGCGGGGCCTCCTCGAACTCGACGAACAGCCGCTCGATCGGCTGGCCGAGCTCCTCGCGCACGGTGCGCTCCACCTCCTCGAACGGGAACGGGCGCACGTCGTCCTGCAGGTTGCGCAGCTCGGCGATGATGTCCGGCGGCACCACATCCGGGCGCGTCGAGAGCAGCTGCCCGAACTTGACGAACGTCGGGCCGAGCTCGTCGAGCATCTCGCGCAGGTGCCGCCCGCGCGCGGTTCCCTCGAGCTCCGGATGGCGGCGATGCCCCTCGAGGACATAGCCGAAGCCGTGCTTGATCGCGACCTGCGCGATCTCGCTCAGCCGGCCCAGGTTCCGCTGCTTCGGCCTGGTCGCCACTTGAAAAGTGTACGGGCGCTAGTGGATGTGCGCGATCGTCGCGCGCCAGGCGCCCTTCGGCGCCTGGACGTCGACGCTGTCGCCGATCCTCTTCCCGAGGAGCGCCGAGCCGAGCGGCGAGGTCGGCGAGACGGTGCTGCTGCCGCCGACGGCGCTGATCTCGACCGTCAGCTTCTGGCCCCCGTCGCCCTCGATGTCGACGACCGAGCCGATCCCGACCTGGTCGGAGGAGGCGTCCTCGACGATCTCGGCGCCGTCGAGGCGCGCGCGCAGCGTGCGGATGCGCGCCTCGAGCAGCCCCTGCTCGTTCTTCGCGGCGTGGTACTCGAAGTTCTCGGAGAGGTCGCCGAACTCGCGCGCCTTCGCGATCGCCTGCACGACGTCGGTGCGACGCGGGCCTTCGAGTTCCTCGAGCTCCTCGCGGAGCGCGGCCGCCTGCTTCGCAGTCAGCTTCTCGTGCTCTACCACTTCGAGCGTCCTCCTCTCCGCCGCGACGTGTAGACGAGCTTCGGCTTGGCGAGTGTAAGCCCTGCGTCCTCGTAGGCCTCGACCTGGCCCTGGAGCCGCGCCACGCGCGACACGTCCGCCTGCTGCTCCGGCAGCACGAGCGTGATGCCGATGCCGCCGCGCCCGGCGCGACCGGTCCGGCCGATCCGGTGCGTGTAGACGTCGGGCTCCTCCGGGGGATCGAAGTTGATCACGTGCGTGATGTCGTCGACGTCGAGACCGCGCGCGGCGACGTCCGTCGCGACGAGCGTCTTCACCTTGCCCGAGTCGAACCGCTCGAGCGCCCGCTCGCGCTGCGCCTGACCCTTGTCGCCGTGGATCGACACCGCGTCCACGTCGTGGCGGCGGAGCTTCTCGACGAGCCGGTCGGCGCCGGCCTTCGTGCGGACGAAGACGAGCGCGAGCCCGCGGTCGTCCTCCTTCAGCAGGTCGACGAGCGTCGAGACCTTGTTGTCGGCGGTCACCGAGACGAAGCGGTGGTCGATCTCGCCGCTCCGGCGATCGGCCGGCAGCTCGCCCTCGAAGCGCGCGGGGAAGTGCGTGTAGCGGCGCGCGAGCTCGCCGACCTCGCCGTCGAGCGTCGCCGAGAAGAACATCGTCTGGCGCTCCTCGCGCAGCCGGCGCACGAGCCGGTCGACCTGCGGCTTGAAGCCCATGTCGAGCATCCGGTCGGCCTCGTCGAGCACGAGCACGGTGACGCTGTCGAGCGAGACGAGCCCACGGTCGACGAGGTCCTGCAGGCGGCCCGGCGTCGCGACGATCACGTGCGCGGTCTTCGCCTGCTTGGCCTGCGCCTTCAGCGGCACGCCGCCGTAGACGCTCGCCACCTGCAGCCGGTCGCCGGCGATCAGCTCGAACTCCTCCGTCACCTGCGCGCACAGCTCGCGGGTCGGGACGAGGACGAGCGCCGACGGCCGCGCGTCGGCCGGGTCGAGGCGCTCGACGATCGGGATCGCGAACGCGAGCGTCTTGCCCGAACCGGTCGGGCTCTTCGCCAGGACGTCGCCGCCCTGGAGCGCCTCGGGGATGACGAGGGTCTGGATCTGGAAGGGGTGGTCGATGCCCCGCTGCGCGAGTGCGCCTGACACGGCCTCGGACACCCCGAGTGAACGGAAATCGGTCAACTCTCAACTCCTTCGGACGTCGAGATCGCGTCCGCGAAGGAAAGCGACCTCACGGGAGCACGGCCCATCCGCGCTCCGTAGGAATCAAGGTAGCAGCCCCTACGGACGGTCCGCGTCCGCGTCTGCGGCGTTCTCGAGCAGCCGCAGCCGATGCTCGATCTGCGCGATCCGTAGCTCGAGCTCGTCCCAGTCCTCGCGCGTCACGAGGCCGAGCTCGTGCGCAACGTCCTGCAGGCGCCGCCTCGAGCCCTCCCCGACGCGGAGGGCGTCGCCGCGCCAGCGGGTCGGAAGCTCGTCGAGAAACGCACGCAGCTCGTCGAGCCGCGGGCCGATGAGCGCCACGAGGCGCTCGAGGTCGCTCGGGCTACCGGGCTCTTCCATGCGGGCGCGACTTTCGCCGCTGGCGCCGGCGCTCGAGCTTCGCCGCGGCATCCTCGGCCCCGGCCACGACCGCGTCGACCGGGGTCTCCGGGTTCGGCTCCTCGGCCGCCGCCTCCTCCGCCTCGGCAAGGACAACCGCCGGCTCCGGCTCCACCGCCACCGGCTCCGCCCTCCGGCGCGCGTACTCCGGCTCACGCTGCTTCCACAGCGTCAGCATCGGCGCGGCGATGAAGATCGACGAGTACGCGCCGGAGGTGATGCCGACGAGGAGCGCGAACGCGAAGTCCTTCAGCGTCGCGCCGCCGAAGAGGAAGAGCGACAGCACCGGGAGCAGCGTGATGAACGTCGTCGCCAGCGAGCGGCGGATCGTCTCCCACAGCGACACGTTCACGATCGTGGCGAACGGCGATCGCCGCATGATCGGAATGTTCTCGCGGATGCGGTCGAAGATGATGATCGTGTCGTAGATCGAGTACCCGAGCACGGTCAGCACCGCGGCGACCGTGTTCTCGGTGACCTCCCTGCCCGTCACCGAGTAGACGCCGATCGTGACGAGCACGTCGTGGATCATCGCGAGGATCACCGGGATCGCGAACGCGACGCCCCGGAAGCGGATCGTGATGTACAGCGTGATCACGAGCAGCGAGAAGAGGATCGCGATGATCGCCGACTTCGCGATCTGCCGGCCGAAGCTCGCGGAGACGTTCTTGACGCTGACCCCGTTCGCCTGGACGTCGTTCACGAGGTCGTTCTGGACGTTCGTCTGGTCCGCCGGCTTGAGCTTCTTCAGCGCGACCTGGAAGCTCCGGTAGCTCTCGGAGCCGGTCTGCGTGCCGCGGCCCTGGACGACGGCGTCCGCGTGGCCCGCGTCCTGCATCGCCGAGCGAACGTCCGAGAGCGACGTCGGCTGAGCGGTCGTGAAGCTGATCTGCACGCCGCCCTTGAAGTCGATGCCGAGGTTCAGGCCGCGCGTCGCGAGCGAGACGAGGCCGATCAGCAGCACCGCGCCGGAGATCGAGAACCACAGCTTCATCCGGCCCATGAAGTCGATCTGCAGGAACCGGCCGCGCTGCGAGTGGTGCGCGCCCATGAACCGCGGGTTCGAGAACCAGCGGAAGCCGGCGAGCAGGCCGAGCATCGCGCGCGTCGCCGCGACGGCCGTGATCAGCGAGACCACGGTTCCGATCAGCAGCATCAGCGCGAAGCCCTTCACGTCCGCGGACGCGACGGCGAACAGGATCAGCGCCGTGATCGCTGTGACGACGTTCGCGTCGACGATCGTGCGGAAGCCCTTGGCATAGCCTGCGGCGACCGCGGCGCGCACCGACTTGCCGGCGCGCGCCTCTTCTTTGATTCGTTCGAAGATGACGACGTTCGCGTCCGCCGCGACGCCGATCGTCAGGATCAGGCCGGCGAAGCCCGGCAGCGTCAGCGTGACGCCGAAGAGCAGGATCGCCGCGTACATGAAGGCGGCGTAGATCCCGAGGCCGAGCACCGCCACCAGGCCGAGGAAGCGGTACATGAAGAGCAGGAACAGCGCGACGATGATGAGGCCGGCGATCGCGGCGTTCTGCGCCTCCTTCAGCGAGTCCTTGCCGAGCGTCGCCGAGACGTCGGTGCGCTCCACGGTCACGAACTGGACGGGCAGCGCGCCCGTCTGGAGCACGAGCGCGAGGTCCTTCGCCTCCTGGAGGCTGCCGATGTTGTTGATCTCCGCGCCGGTCCCGCGCGGATCGATGCCGCTCGGGTTCTGGGACGGGTCGATCGCGGGCCAGGAGCGGATCTGGTTGTCGAGCACGATCGCGAACGCGCATGGCGCGCCGCAGTTGCTCGTCAGCCCGAGCGTCGCGCCGCGCACCGCCTCGTTCTTCGTCACCTGGAGGAAGGTCGCGTTCCCCTTCCCCTTGAACGCCAGCAGCACGATCGGGTTGCCGTTCGGGTCGTAGTCCTGGCGGACGCCCGAGAGGTTCAGCTCGTTCCCCGTCATGTTCGGGAACTTGCCGTCGGTGGCGTAGCGGTCGTCCGGGTAGCTGCCGTGCTTGAACAGGTAGTAGTCGGTGACGCCCGCAGGCGGCACGCCGCTCACGTTCGTGTCGCCCGGGCAGACCGACGTGGTCGCCGCCGAGCAGGTGACGACGGTGGTCCTCGCGGGCACCTTCAGCACCTTCCAGCCTGCGGGGATCTTCCCGTCGTACCCGTCGAGCAGGCCTGCGTTGCCGGTCGACGGGTCGCGGTGCAGCGTCGGCGTCGGACCGGCAACGACCGCGTAGGTCGTGGTGGTCGTCGTCTTCGACGACTTCCCGCCCGCCGACGCGGAGGCGTGCGTCTTCTTGTGGATCGGCTTGAACAGGACGTAGCCGCTCGGCGTGCCGTGCTTCGTCGTGTCCTGGACCGCGTAGAGCAGGGTGTAGAGGTTCGTGTAGGGCACGGGCGTCGCGCCGGTCGCGCTGATCGACGGCGAGATGAGCGCCGGCGTCAGGTCGTACAGCTCGAGCTGCGCGGTCTTGCCGATGATCGCGGCGGCCTGGTCGGGATTGTGGATGCCGGCCAGCTGGATCACGATCTCGTCGGGCGCCTGCTCGAAGATCTTCGGCGACGCGACGCCGAGCTTGTCGACGCGGTTCCGCATGATCTGCACCGACCGGTCGAGGTCCGACTTCTGCAGCTTGTGGCCCTTCGGCGGGACCGCCTTGAGGATCACCTCGAGGCCGCCCTGCAGGTCGAGGCCCTTCGTCACGCCACGGTGCCACGGCGACTTCGGCGCCGTGAGCAGCGCCACCCCGCCCAGTGCGAGCAGGATCAGCAGGACGAGGGCGATATTGGCTCGGCGACTCGACACGCGGCGGTAGGTTAGCGGGGTTCTCCGGTGCTCTCGTGTTGCGCTTCGGTGTCCCTCGCCGGCTCGGGCTCGGGCTCGATCTCGACCTCTTCCTCCGAGGCGACGGCGGCGATGGCGCGCCGGTCGAGCGTCACGACGATCCCGGTCGCGATCTCGACCCGGACCGTCTCTCCCTCGACCTCGCGCACGGTCCCGTGGATGCCCCCGGCCGTGATGATCTCGTCGCCGGCGACCACATCCTCCTGCATCGCCGCGTGGGACATGCGGCGCCGGCGCGCCGGCAGCACGAACATCAGCCAGGCGGCCCCGAACAGGATCACGATGATCAGGAACAGGCTCACTGCAACCTTTCCAGTGCGTCGCGCTTATACGACGAAAACCGGCCGCTTTCGATTGCGTCGCGCGCGCCGCGGGTCAGCTCCAGCAGGAAGCGTAGATTGTGGAGCGAGAGCAGGCGTAGTCCAAACAGCTCATTCTGGTTGACCAGGTGCCGGATGTAGGCGCGGGTGAACCGGGTGCAGGCCGGGCAGTCGCAGCCCTCGTCGAGCGGCCGCTCGTCGCGCGCGAACTGCGCGTTGCGGAGGTTCAGCCGCCCGTCCGCGGTGAGCGCGCTCCCCGTGCGGGCGGTGCGCGTCGGAAGAACGCAGTCGAACATGTCGACGCCCGCCTCGATCACCTCGAGGATCCCCTCCGGGTCGCCGATCCCCATGAAGTAGCGCGGCTTCCCGCCGGGCATCAGCTCGGCGGCCCAGTCGGTCGTCTCGAACATGGCGGCGCGGTCCTCGCCGATCGCGAGCCCTCCGATCGCGTTGCCGTCGAAGTCGAGGGCGGCGATCTCCTCGGTCGAGCGGCGCCGGAGGTCCGGGTCGACCCCGCCCTGCGTGATCCCGAAGCGGAGCTGACCCTCGGCGCGCGGCGCGTGCCGCTGCCGTTCGGCCCACAGCGTCGTGCGGCGCACCGCGTCCTCGAGCTTCCGGCGGGAGACGCCGGCCGGCGGCACCTGGTCGAGGCACATCGCGATGTCGCTGCCGAGGTTCTCCTGGATCCGCGCTGCGAGCTCGGGCGTGAACCGTGACGCGCTCCCGTCGTAGACGCTCTTGAACGTGACGCCGGCGTCGTCGACGCGCACGATCGTGTCGCGGAGCGAGAAGACCTGGAAGCCGCCGGAGTCGGTGAGGATCGGCCCGTCCCAGCCCATGAACCGGTGCAGCCCGCCGAGATCGCGGATCAGCTCGTCGCCCGGGCGGAAGTGCAGGTGGTAGGTGTTGCCGAGCAGGATCTGGGCGCCGAGCCCGCGCACCTCGAGCGGGTCGAGCGTCTTGACGGTCGCCTTCGTCCCGACGGGCATGAAGACCGGCGTGCGCACCTCGCCGTGCACGGTCCGCAGCACGCCCGCACGAGCCGCCCCGTCGGTCGCGTGCACTTCGAAGACAGGCCGCGCCGTCACAGGATCAGCATCGCATCGCCGAAGGAGTAGAAGCGGTAGCGCTCCGCGATCGCGAGCGCGTACAGCTCGCGCGTCTGCTCGACGCCGGCGAACGCCATCACGAGCGCGAGCAGCGTCGAGCGCGGCAGGTGGAAGTTCGTCAGCAGGTGGTCGACGCGGCGAAACTCGAAGCCGGGCGTGATGAAGAGCTCGGTACGGCCGGCGAGCGGCGCGCCGCGCGCGAGCGTCTCGAGGACGCGCACCGTCGTCGTGCCCACCGCGAGCACCTCCGGCGCCCCACGGATCCGCTCCCACGCCGCCGGCGTGACCTCGTACCGCTCGCCGTGCATGTGATGCTCCTCCACGATCTCCGACTGAAGGGGGCGGAACGTGTCCAGCCCGACGTGGAGCGTCACGCGCTCGACGTCGAGGCGCGCGAGCAGCTCGGGCGTGAAGTGCAGGCCGGCGGTCGGGGCCGCGGCCGAGCCCGCCTCGCGCGCGTAGACCGTCTGGTAGCGCGCCGGGTCGGTGAGCGGCTCGGTGATGTACGGCGGCAGCGGGACCGCCCCGTGCGGCTCGCCCTCGAGCCGGACGCGCCAGCGGCCCTCCCCCAGGTGCTCGAGAAGCTCGACCGGGCCGTACCGGCGCCCCGCCTTCAGGCGCCGCGTCGGGCGCGCGAGCGCCTCCCAGACGCCTCCGTCGAGCCGCTCGAGCAGCAGCACCTCCCCCCGCGGGCGGGCGATCGGGATGCGCGCCGGGACGACGCGCGTGTCGTTCACGACCGCGAGCCCGCCCACCAGCTGCGGCAGCTCGTCGAACCGGTGATGCGACGTCTGCCCCGCCGCACGGTCGTGGACGAGCAGCCGCGACGCGTCGCGCCGCTCCGCCGGGTGCTGGGCGATCAGCTCCGGCGGCAGGTCGTAATCGAGCTCACGGGCATCCATCCGACCCGGACGCTAGCGTCGGCCGCGATGGACGACGTGCGCGAAGCACTCCGCGAAGGCCTCCGCGAGGAGGCGGCGCCGATCTCGCGGCGCCTCGCCGAGGTGAAGGGCCTCTCGAACAACGCGATCCGCCGCCTCGAGTCGCTCGAGACGACGCTCGACTCCGAGCGGAACGCGCGAGTCGACGACCTCGCGCTGCTCGTCGAGCTCCTGACCGAGGGCTGGCGGTCGCTGAATGCGCGGCTCGACCGGATCGAGGCGGCGCTCGAGCACCCGCCGACCAACATCGTCCCGATCCGCGGCAACGCCGCCTAAGACGCGCGCGCCGGCAGCACCAGCTCGAACCGCGCGCCCTTCCCGACCTCCGACTCGAGATTGAGCCGCCCGCCGAGCGCGGTCGAGAGCTCCCGCGCGATGGCGAGGCCGAGCCCGGTCCCGCCGCCGCGCTCCGAGACGAACGGGCGGAACAGCCGCTCGCGCGACTCGGCCGGGATCCCCGGGCCGCTGTCCTCGACGGCGACGTGCACGCTGCCGTTCCGCTGCGCGAGCTCGAGCGAGATACGGCCGCCGTCCGGCGTTGCGTTGAAGGCGTTCGAGAGCAGGTTGCCGACGACCTGCAGGACGCGGTCGCCGTCGGAGTCGATCACCGGGCGCGCGCGCACCTCCTGCCGGTAGTCGATCGAGCGCCGCGTCGCCTCGTCGCGATAGCGCTCGTACGCCTGGTCGAGCAGCTGCGCCATGTCGACCTCCTCGGTCATGACGGTGAAGCGGTGCGTGTCGAGCTTCGCGAGGTCGAGGATGTCGCCGACGAGGCGCTCGAGCCGCTGCGTCTCCGCCTCGACCGTCGCGAGCGACTGCTCACGCAGTTCCGGATCGTCGACGACGCCCTCGAGCAGCGCCGACACGTGGCCGCGGATCGCAGTCAGCGGCGTGCGCAGCTCGTGCGACACCGACATGAGGAAGTTGCGCTCCATCGCCTCGACCTCGGCGAGCCGCGACGCCATCTCGCCGAACCGCTCGCTCAGGTGACCGAGCTCGCCGGGCGCCTTCGACGGGACCTTCACGTCGTAGTGGCCTGCGGCGATCTCGTCGGCCGCGTCGGAAAGCTGCAGCACCGGCCGCACGATCCGCCGCGTCAGGTACCAGCCCAGCGCCGCCGCGGCGAGCAGCCCGAGCAGGCCCGCGATCGCGAGACGCTCGATCAGCGAGTCGACGCGGTCGCTCACGCTCGTCTTCGGGGCGGCAACGACGATCATCCCCGCGGTCGTGCCGCCGACGTCGATCGGCGTCCCGGCCGCGTAGTACATGCGGCGCGCGCCCGGCGGCCTGAACTGGAAGGTGAGCGCCTTGCCGGAGATCCAGTCGACGGTCGTCGAAGGCAGGCGCGTCAGCCCCGCGATCGGCTCCTGCTGGCCGGGATAGAGGATCGAGCCGGCGAAGAAGATCTTGTCGCCGGTCGCAGTCTCGAGCGACTGCGCGGTGTACCGGGTCGGGGCCCGGGTGTCCTGCTTGTTGCCGTAGCCGTTCTTGATCGCGTCCGCGTACAGCGCCGCGATGCCGTTCGCCTCGCTGCGCAGGCGCTGGAGCGTCTGGTCGTGGGCGAAGTCGCGGAAGAGCCGCACCGAGATCAGCGTCGTGACGACGCCGGCGAGCACGATCCCCGCCAGAAAGATGAGCGGCAGCCGGACCCTGAGCGAGCCGAGCATTGGGTCTAGAAGCTACTTCTTCGCCGGTTCCCTCGTCGCGTCCTTCGCCGGCGAGACCTTGTACCCCACGCCCCACACGGTGACGATGGGCGAGGCGTCGCCGAGCTTGCGACGAAGCTGGCGCACGTGCACGTCGACCGTGCGCGTGTCGCCTGCGAAGGTGTAGCCCCAGACGCGCTCGAGCAGCTGGTCGCGCGTCAGGACGAGCCCGCGGTGATCGAGCAGCTCCCAGAGCAGGTCGAACTCCTTCGGCGCGAGCTGGATCTCCTCGTCGCCGACGCGCGCCTCGCGGCGGCCTGCGTCGACGTGGAGGTCGCCGTGGTCGATCGTCTCGGTCTCGAGCTCGCGGCGGTCGGGCGTCGCGCGGCGGAGGATCGACTTGACGCGCGCGACGAGCTCGCGCGGGTTGAACGGCTTCGTCAGGTAGTCGTCGGCTCCGACCTCGAGCCCGATGATCTTGTCGACGTCCTCGTCGCGGGCGGTGAGCATGAGGATCGGCACGTCGCTCGTCTGGCGGATCCGCTTGGTCACCTCGATGCCGTCGATGTCCGGGAGCATCAGGTCGAGCACGATCAGGCCGGGCATCTCCTGGGCGACCTGGTTCAGCGCCTCGCCGCCGGTCGCGGCGGTGCGGACGCCGTAGCCGGCGTTCTTCAGGTACAGGGCGACGAACGAGGCGATCGAGCTCTCGTCTTCGACCACCAGGATGCCGGCGGCGGGAGCGCTCACGATCAGGGCGACGCGGTCGTGGTCGTCGTCGGCGGCGGCGGCGGCTGCGTGCCGAACGGGACGACCGCCGGAGCGGCCGTGTCCCCGGCGACCGGCACGGGCTGCCAGTCGTCGTCGTCGACGGCGTAGGAGCCGGGGTCGACGGCATTCGAGTCGCCGGTCAGGGTCGCGACGCCGACGCCGATCGCGGTCAGGTCGACCCCGACGGCGTTGACGAACATCAGCCGGTACTTGCCGCCGGTGACGCGGAAATGGAGGTTGTGGCCCGAGTAGACGACCGTCCGGGGGCCGCCGTCGGACGACGGGACGACGGTCTTCTTCAGGTCTTTGGCGCTCACGAGCACGGCGCCGTCGGACGGCCCCGTCGGGTCGGTCGCCTTGAGGATGCCCTTGTCCATCTGCCCCCAGAGCGCGCCCTTCGCGGGCTGCGACGGGCTGCCGATCGCCACCTGGCCCGTCACGGCCTTGAGCTCGAGCACGCCGTCGCCCGTCGCATGCCCGGCCGCGAGGGCGGCGGGGACGACGATCAGGCCACAGAGCAGGGTGAGAAGGGCTGGGCGCATCCGCAGAACAGTGTTTCTCCCCGAATTATGCCCTCAATGAGGGGAAAGTAAGGAGTTTTGTACGACCTCCCTGTGTACGCTCGCCCCCGGTGCACGACCTCACGAGCTTCGGCCTGACCGTGCTGCTCGTGGCCGCGGCGCTGTCCGCGGCCCTCCTCGCGAGCAAGCTGAGCGCCCGCGTGTCGATTCCGTCGGCGGCGCTCTTCCTGCTCGCGTCCGCGCTGGCGTCCGACCTCTTCCCCTCGCTGACCCTCTCGATCGAGACGGTCGAGCGCATCGGGACGATCGCGCTCGTCGTGATCCTCTTCGACGGCGGCTCGTCGATCGGCCTCCGCCGCTTCCGCGTGGTCGCGATGCCGATCGGCGCACTCGGCGTCCTCGGCACCTTCGTGACCGCCGGCGTGCTCGCGCTCTTCGCCCACTGGGCGCTCGGGCTCGGCTGGCTCACGGCCGGCCTGCTCGGCTCGGCGATCGCACCCACCGACCCGGCGGTGATGTTCTCGGTGCTCGGCCAGCGGGAGATCGGCGGCCGCGCCGGCACGATCCTCGAGGGGGAGTCGGGCGCGAACGACCCGGTCGGGATCGCGCTCACGGTCGGGATGATCGAGCTCGCGACGCACGCGAACGAGACCTTCTGGGTCGTCGTCCGGATCTTCTGCGAGCAGATGGCGGTCGGCCTCGCGTTCGGGATCCTCGGCGGGCTGCTCGTCCGCTGGGTGCAGGAGCGCGTGACGTTCCCCTCCTCCGGCCTGCACACGATCAGCACGCTCGCGCTCGCGGGGCTCGTCTACGGCGCGGCGACGGTCTCGCACGGCTCGGGCTTCCTGGCCGTGTTCGTCGCCGGGCTGATCGCCGGCGGCGGCTCGGCGCCGTTCTCCTCCGAGATCGCCGCCTTCCAGGACGGCCTCTCGACGCTCGCGGAGATCGTCGTGTTCGTCGCCCTCGGGCTCACGATCGACCTGGCCACCGTCACGCCGGCCCGCTGGGCGGCGGGGCTCGCGCTCGCCGCGGTGGCCGCGCTCGTCGCCCGGCCGGCCGCAGTGGTGCCTCTCCTCGCCCCGAGCACGCTCGGCCGCAACGAGCAGGCATTCATCGTCTGGGGCGGCCTGAAGGGCGCTGTGCCGATCCTGCTCGCCGCGTTCGCAGTCGGCGAGGGCGTCGCGCACGCCGCGAAGATCTACGAGCTCGTCTTCGTCGTCGTGCTCGCGTCGGTGATCGTCCAGGGCGGGACGATCTCGTGGGCGGCCCGGCGCCTCGGGATCGAGGCGAGACCGTCTAGGCCACGCGGCGCACGTGCTGGATCAGCCCTGTGACGCGCACGCGCTCGTAGCCCTCGGCGACGGGGACGGCGCCGCCGTCGCGGGCGGCCGGCTCGCAGACGACGCAGACGGTGCGGTCGCGCCGCGCCCAGTGCCAGGTGCGGTAGCGCTCGCCGGCCAGCAGCGTCCGGCGGCAGATGTGGCACATCGCCATCGCGGGGCACGGTACGGACCGCCCCGGACGGCGCTCGGCGTCAGACCGTCTCGACGACGCCGGCGATCGCCATGCCGAAGCCGACGCACATCGACGCGATGCCGTAGCGCGCGCCGCGCCGCTCGAGCTCGGAGAGAAGCGTCGCCGTGATGCGCGCCCCGGTCGCCCCGAGCGGGTGCCCGAGCGAGATGCCGCCGCCGTTCGGGTTCACGTCGTCCAGGCGTTCCTCGAGATGCAGGTCGGCGACCGTCTGCAGCACGACGGACGCAAACGCCTCGTTGACCTCGATCACGCCCAGGTCGTCCAGCGTCAGCCCGGCGCGGCGGAGCGCCTTCTCCATCGCCTCCGGGTTCCCGTGCAGCATCCGGGTCGGGTCGACGCCCACGAGCCCGAACGACACGAACCGGGCCCGCGGCTCGAGCCCGAGCCGATCGACGGCGGCCTCGCTCGCGATCAGGACGGCCGCTGCGCCGTCGACGATCTGCGACGAGTTGCCGGCCGTCACCACGCCGGCCGGGTCGAACGCGGGCTTGAGCGCGGCGAGCGCCTCCAGCGACGTCTCGCGCCGGACGGCCTCGTCGACCGCGAACGTGGCGGGCGCGGCGACCCCGCCGCCCGCAGGCAGCGCCGGCTCGGGCAGCTCGATCGGGACGATCTCGCGCTCGAAGCGGCCCTCGTCGATCGCGGCCGCCGCGCGGCGATGCGACTCCAGCGAGTACGCGTCGAGGGACTCGCGCGACAGCTCCCACTCCGCCGCGAGCAGCTCCGCCGAGGTGCCCTGCATGACGATGTCGTGGCGCGCGGTCACCTGCTCGGAGACCGAGCCGCCGTTCGAGCCCATCGGGACGCGCGACATCATCTCGACTCCCGCCGAGACGACCAGGTCGAGCTGGCCCGAGGCCACCGCCGCGGCCGCGTTGAAGCTCGTCTGCATGGACGATCCGCACTGGCGGTCGACGGTCGTCGCCGACACGGTCACCGGCCAGCCGGCCGCGAGCACCGCCATGCGCCCGACGTTCCAGCCCTGCTCGCCGATCTGCGTCACGCATCCCATCTGGACGTCCTCGATCTCCCCCGGGTCGAGGTCGAGCCGGCCCGCGAGGGCGTTCAGCACCTGCGCGGCCAGGTCGTCGCCGCGGACGGCCGAAAGCGTCCCGTTCCTGCGCCCGATCGGCGAGCGGACGGCGTCGACGATGTAAGCGTCCACAGACGGACTCTAGTCGGCGAGGATCGGCTCGAGCGCCCGCGCGCGGCTCTCGCGGCGCGCGAAGTACCAGTCGACGGAGACGAACGTCGCGATCGCGTAGAGCCAGCCGGCGATGCAGTCGACCACGTAGTGCTCACCGCCGTAGACGAGCGTGAACGCCATTGCCGGCGGATACAGCACGAGGATCGGCCGGGTCCACTTCGGGAGCAGCCGCCAGAGGAAGAGCGAGAGCAGCAGCGCGTAGCCGGCGTGGAGCGACGGCATCGCCGCGACGTTGTTCGCGTAGTGCTCGCCCTTTTCGAACAGCGAGCCGTAGTGCGCGATCGGCACGTGCGGCCAGGTGAGCTTCACGGTGCGGTGCGCCTCGCCGATGGCGCCGTCCTGCGCGGCCATCCACGGCGGGACCGCCGGGTAGAGCACGTAGGTCGCGAACGCCGTCAGCGCGAGGACGCACACCATCGTTGCGAAGCGCGCGAAGTGCTCGTGCGCCCACGTCCAGAGGATCGCGGCGACGATGAGCGTCCCCAGGAAGTGCGTCAGGTAGACGAACCACGCCGCGTAGTCCCACCACTGCAGGTGGTTCGCGCCGTGCCACAGGTGCTCCTGGAGCCAGACCGTCGGGATCGGCTTCCCGAACAGCGCCGCCTCGAGCCGGATCTGCGGCAGCTCCCGTGGCTGGACGAGGGCGCCGTCGGCGTAGCCGCGCAGCCGGTCGTAGACGAAGAGCACCGCCATGAACGGCGCCCAGTCCCGCACGAACCGCGGCACCTTGCGGCGCAGGTCGGTGATCGCGAATGCCGCCATGCCGAGCCCGAACCAGGCGAACACGAGGTCGTGCGACGTCGGCACGCCGACGGTGGCGACCATCACCGCCGAGAGCACCGCCCAGAGCACGGGCGCGCCGACACGGACCGCTTTCCGGTGGACCACAGGAGAACATTAGAGTGATCGCCATGGCCCCTGCGACGACAGACCGCGCCCTCCTGATCGGCGGCAAGCCGGTGGAGACCGGCGCGTGGACCGAAGTGCGCTCGCCGTTCTCGGGTGAGCTCGTAGGCCGCGTCGCCGCCGGCGGCACGGCGGAGGCGCAGGCGGCGGTGGATGCCGCTGCCGCGGCGCTCGAGGCGCCGATTCCGGCGCACGAGCGGGCGCGGATCCTCGACCGGACCGCGCAGCTCCTGGACGAGCGCAGCGAGGAGGCGGCGCGGATCATCAGCTCGGAGGCCGGAAAGCCCCTGAAGGCCGCGCGCCTCGAGGCGCAGCGGGCGATCTCGACCTACACGTTCTCGGCGGTCGAGGCGCGCAAGCTCGCCGGGACGACGGTGCCGATGGACGCCTCGCAGGCCGGCGCCGGCAAGCTCGCGTTCACGCTGCGGCTGCCGATCGGGGTCGTCGGTGCGATCTCGCCGTTCAACTTCCCGCTCAACCTCGTCGCCCACAAGATCGCGCCCGCGCTCGCCGCCGGCTGCCCGGTCGTGCTGAAGCCGGCGTCGACCACGCCGCTGTCCGCGCTCTTCCTCGCGGAGCTCGAGCAGGACGCGGGCCTGCCCGCCGGCTGGCTGAACGTCGTCTCCGGCTCCGCCTCGCAGATCGGAGACGTCCTCGTCGCCGACGAGCGCGTGAAGCTGATCACCTTCACCGGCTCCGGCGAGGTCGGCTGGGGCATCGCCGAGCGTGCGCACCGCAAGCGGGTCAAGCTCGAGCTCGGGAACGCGACGCCGGCGATCGTCTGCGCCGACGCGCCGGCCGGCACCGCCGCCAAGCTCGCCGCGAACGCCTTCTCGTTCGCCGGCCAGAGCTGCATCTCCGTCCAGCGCATCTTCGTCGCCGGCGAGGCCTGGGACGCCTTCTGCGCCGAGTTCGTGCCGGCGGTCGAGCAGCTCGTCGTCGGCGACCCCGCGGACGCGGGGACGGACGTCGGGCCGGTGATCAGCGACGGCGACCGCGAGCGCATTCTCGCCTGGGTGCGCGAGTCGAAGGGCGAGATCCTGACCGGCGGCGAGACCACGCCGGAAGGCGTGATCCGCCCGACCGTGATCGCGGCGCCCGCGCCGGACGACAAGGTGCAGTGCGAGGAGGTCTTCGGGCCGGTGGTCACGCTCACCCGCGTCGCTTCGCTCGACGAGGCGATCCGGCAGGCGAACGCCACCCGCTTCGGCCTGCAGGCGGCGATCTTCTCGAGCGACATCCAGACGTGCCTGCGGGCCGCCCGGGAGCTCGAGTTCGGCGGGGTGACCGTCAACGAGGCGCCCACCTTCCGCGCCGACCAGATGCCGTACGGCGGCGTCAAGGCCTCCGGCAACACGAAGGAAGGCCCCGCCTGGACGGTCCACGAGATGACGGAAGAGCGTCTCGTCGTGCTTCAGCTCTAGCCACAGGCGCCACTACACTCGACGGCGATGTCACCGCTTCTTCGCCGGCGCGGGAACGACGAGGGCATCGCTCCGCGCCGCCCGAACGCGGGCGTGCTCCGGCGTGAGCGGCGGGCGCTGCTGAAGGCGCGTGAGGAGGCGCTCCGCGACCTCGGCGGCCTGCTCGTCGAGATGTACCGCCGCGGCGGCTTCTGCGACGACCTCCTCGCCGAGCGCGCGGCGGCGGTCGTCGGCATCGACGCGCGGCTCGCGGAGATCGAGCAGCTGCTCCATCCGTCGCGGCCCGTGCCGCGCTGCAACTGCGGCGCGCCGCTCCTGCGCGGCTCGCACTTCTGCCCGAACTGCGGCCGCCCAACCGGAGCGAGCGGGAACCCCGCGGGCGCGGCGATCGAAGAGACCGTCGTCGAGCCCGCACCGAAGCCGTGACCGACGGCCGCGCCGTCGAACGGGCGACCGCGATCGCGGCTGCCGACACGACGTGCCCGCGCTGCGGGGCCCATCGCGAGCCCGACCAGGCCTACTGCCTCGACTGCGGCCTCGAGCTCCCGGCCGTCACCGGGCGGATCGCGTCGCTGCGGCGGCGCTGGCTGCACCGCTTCGGGTGGTACCCCGGCGACTGGGTCTGGGGCGCGCTGCTGACGCTCGCGGTCGCGGTCGCCGGTGCGGCCCTCTCGATCGCCGTCACCCACACGAGCGGGAGCCACGGCACCGCGTTCACGGTCCCCCCGCCCCCCGTGACGACGGCGCCCCCGACGACGACCTCGAGCGGGACGACCCCGACGACCACGGGCGCAGCGCCCGCCCCCAGCCCGGCAAACGGGCATCTCGGCTGGCCGGCCGACCGGAACGGCTGGACGATCGTGCTCGTGTCCTACCCCAAGTCAGGTGGGCGCGATGCGGCCGTCCGGACGGCCGAGACCGCGGCCGCGCGGCACCTGGAGCAGGTCGGCGTCCTCGATTCGAGCCTCTACGCGAGCCTCCAACCGGGCTACTACGTGGTGTTCACGGGGATCTACGACACGAAGCCGGACGCCGACGCCGGAGTGTCGACGGCCCGCCAGGCGGGCTTCGCCGGCGCCTATTCGCGCCAGGTAGCCCGCTAGAGAACAGCGTTCTCGTTTACCCAGCTGCCAACATTTGTGACAGCCCCTGGGCGCATGTTAGATTGGACCGAGATCCGCCGAGGGCGGTGGGGATTTACCGCTTCTTAAAGGGCCAGCGGCTAAAGTCGAGGAAACCGAACCGCATTTGATGGACGAACGGCTCCTGCACATACAGCACTGCATGTATCAGTACTCGCGAGCGATCTACCGCTCGATCAAGGACCTGATCGACCCCTACGTCGACCCAGGCACGCAGCTCGAGTACCGCCGCGAGGTGCTCGCCGCGTGCGAGGGCACGATGGAGCGCCTTGCCCAGGACCCGCACTACTTCGCCAAGCCGGACAAGGCGCTTTTCCAGGACATTCGCCGCTACTTCCCGATCAACGCGCAGGCGCAGGTCGCCTGGGCGGTGACCCACGGCGTCGACGCCGCGGTCGGGTTCGTCGAGGATCAGATCGAGCAGGGCGCGTTCGACGGAGGTGTTGCACGCTGCCGGGCGACGACGCGCAAGGGGAAGGCGTGCCAGCGCACGCCGCTCCCGAACCGCGACTACTGCCCGTCGCACCAGCACCTCGAGCGCAGCAAAGCTGCCGCGTAGGCCCGGGTGCGCTGCTGTAGGCTCGCCGACAGGTGAGCCACGACACCGACAAGCTGATTCGTCAGCTCTCTCTGGTCGCGTTCCTGATGGCGGAGCGCCGGCCGCTGACCGCACGCGACATCAAGTCGAACGTCGAGGGCTACCAGGAGATGAGCGACGAGGCGTTCGCGCGCCGGTTCTACTCGGACCGCGCCGAGCTGGTGTCGCTCGGCGTGCCGCTCGACTCGCACCGCGACGAGTTCACAGGCGAGGAGCTCTACACCTTGCGGTCGGAGCGGTACTTCCTGCCGGAGCTCGAGCTCGACGACGAGGAGCTGGCGGCGCTCCAGACCTGCTTCTACCTGCTCGAGGGCCGCTTCGCGTACGCGGAGCCGCTGCGGCTCGCGCTGCAGAACCTCGCGCTCGGCCGCTCGGCGGGCGCGCTCGCGGCGGCGCCGACCGGCACGGCGGTGCGCGTCGAGGTGCGCGACCCCGACTACTCCCCGGAGCTGCAGGGCCGGCTCGGCAAGCTCGAGGGCGCGATCTCGAAGCAGCGCACGGTGAAGTTCCGCTACTGGTCGATCTACCGCGACGAGGAGGAGGAGCGCACCCTGAACCCGTATGCGCTGCTCCCGGAGAACGGCTCCTGGTACGTCATCGGCCAGGACCTCGACCGCGACGACATCCGCACGTTCCGCGTCTCGCGCATCCGCTCGGACATCCGCTTCGCGACGCGGCGCGAGCGCGACTTCCGGCTGCCTCCCGACTTCGACGTCGAGGCGTACCGCGGACGGTCGGAGTGGCAGTTCGGCGACATCGTCGGGGAGGCGCGCATCGAGGTCGCCCCCGACACCGCCTGGTGGGTCGAGCGCGCCTACGGCGGCGAGCGCAACAGCGTCGAGGGCGACGTCTTCGCCACGCAGTACGCGTCGACGGCCCTGCTCGCCCGCTGGATCCTGCGCCAGGACGGCCGGGCCGTCCCGCTCGAGCCGTCGGAGCTCCGCCGGCTCGTCGTGGAAGGCGCGCGCGCCGCGCGCGCCGCGCACGAAGGCGCACCGCCGACGCCGGCCGCCGAGGCCGTCGTCGGTGAGGCCGACGGCACCGGCGAGCGCCCCGCAGGCCCGGTCGCCCCCGAGCGCTTCGGCGTCCTCCAGGCGCTCCTCGCGTACCTGCTCGCCGCCTGCGGCGAGGAGCGCGAGGGCGTGATCCCGGCACAGGAGATCGTCGACCGCTTCTCGATCCCGGCCGACCAGCTCGAGGAGCACCTGTCGCTGCTCAACCTCGTCAACTTCGGCGGCGGCTGCTACGCGGTGTACGCCGAGCTGCAGGGCGACGAGGTACACGTCGACAAGGAGCTCTTCGGCGACACGTTCCGGCGGCCGCCGCGGCTGACGCCGCTCGAGGCGCGCGCGATCCGGCTCGCGCTCGAGTTCGTGGGCCCGATGGTCGCGGCGGGCGCGCACTCGCCGCTCGACCGCGTCCGCGCGAAGCTCGAGGAGACCTTCGGCGCCTTCGAGCTGACGCAGACGCTTGCGCCGCACGTCGGCGAGGAGGAGGGGCTCGTCGAGCAGCTGACGCAGGCGATCGACGAGCACCGGCTCGTCGAGATCGAGTACCTGAAGCCGGACGAGCAGCTGGTCGGCACGCGCGTCGTCGAGCCGTACTCGATCGAGCGCCGTCTCCCCCACTGGTACGTGCACACGTGGGACACCGAACGCGACCAGCCGAGGTCGTACCGGCTCGACCGGATGCGCAAGGCGAAGGTCCTGCGCTCCTCGTTCACGCCCCGCGACGGGTTCGACCCGTCCGAGCTGCACACCGCGACGACCGCGCGCATCTGGTACTCGCCGAACGTCGCGCGCTGGGAGATCGAGAAGGGCGCGCGCCCGCTCGTCGACGGCGCGGCGATCGCCGACAAGTCGGTCGGCAGCGCCGAGTGGCTCGTCGGCGAGGTCGTCTCGTACCGCGGCGAGGCGATCGTGCTCGAGCCGCACGACCTGCGCGCGCGTGTGGCGCTGCGCGCGCGCGAGCTGGCGAACGAGCTTCGGCCTAGCCGGCCGGCAGCTCGATCGTGAACGACGCGCCTCGACCGGAGCGAGACGAGACCCGGAGCGCACCGCCGTGCGCCTCCGTGATCGAGCGCGCGATGTAGAGCCCGAGCCCGGTGCCCGGCTTCGAGGCGCCGTCCGCGACCCGGCCGAACTTCTCGAAGATCAGCTGGTGGTCGGACGGGTCGATGCCGGGGCCGCGGTCGTCGACGGTGATGTGCACGGTGCCGCTCGAGTTGAACGCGCGCACCTCCACGGGCGTCCCCGGCGGCGAGTACTTGACCGCGTTGTCGATCAGGTTCCCGAGCACCTGGCGGAGCCGCTCGCGGTCGCCGCGCACGTGCGGCAGCGCCGACTCGACGTGCGCCACGACCGGCACGTCGCTCTGCCCGACGGCGGCCGCGTTGACGGAGTCCGAGACGAGCGTCTCGAGATCGACGTCGGAGAACCGGTACGAGAACGTCCCCGCCTCGATGCGCGACGTGTCGAGCACGTCGTCGACGAGCGACGCGAGCCGCGTCGTCTCATCGCCGATCAGCGAGAGAAACGCCTCGCGCTGCTCCGGCCGCAGGTCGTACCACCGCTGCTGCAGCGTGCTCGCAGCGCCGATGACGGCGGCCATCGGGCTGCGCAGCTCGTGCGAGACGAGCGAGACGAAGTCGGCGCGGAGCGCCGACAGCCGCCGCAGCTCCTCCACGGTGCGCCGCTCGCTCTCGTATGCGCGAATGTTCTGCACCGCCGTCGCGGCGAGCCGGCCCAGCAGGCTGACCAGCTCCACCTCGTGCTCGGCGAACGCGTCCGCGTCCGCGCGGACGAGCGAGATGAGGCCGACCACGCGCGCACCGATCAAGAGCGGGGCGACGACGCGCGAGCGGAGGCCGAGCTCGAGCATCCAGTGCTCCTCCGCGTACTCCGGCTCGCCCATGTCGCGCCGGTACACGGTCTGGCCGCGCTCGACGATGTCGGCGAGCAGGTTGCGATCGAGGCTCAGCGGCGTGCCCGGCGGCATCGTCGTGTCGGCGCCGGCCCCCGCCGTCGCGATCACCCGGCCGGCCTCGCCCTCGGCGAGCACGATCGCCATCCGGTCGAAGGGGACGAGGCCGCGCAGCTCCCGGATGAACGCACCGAACGCCTCGTCGAGGTCGAGCGAGGAGCTGAGCGCGCGGGCGCAGCGATTCGCGGCGTCGAGCAGGTCGGCGCGCCGGCCGAGCTCGTCGCGCAGCGCCTCCGCCTCGTCGGCGCGCGCCTCGGCCGTCTGACGCTGCTCGTCGACACGCGAGTAGAGCCAGCCGACGAGGAGCGCCATCAGGAAGCCCGCCACGACCTGGAAGGTGACGAGCTGCAGCCGGTAGTCGACGTTGAAGAAGTCGGCGCGCCGCTCCTCGAACCACGCAGAGACCGGAACGGACGCGATCGCGATCACGATCCCGCCCGTGAGGCCGAACCGCACCGCGCCCAGGATGATTGCGAGGTAGAGCAGCTGGCGCGTGGGCGTCCCCGGCTCGAACGAGTAGAGCAGCGTGTACGCCGAGACGATGGCGAAGTCGAAGCACATCGCGGCCACCTGCAGCGCGCGCGAGGCGCCGTTCCGCACGAGCAGGTACAGCACGAGCGAGCCGACGGCGAAGACGGCGGTCAGGATCCACGCGGCCTCCTTGTAGCCGGGCGGATAGTGCGCGACGGTGAGCACCTGTGCGACCGCAAGCGGGATCGCGATCAGGCGGCAGATCGCGATCCACCACTCGAGCGAGCGGTTCGCGGCCTTCACGCGCGCGCCTCGATCCGCTCGAGCGCCCAGCGCGCGTGCTCGGCCACGAGCTCGTCGCCGCCGGAGGCGGCACGCTCGAGCGCGGGGACGTGCTCGCGGCCGCCGCTGTTGCCCAGCGCCACCGCCGCGTTGCGCCGCAGGTAGCGCGGCTCGTTGCGCGGCACGTAGAGCCGGTCGACGTCCTCGACGAGGCGTGCGTCGGCCTCCAGCCAGGCGAGCAGGTCGACGTGCGGCCGCCGCTCGTCGGCCGTCCCGCGCCGCCGCCGGACGCCGCGGTTCCACGGGCAGACGTCCTGGCAGATGTCGCAGCCGTACACCTGCGCGCCGAGCGCGGCGCGGTACGCCTCCGGGATCGCCTTCGGCGCCTGCGTCCAGTACGAGAGGCAGCGCGTGACGTCGAGCGTCCCCGGCTCGTCGAGCGCGGAAGTCGGGCAGGCGTCGATGCAGAGCGTGCACTCGCCGCAGTCCGTGTCGAGCGGCGGTGTCGGCTCGAGCTCGACATCGGTGACGAGCGTGCCGAGCACGACCCACGAGCCGTGTCGCCGCGTGATCAGCATCGTGTTCTTGCCGTAGAAGCCGACGCCGCTGCGCGCCGCCGCCTCCCGGTCGACGTGCTGGTTCGCGTCGACGAGCACGCGATACGCGCCGCCGAGCGCCCGGCCGAGCGCGTCGAGCGCCTCGCGCAGCTCCGCGTAGCCGTCCGTCCAGGTGTAGCGCGCGAGACGCCCCTCCCCCGGCTCGAGCGGCGCCTCGGGCTGCCAGTAGCAGCGCGCGGCCGAGACGACGCTGCGCGCGCCCGGCAGCAGCGTCTCCGGATGGCACGACTCCTCGGGCCGCGCGATCGTGAACTTCAGGTCGGCGAAGAGCCCGCGTGCGCGCCGCTCGCGGATGTGCCGCTCCGTCTCCTCGTAGGCCTCCGCGCGCGCGACGCCGACGGCGTCGAGGCCGAGCCCGGCGGCAACCGCGCGAAGCTCCTCGAGAGTCATGCAAGGATTGTGCCCGCATGAAGGCCGTTCGTATTCACGAGGACGGAGGCCCCGAGGTCCTCCGCTACGAGGACGTCGCCGACCCGGTGCCCCGGGACGGCGAGGTGCTGATCGAGCTGCGGGCCGCGTCCCTGAACCACCTCGACGTGTGGATCCGGAAAGGGATGCCGTCGGTGCCGAAGCCGCGGATCCTCGGAGCCGACGGCGCAGGCGTGATCGCCGGCACCGGCGAGCGCGTCGTCATCAACCCGGGGATCGTCCGTGACGGTCGTATGCACATCATCGGGGAGACGATGGACGGCACCCACGCCGAGCTGATCGCCGTGCCGAGCGACGCCGTCCATCCGATCCCGGACGGGCTCTCGTTCGAGGAGGCGGCCGCGTTCCCCCTCGTCTTCGAGACCGCCTACCGGATGCTGGCGACGCGCGCGCACCTCCAGGCGGGCGAGTGGGTGCTGATCTGGGGCATCGGCGGCGGAGTCGCCACGGCGGCGCTCTCGCTCGCGAAGGCGCTCGGCGCACACGTGATCGTCACGTCGTCGAGCGACGCGAAGCTCGAGCGCGCGCGGGAGCTGGGCGCCGACGCGGTGGTGAACCACGCGACAGGCGACGTCGTCGCGGCCGTGAAGGAGGCGACCGGCGGCGGCGCGCACGTGGTCGTCGACGACGTCGGCGAGGCGACGTGGAAGCGCACGCTCGACGCCGCGCGCCAGGAGGGCCGCATCGTCGTCTGCGGTGCGACCACCGGGCCGAATCCGCCGGCGGGCCTGCACCGCGTCTGGTGGAAGCAGCTCTCGATTCTCGGGTCGACGATGGGCACGCCCGAGGACTTCCAGGGCGCGTACGACCTGATCGCGGCCGGCAGAGCCCGCCCGGTGGTCGACACGGTGATCCCGCTCGCCGAGGCCCGTGCGGCGCACGAGCGCCTCGAGGCGGGCGACCAGCTCGGGAAGATCGTCCTCTCGATCCCGTAACCGGGCCGGAAAAAAGAAGCGCCCCGGCCGCAGACGGGGCGCTTCGTGACAGTCCGGGGCAGCGGTCCGGACGCCCTTGGGGAGCTGGGAGGAGCTAGGGGCCGCTGACGCTCGAGATCGTCAGCGTCGAGGTGTACGTGCCGGCGTACGCGTTGCCCGGGACGGGAACCTGGACGGTCGGCGTGACGTCGACCTTGCCCATGCCGGTGTTCGTGGCGGAGTTGAAGAACTTGGTCGCCGTCGTCGAGAGCGTCAGCGGGTAGCCGCTGACGGAGTTGCTCGCGTTGGTGCACGTCGAGCCGCTGTGGCAGGCCGAGCTGACCGCGGTCAGGTTCTGCGCGAGGTTGTGGCTCGAGCCGTCGGTGAGAGCCGTCGCGGCGACCGTCAGGTTCCAGCCGGCGCCGGTGCCGCGTGCGTCGACGACGCCGAGGACGGGGCTGTAGGAGAGGGTCTGGTCGGTGCCGTCGAGCGTCGCGCTCATGCTCGGGTTGGACGGCATGGCGAGCGAGATGCCCGCGGTGCCGGTCACGGTCGCGGTCGCGGTCAGGTTCGCCGCGAGCGCGGCGGTCGCTGCGACCAGCGCACCGACGCCGATCAGGAGGGAGATGAGAAGTGTCCGCTGCCTCATGGAGATGCTTGCTCCTTCACACACAGGGGGTTGACGCCACCGACTATCGAGGCGCCGGGTGGGAAGTCGAGCGGCGGGACGGTATGAAGACGGTTGGACGAGTACCGTGCCGCGGATGGCGCTGCGGACGCTCCGCCCGGCCCGCCCGTGGGCCCTGGCCGCCGGCGGCGGGCTGTTCCTGCTCACGGCGGTGCTCGTCGCACGCGGCGCGCTCCAGGGGGTCGACGGCTACGCGGTCGCGCACTGGATGCCCTGGCTGCGGCCGCGCGTCCACACGCCGCTCTCGGCTGCAAGCCTGCTCTCGCCGGAGCCGCGCGGGCCGGCCGGGGCGAAGCTCCTCGATCTGTGGATCTATCCGGCCGCGGTCGTCCCGTCGGCCGTCGTCGTCGCCGCCGCCTCGGTGAGG
>Ga0335071_10001611_pt1 | contig 24333 bp, 23 predicted proteins | sample Lox_Sample_15_FD_206724 | JGI IMG/M metagenome (GOLD analysis project Ga0335071, IMG submission 206724) | Soil microbial communities from Loxahatchee National Wildlife Refuge, Florida, United States - Lox_Sample_1.5 | ecosystem: Environmental > Terrestrial > Soil > Wetlands | place: USA... | reverse complement strand
GGCATCGCACGCCGGTCAGCGCAGGCCGCGGCCACATCCCCAAAGCCGTCCGCCGGAGAGCTTTTCGGTCAGCCCAAGGTTATCCATCGGTCTGCCACAAACATACAAACAGCGAAGAATGCTGCCAAAGGCTTCCCATCACCCAATTCTGGGCATAATTGGCGTGTCGAAGCGAGCAGATGACGCCGGCGGAAGGATCATTACTTGGGGCGTCCTCTATTCGAGGGGTTGGCAATAATGGCGGCGAATGATTGGCGGCCGGTAGCGCGCGTCGGGGAACCGAAGTTCATAGCCGGCGTTGGAAATAGGATCAAAGTCGAGGTAACGACGAAAGGGTGGCTGAGCCGAGACTGGCGCACGTACTTTGGATCACAGGTATCGCAACAACAACTCGATGCCAGATACGCTTCGTATCCCTGCTGGGACGAAGTCCAGCTCATCGAGGGCTCGTGTACCCAGGATGAAGCAGAGCGCTACATCGAAATGATCGATGCGGCAATCCATTACGCGAACACCAAGCTACGCAGTGAGGCTCTGCAAACAGCAGTGATCAAAGGAGCACACCGGGACCACCGACTGTGCGCGGTGCGGGAGCGCCAAGCCGCACTCAATGCACTGGCGAAGAAGCTGGCCAAACCCAACTTGGCGTGATCACCGCGGCCGGGCGCCGGTTGAGAACCCGCACCGACGATTCTCGTTGTCCGTACTACCGAGGGCTCATCAGCGCTGCGCCGGATTTAGTCGAGCGGGGACTAAATCAGCCGAGCTACTCGAGCTGTGGGATCCGTCACATAGTTGTTTCATCAATTCATCGTTGCCGTGACTATGCGATGAGCGGCGTCGCGATCTATACGAATCCACGCCGAAACGGGCGACCCCAAAGCGGGTCATATTTACGCGGGCCTTGCCGGCGAAGCTGGCGAAGAACCCCGCCAATAGTGTTCTCTGGCCGTGATTAAGCAAACAAAAACGGTCGGTAATCGATCCTGATTCTCCGCTGGGCCGCGGGTCTCACCGGCGGCAGGTCGGCTCTCGCCAGGAAAGGCGGCAGCGCACGGATGCTCACGGCAACGAGTCCGCATCCTGCCTGGCTGGCTGCGGCGCGGACCGCGTGCACACTTGATGACAGATTGCACTTGCCGGCGGTGCGAAGCTCAGCGGGTGGTTGAGCGCGCGACCGGCCGACACCACTTATCGGCGGCGCAGTAGCCTTACCTGGCCCGTGGCGTTGCATCGCCCCGACCCGCCAGCAACCCAAGCCGCGGAGGAGCCCGATGGCCCAATCCGACCTCGTCTTGTTCAGCGTGGACAACCGCGTCGCACTTATCACCGTCAACGACCCCGATCGGCGCAACGCGGTAACGGCGGAGATGTCGGCGCGTCTGCGAGATGCCGTCGAGCAGGCCGAAGCCGATCCGGACGTGCACGCCGTGGTGGTTACCGGTGCCGGCAGAGCCTTTTGCGCCGGCGCCGATCTGAGTGCCCTCGGTGCCGCCGGTGGCGGAATGGCGGAGACAGGTCTGCGGCAACTCTATGACGGCTTCATGGCAGTCGGCAGTTGCCGGCTGCCCACCATCGCCGCGGTCAACGGCGCGGCGGTCGGGGCGGGACTGAACCTGGCCCTGGCCGCCGACGTGCGCATCGCCGGACCGGCCGCATTGTTCGACGCCCGGTTCCAGAAGCTGGGCCTCCATCCCGGCGGGGGTGCGACGTGGATGCTGCAGCGGGCGGTGGGTCCCCAGGTTGCCCGCGCGGCTTTGCTGTTCGGCATGCGCTTCGACCCCGAATCTGCCGTGCACCATGGGTTGGCGCTCCTTGTTGCCGACGACCCGGTCGCTGCCGCGCTCGAGCTGGCCGTCGGGCCGGCAGCCGCTCCACGCGAGGTGGTGCTGGCGACCAAAAAAACCATGCGCGCCACCGCCAGCCCCGGGTCGCTGGACGATGAGCAACATGAAGTCGCCATGCGCACCGAGCTTGGGCCGCAGGCCCACTCCATCCAATCGCCGGAGTTCGCGCAGCGACTGGCAGCAGCCCGACGCAGGTAGCGTGTGCGCTGGCTGCCGGCGCGACGACCGAATATGAATGCTACAGGTCCAACAGCGCAGTCTCGGGCGATTCGATCAAATCCCGCAGCTGACAGATGAATTGGGCTGCTTGGGCACCGTCGGCTACTCGGTGGTCGAACACGCAGGTCAGCGTCATCGTCGGCCGCACTACGACCTCATCGCGCACGGCCAGCGGGCGTGGCTTGATCGCTCCCATGCCCAGGATGGCGGCTTCGGGGTGGTTGATCACCGGCACGCCGTCATCGACACCCAGCGCGCCGAAGTTCGACACGGTGAAAGTCGAACCACGCAACTCCCCCAGCATGAGGGTGCCTTCACGTGCACCGGTGATCAATTCCGCTGCCCGACTGGCTAATTCCCGGGTGGTTTTATCTTGGGCATCGGTGATCACCGGGACAAGCAGACCACGTTCGGTGGCAACTCCGATACCCAGGTGCACCCGATGCTCGATGCGTACCTGCGGGCCTGCCGGCGAGTCAATCCACGTCGAATTGAGGAGTCGATGGTGCCGCAAGGCGATAACCAGTAACCGTAACGTCAGCAGGAACGGCGTTATCGCCGGATGCACCACACGAAGCCGGTCGGATAGTCCTAACAAGTCGGTGCAGTCCACCACGACGCTGACTTCCGCGGCCGGAATCTCCTTGTGCGACAGCATCATCTTCTCCGCCATCCGCGCCTGCACCCCCCGGACCGGACGAAAATCGGCCCCGTTTCCAGACCGGTGAGCGGCTGCCAGCACGTCTGCGCGGGTGATGATGCCGTCGGCGGTGCGCTGCAGCGAGCCGAGGTCGACCATCAGCTCTTTGGCCAACTTGCGCACCGGAGGGGCGGCGAGCGGACGACCGGAACGTCGGCTGGCATCGGCGCCCGCGTCCGCGCCGTAGCCGACCAGCGTGGGCAGTGCCCCGGTGGGCGCTGGGCCGTCGCCATTCAGCGGTGCCGTATCGATCCGCACCAGTACGGCTCCCACCTTGATCACATCACCTTCGGCGCCGTTCGTTTCCACGATCCGTCCCGCGTACGGGCTCGGGATCTCCACCTCGGCCTTGGCCGTCTCGACCGCGCACAAAACCTGATTGAGCTCGACGGCGTCGCCAACCGCGACGTTCCAGTGCGTCACCGTCACTTCTTCCAGCCCCTCACCAAGGTCGGGGACTCGAAACGACTTGACCCGCTCGTCGGTGCTCATGGCTGTTCCAAGGCGCGCTCGACACAGTCCAGGAGCCGGTCGGGACCCGGCAGCCACAGTCTCTCCAACCGGGCCGGCGGGTATGGGGTATCGAAACCGCAGGCGCGCAACACCGGTGCCTCCAGTTCGTAGAACAACTCCTCCTGAATGCGGGCGGCCAATCCAGCCCCGTATCCGAGGCTGCGCGGCCCCTCGTGCATCACCACGCAGCGTCCGGTCCGATGGATCGACGCGGCGACGGTCTCGAAATCCAACGGGACCAGTGACCGTAGGTCGATGACCTCCAAGCTCCAACCGCGTTGCTGCTGAGCCTGTTTTGCCGCGCTAACCGCGGTGCTGACCAAGCTGCCGTAGGTCAGCACGGTTACATCGGTGCCGGGCCGGCGCACCATCGCCTGCCCGATCGGCGGTTCCGGCAGACCGGTGTCGACCATGCCACGGCCTTGGTAGCGCCGCTTGGGCTCCAGGTACATCACCGGATCCGGGCAGTCGATCGCGTGGCGCAGCAGCCAGTAAGCGTCGGCCGGACTGGACGGGACCACCACTTTCAGGCCCGCGGTATGCGCCCAATACGATTCGGTGGAGTCCGAATGATGTTCGGCGGCACCGATTCCCCCGAATGACGGGATTCGCACCGTCACCGGCATGTTGATCTCGCCGCGAGTACGGGTGCGGTACTTGGCCAGGTGACTGACCACCTGATCAAAAGCCGGATAGGAGAATCCGTCGAACTGGATCTCTGGCACCGGCACGAAGCCGCGCAGTGCCAGCCCCACCGCAATCCCGACGATGGCGGATTCGGCCAGCGGTGTGTCGAAGCACCGCTGTTCGCCGAATGTTTGGGCCAATCCCTCGGTTACCCGGAATACCCCACCCTCGACCGAGACGTCCTCGCCGAACACCAGCACCCTATCGTCAGCGGCCATCGCGTCATGCAGGGCGCGATTGAGCGCCTGCACCATGGTTAGCGACTGCGCGCCGACTTCAGCGTTCTGGACTGCCGCGGTGAGCGTTTCGTCGGCACGGGCCGGACGATCAGCGAGCTGAGTCATTCGCGCCTCCTCAATCGTTGCGCGCGAGTTCGGCGCGCAGTTGTTGGCGCTGTTGCTGCAGTCCGGGCGTGATGTCGGCATACACAGTGGTGAACACCTCGTCGATGTCGAAGTCGGGTGCACCGAATATCGCGTCGCGCAATTCGGCTCGCATACGCTTCGCGCGCGCAGCGACCCGTTCCTCCAAGCGCTGCGACCAAAGGCATTGGCTCTGTAAGTAGCTGCGGTAGCGTGGGATTGGGTCCAGTGCTTCCCAGCGGTCCACTTCCTCTTGCGGCCGGTAGCGAGTCGGATCATCGGCGGTGGTGTGCGGGCCGAGCCGGTAGGTGACCGCCTCGACCAACGTCGGTCCACCACCGGTGCGGGCTCGGGCGGCGGCCTCGGCCATTACCGCATAGCACGCCAGCACATCGTTGCCATCCACCCGAATTCCGGGCATCCCATAGCCGATTGCCTTGTGCGCGATGGAAGGTGCAGCGGTTTGCTTGTATACCGGAACCGAGATCGCCCACTGGTTGTTTTGCACGAAGAACACGCACGGAGCGGTGAACACCGCCGCGAAGTTCAGCGCCTCGTGAACGTCGCCCACGCTGGTCGCGCCGTCACCCAGAAAGGCCACCGTCACCGAATCCTCGCCGAGGCGCTGGGCGGCCATCGCGGCGCCGACGGCATGCAGCGCCTGTGTCCCGATCGGAATCGACAGCGGCGCACAGCATTTCTTGGTAAATTCCAGCCCGCCGTGCCAGGTTCCGCGCCACACCGCCCCGACGTGCCCGGGCGGGATGCCACGCACCAGAAAAGCCCCCAGCTCGCGATATTGGGGAAAGAGCCAGTCCGTCTTGCGCAGACAGGCCGCCGCACCTACTTGGGCGGCTTCCTGACCGCGGCAGGACGCGAACAGCGCCAGTTCTCCCTGGCGCTTGAGGTTGACGAACTCGTTATCCAGCTCCCGGGTGACTACCATCATCTCGTAGAGCCAACAGAGTGTCTCCACGGGAAGCTCACGGCTATAGCGGCGCTCGGGCGTCGAGGTGCCATCCGCGACGACGAGTTGCACCGGCTCGAGGTCGACAGTCATCGGCGTCCGAGAAACCTCCGCCATACCGCCTCCCTACTTTGGGCCGCGTGGCGGGCCACAGCCAAAATTCAGCTTGAACCCACCGCGAGCCGAAGTCGGTCGCCAGGTGCACGAAAGGCTTGGCTCGCTGCGACACTGGCGTACTCACCATTATGCGCTCGAATGAGAAGAGACCGCGTTGATCGCAAACGCGTCGGAAACGTGTTGCGCCTCGAGTGTCAGCGGGCGGCGGACTCGCCGGCCCTGCGCATCATCATTTCCGCGTGCTTGAGCACCGGCGAGTCAATCATCTGCCCTTCGAACGCGAACACTCCGCGCTCGGTCTGGGCCGCCGCCAATACCCTTCGCGCCCAATCCAGCTTCTCGTCGTCGGGACGATAGGCCGCGCGCACCACCGGTATTTGGGTGGGGTGGATGCAGACGGTCGCGTCGAAACCGACCGCGACGGCGTCGTTGGCCTCCGCCCGCAAGCCGTCAAGGTCGCCGATGTCCAAATGCACGGCGTCGAGCGCGCGCCGGCCGAATGCGGACGCCGCCAGCAGGACCGTCGACCGTACGTGGCGACCCACGTCTCGGTAGGTGCCGTCGGCATGGCGGCTGGAGCTGCCGCCGAGGGCGGCAACGAGGTCTTCGGCACCCCACATCATCGCGACGGTGCCTTCGGCGGCGGCGATCTCGGCGGCAGACACCGCTCCACGGGGGGTCTCGATCAACGCAACCACGTCGCGTGGCGCCAGTGCGGCGACCTGCGTGGCCGATTCGGCCTTTGCCAACATCACCGTTGTATAGGCGGTCCCGGCTAGGGCATCGAGGTCGCGGGCGTGCTCGTCAGTTCCGGCGGCATTGATCCGCACCACGGTGCGCTCCGGGTCCAGCGGCGTGTCGAGCAGCGCCTTGCGGGCAGCGGACTTGTCCGCTACGGCCACGCCATCCTCGAGGTCGAGAATGACCACATCGGCGCCGGCGGCTGCCTTCGCGAAACGCTCCGGACGGTCGGCCGGGCAGAACAGCCAAGCCGGACCGGCGGCGTGCAGGTTCATCGAGTCTCCTCTGCGCCCGTTGGCGAGTCCGGCCGCTTCTGTACCAGCGTGGTACGGACGGCGCGCGCAACGATGTCGCCATGCTGGTTGCGTCCGGTGTGCTCGAGAGTGACGATGCCTTCGCCGGGGCGGCTCTTGGATTCGCGCTTGCCCGTACAAACCGTTTCCGCGTACAGAGTGTCGCCGTGGAAGACCGGCTTGGGAAACGACACCTCAGAAAATCCGAGGTTGGCCACGATGGTGCCCAGCGTCAGCTGTGCCACCGAGAGCCCCACCAGGGTGGAAAGCGTGAACATCGAGTTCACCAGCCGCTCGCCCCGAAAGCCCGGCTGCTGGGCGGCCCATGCCGCATCGAGGTGCAGCGACTGGGTGTTCATCGTCAGCGTGGTGAACAACACGTTGTCGGCCTCGGTGACCGTGCGGCCTGGACGGTGCAGGTAGGTTGTGCCGATCTCGAATTCCTCAAACCACAACCCTCGCTGAACGATTGACTTGCCGGTCACGAGAGCCCCAGCGATCGCGCGATCAGCATCAGTTGCACCTCCGTGGTGCCCTCGCCGATCTCGAGGATCTTGCTGTCGCGATAGTGACGCGCCACCGGGTACTCGTTCATGAAACCGTATCCCCCGTGGATCTGGGTGGCATCGCGGGCGTTGTCCATCGCCGCCTCGGACGCGATCATCTTCGCGATCGCTGCCTCCTTCTTAAAAGGCTTGCCGGCCAGCATCTTTGCGGCCGCGTCGTAGTACGCCGTGCGGGCGACATGCGCGCGTGCCTCCATCCGGGCGATCTTGAAGCTGATCGCCTGATAGGAGCCTATCGGCTGGCCGAACGACTGGCGTTCCTTGGCGTACTTGGCGCTCTCATCGACGCAGCCCTGCGCAGCGCCGGTCGCCAACGCGGCGATCGCAATGCGGCCCTCGTCGAGGATGGACAGGAAGTTCGCGTAGCCGGTGCCGCGGGCGCCCAGCAGGTTCTCCTGCGGGACGCGGGCGTCGGTGAAAGTCAGCGGATGGGTGTCCGACGCATTCCAGCCGACCTTGTTGTAGACGGGTTCGACGATGAAACCTGGTGTGCCGCTGGGCACGATGATCGTCGAAATCTCTTTCTTGGTGTCCCCGACGGCGTCGGTGACCGCGGTGACGGTGACCAACGACGTGATGTCGGTGCCCGAGTTGGTGATGAACTGCTTGTTGCCGTTGATCACCCACTCGCCATCGTCGAGCCGGGCGGTGGTGCGGGTGGCGCCCGCGTCGGAGCCTGCACCTGGCTCGGTGAGCCCGAAACCGGCGAGCGCCCGGCCCGCGGTCAGATCCGGCAGCCATTTGTGCTTCTGTTCCTCGGTGCCGAAGCGATAGATCGGCATCGCACCGAGGCTGACGCCGGCCTCCAGCGTGATCGCCACCGACTGGTCGACCTTGCCGAGCTCCTCGAGCGCCAGCGACAGCGCGAAGTAGTCACCGCCCATGCCGCCGTACTCCTCCGGGAACGGCAGGCCGAACAGTCCCATCTCGCCCATCTTGGCGACGACTTCGTACGGGAAGCTGTGCTCCTCATCGTGTTTGGCCGATACGGGGGCGACCACCGTGCGCGCGAAATCGGCCACCGTGTCACGAAGATCCTGGTACTCCTTGGGCAGCGTCCCTGCCGTGATGGATGTCGTCATGTCTCGTCCTTGCTTTCCTCGTCCGGCACCAGCCGAGCCAGCACCTGGTCGACCGTCACCTGATCGCCGACGGATACCAGCACTTCCACTCGTCCCGAAACCGGAGCGACGAGGGAGTGTTCCATCTTCATCGCCTCCACGACCACGACCACGTCGCCCTCCGAAACCTCAGCACCGGAGGCGGCCTGGACCGCGATGACACTGCCGGGCATGGGGCTGAGGATCTCGGCCTGCCGCGCACCCGCCGTGCGGTGAATCTTGTGCTCCTCGGCTTCGCGCAGGTGCCACGCCCCTCGATCGTCGGCGATCCAGAGGTGTCGGTCGGCCTCGGCGCATCGGTATTCGCGGCGAATTCCGTCCAGCGTGACATCCATTCGCGCACGGTCGATCTGCACGCTCGCATCTTGGATCGCACCGTCACGCACCTGCACGCGGCAGGCATCCGGTGATCCCCACACCGACACCGTCTCGCTGCGCAGCGCAGTGTGCATCTCGGTGCGCACCGGTGCCGCGACACCGCCGACCCGCCAACCGGTCGGCATCGCCCATGGGTCACCGTGAGCGCGCAGCGCCTGAAAAGATAACGCCCACTGGCGGTAGAGGCCGCCGGCGGCAAGCACGTCATCGGGTGCGGGCGCCGGCGTAAAGTCCACCAGCCGCTCGTCAAGCAGCGCGGTGTCCAGCTCACCGGCGCGGACCCGCTCGTCGGCAAGCAGAAACCGGAGGAACTCGATATTGGTCTGAATCCCCAGCACAGCGGTGTCCGCCAGCGCCCGATCGAGTTTGGTCAGCGCCTCGTCGCGGTCGGACCCATACGCGATCACCTTGCTGAGCATCGGGTCGTAGTCGCTGCCGACCACAATGCCGGCCAGCAGCGACGAATCGACCCGTACACCGGCACCGGTCGGCTCGAAGACCTGCAGCACCTGGCCACCGGTAGGGAGAAAACCGCGTGCCGGGTCCTCCGCGTACACCCGCGCCTCGACTGCGTGCCCACGCAGTTCGACGTCGTCTTGGGCGAAGGCCAACTTCTCGCCGGCGGCCACCCGCAGCTGCCACTCCACCAGGTCCAGGCCAGTAATCGCCTCAGTGACCGGGTGTTCCACCTGCAGCCGGGTGTTCATCTCTATGAAGAAGAACTCGTCCGGCCGGTCTGCGGAGACGATGAACTCCACCGTGCCCGCGCCGACGTAATCGACGCTGCGGGCGGTGTTGCAGGCCGCCGTCCCGATCCGGTCGCGGGTCTGCGGATCGAGCAGCGGCGAGGGCGCCTCCTCGATCACCTTCTGGTGACGCCGTTGCAGGCTGCACTCACGCTCACCGAGATGCAGCACGTTACCGTGCGTGTCGGCCAGAATCTGTACTTCGATATGCCTGGGGCGCAACATGAATCGCTCCAGGAAGAGCGTGTCGTCACCGAACGACGAGGCCGCCTCCCGCCGGGCACCCGCCACGGCGTCGCGCAGCCGGGCCGGGTCGTCCACCAGTCGCATGCCCTTGCCGCCCCCACCCGCCGACGGCTTGATCAACACCGGATAGCCGATCTCGGCGGCCGCCGCGACCAGCTCTTCGTCACTGAGTCCCGGCTTCGCCACGCCCGGTACCACCGGCACGTCGAAGGCGGCCACCGCGTTCTTGGCGGTGATCTTGTCGCCCATCACCTGTATCGCTCGTGCCGGCGGCCCCAGAAACACCACCCCGGCACGTTCGCAGGCGACGACGAAAGCGGCGTTCTCCGAAAGGAATCCGTAGCCGGGATGAATGGCCTGAGATCCGGTGCGCACCGCCGCGTCGATGACTTTGTCGATGGCCAGGTAGCTCTCGCGCGCCGCGGCCGGTCCCAGCCGGACGGCCGTGTCGGCCTCCAGGACGTGCCGCGCACCGGCGTCGGGGTCGCTATAGACGGCGACCGACCGGATACCCAGCCGGCGCAACGTTCGGATCACCCGTACCGCGATCTCGCCGCGGTTGGCCACTAACACGGTATCGAACACGGTCATCACATCCGGAAGACGCCGTAGGAAACCGGTTCCAACGGCGCATGAGCGCAGATCGAAAGAGCAAGCCCGACAACGATTCTGGTATCCGCGGGGTCGATGATGCCGTCATCCCACAGCCGGGCCGTCGAATAGTACGGATTGCCTTGATCCTCGTACTGCGCGCGGATCGGCGCCTTGAACGCCTCTTCCTGGTCCACCGACCACGGTGTGCCGGCGGCGGCCAGTTGCTCGCCTCGCACGGTGGCCAGCACCGATGCCGCCTGTTCGCCGCCCATCACGGAGATGCGCGCATTGGGCCACATCCACAGAAAGCGCGGCGAATACGCCCGCCCGCACATCGAATAGTTCCCCGCCCCGTAGGACCCGCCGATCACCACGGTCAGCTTGGGCACCCGGGCACCCGCCACGGCGGTGACCATCTTGGCGCCGTGCTTGGCGATGCCGCCGGCCTCGTAGTCGCGGCCGACCATGAACCCGGCGATGTTCTGCAGAAAAAGCAGCGGAATCTTGCGCTTGTCGCACAGCTCGATGAAATGTGCGCCTTTCAAAGCGGATTCGCTGAACAGCACGCCGTTGTTGGCGACGATCCCGACAGGATGGCCATGGATGCGCGCGAAGGCAGTCACCAGCGTCTTGCCGTAGTTGGCCTTGAACTCGCTGAACTCGCCGTCGTCCACTAGCCGCACGATCACTTCGTGCACGTCGTAGGGCACCCGCGGATCGGGCGGCACCACGTCGTAAAGTTCTGTCTGCGGGTGGGTGGGCTCGATCGTGGGCCGCACGTCCCATTGACTCGCCGCACGCGGGCCGAAGGTTGCCGCGATCGAGCGGACGATCCGTAGCGCGTGCTCGTCGTCGTCGGCGAGGTGGTCGGTGACACCGGAGACGCGTGAGTGCAGGTCGCCACCGCCGAGTTCTTCGGCCGTGACGATCTCTCCGGTGGCGGCCTTGACCAGTGGCGGACCGCCGAGGAATATGGTCCCCTGCTCGCGGACGATGACCGCCTCGTCGCTCATGGCCGGCACGTAGGCGCCGCCCGCCGTGCACGAGCCGAGCACGGCCGCCACTTGCGGAATTCCCTTGGCGCTCATGGTGGCCTGGTTATAGAAGATCCGTCCGAAGTGTTCGCGGTCGGGAAACACCTCGTCTTGACGCGGTAGGAAGGCGCCTCCGGAGTCCACCAGGTAAATGCACGGCAGCCGGTTCTGCAACGCGACTTCCTGCGCACGCAGGTGCTTTTTGACCGTCATCGGATAGTAGGTGCCGCCTTTGACCGTCGCATCGTTGGCGACGATCACGCACTCGCGCTCCGACACCCGGCCAATTCCGGTGATGATTCCGGCCCCCGGGGATTCGTCGTCATACATACCGTTGGCGGCCAACGGCGCCAGCTCCAAGAACGGGCTGCCCGGATCGAGCAGGCGATCCACCCGTTCACGGGGCAACAACTTGCCACGGCCGATGTGACGCTGCCGCGCGCGTTCATTGCCGCCCAAGGCCGCTTCCGCCAGCTTCGCGTTCAACTCACCGACCAGCCGACGGTGCTCATCGGCGAACGGCGGCGCTTGCACAAGACCTGTCACGGTTTACACGTGCCTCCCGGTTGTCGCCAGCGCAAGGGCGCGTCGAGCGGTCGGTATTTCAGTTAATATTCATTAACTGGGTGTGAGAATACCATCGTCGCGGTCGCCGGTCCAGGGAGGACGGCGCCGCCGCCGTACCGAGTTAATTGGGACTAACCCGTGCTAAGTTAGTGATGATTAACCAGTTGACCGGGGGTTCGTCATGACAACGTCCGCCTCCGACGGGCCCCTCGACCCACCAAGCCGTCGCAGCCAGTTGAAATCGGACCGGCGCCTGCAGCTGCTCTCTGCCGCCGAGCGGCTCTTCGCCGAGCGCGGATTTCTCGCAGTGCGCCTAGAGGACATCGGCGCCGCGGCCGGTGTCAGCGGCCCGGCCATCTACCGGCACTTCCCTAACAAAGAGTCGCTGCTGGTCGAGTTGTTGGTGGGCATCAGCACCCGGCTGCTCGCCGGCGCGCGCGACGTGCGGGCACGCAACTCGGACGCGGCTGCGGCGTTGGACGGTCTCATCGATTTTCATCTGGACTTTGCGTTCCGCGAACCCGACCTGATCCGCATCCAGGACCGCGACCTTGCGCACTTGCCGGCGGCCGCCGAGAAGCAGGTACGCAAGGCGCAGCGGCAATACGTCGAGGTCTGGGTCGGGGTGTTGCGCGAGCTGAGTCCCAAGCTCGCTGAGGCCGACGCCCGGCTGACCGCGCACGCCGTGTTCGGGCTGCTGAACTCGACGCCGCATAGCATGAAATTCCCCGACAATTCGCGCAGCAAGTCCGCCCGCGCGGCGCGGTCCCGTGCTGTGATGCGCGCGATGACCGTCGCCGCACTCACCGCGGGAAATTAGTGCCCGTAAGGTTCGCCGGCGGCGGAAGCACCGGTTAGGCGCCCGGCACAGGTACCCTGCAAGCCATGAGGTGGACATGAACGATTCACGTCCAACCGAGCGGTTCAGCCCCTCTGTACCGGGGTCGGGGCCGCAAGGCCCGTGGTATCCGCCGACCGCTGACCCGGCGTACGCGGACCAAGCGGCCTATGCGCCTATCTACGGCGGCCAAGCTCCGCCGTGGGCGCCCAACACCCACCAAACCAACCCGACGAGGCAACTGCCGGCGTACTGGCAGCAAGACGTGCCCCCACCGGGGGAACCGCCGTCACCGGTGTCGGCCCCTCCGCCGCCGGGCGGCCCCAAATCGCCGCGATGGCTATGGATCGCCGCCGGCGCGGCGGTGCTGCTGGTCGTTGCCCTGGTGGTTGCATTGATATTGGTGAATGACGCGATCAAGACGCAGACCGCCGTGCCGCCGTTGCCCGCTATGCCGGAGCCGAGTACCACGGCCCCGAGCCCGTCGACACGTACGTCACCGTCGCTGATCCCGGCCCCGGTGCCACCGACGACTGGCTCGCAGCCGCCGACCGCGACGACCGGCCCGGCCGCCATGCAGGACGTTGTGTACAACGTCGACGGCGACGGTCGCGCGATCAGCGTCATGTACATCGACACCGGCGACCTCATCCAGACCGAATTCAACGTCGCGCTGCCATGGAGTAAGCAGGTCAGCCTGTCGAAGTCGGCCATCCACCCGGCAAACGTCACGATCGTCAACATCGGTCACAACGTCACCTGTTCGGTCACCGTCGACGGGGTTCAGGTGAGCAAGCGAGTTGGCGTGGGTCTTACGATCTGCGACGCCAGGGGCTAAGCGCTCGACGAATCTTCTGCCACAACGGCTCCGCGCGCCGGAACCCGGACCATCAGCATGCCAAGCAGCCCGGCGATCAGCACCAGCGAGATGGCGCCCAGGCCGGCGCGCACCGCGCCGAATCCGTCGACGAAGAGCGAGAACAGCCACGGCGCGACAAACGACACGGCACGGCCCGTCATCGTGTAGAGGCCGAAGGCCACCCCTTCCCTGCCATGCTTTGCCATCTGCAGCAGCAGGGCGCGCGACGACGACTGCGACGGCCCGATGAACATGCACAGCAGCAGTCCGCATATCCAGAAGGCCGCCGAACCCGACAGCAGCATCAAGGTGAGTCCCAAGACGACGATCCCGGCCAGCGATCCCACGATGACCGGTTTTGACCCGATCCGGTGATCGATGAACCCGCCCAGCACCGCCCCGACGGCCGCCACCACGCTGGCGACCAGGCCGAATATCATCACGTTGCCCCGCGAGATGCCATACACGTTGACGCCGAGCACCGCGCCGAAGGCGAAAATCGCGGTCAGCCCGTCCCGGAACATCGCGCTGGCGCCCAGGAAGTAGACCAGGTTGCGGTCGCGCCGCCATTCGGCGGTCATCTCCGTCCAGAGCTTGCGATAGCCACCCAACATGCTCGTCGGCTGGTGCACCGCCGCGGGGTCGGACAGCCGGTGTGCGACCAACAACAACGGCACCGCAAGCACCGCCAACCAGGCCGCCGCCATCAACATCGCCGCTCGGACATAGAGACCGTCGTGCAATGGCACCCGCAGCAAGCCACGCGTCGCATCCGGACCCGAGCCCGACCCGGCGATGAATCCCAGGTAGATCAGCAGCAGCAATAAGACACTTCCGACATAACCCGCGGCCCAGCCCAGCCCGGAAATCCGGCCGGCTGTGTGCGGCGTGGAGAGCTGCCGCAGCATCGCGTTATACGGGACGCTGGCCAAGTCGCCACAGGCCGCCGTTGCTCCGAGCAGCACCAGTCCGGCCCACAGGTAGCCGGGGCGATCACGGACAAAGAACATCGCGCACGTCAGCGTCACGGCCAGACCGGTCAACACGCTGAGCGCCACCCGCCGGTTATGCGGGGACTCCACCCACACGCCGACGGCCGGGGCCAGCAGCGCGACGGTCAACCCGGCAATGGCCGCCGCCCGCCCCAACCAGCTGGCCGGGGTGGTTCCGCCCGGGATGCCCACTCCCACGCTGCTGGTCAGATACACGGTGAACACGAAGGTGGTCACGATCGCATTAAGGCCGGTGGATCCGCTGTCCCACAGCGCCCACGCCACCACCCGAGATGGCACGGGCGTGAGCGGACGCGACCCCGGCTGACTCATGCCCGGCAGCCTATCGATCTTGGGCAGCGACCCGTCGCGCCCCGATGCGCCGCGACCGCTGACTACGATTGGCTCATGCCGATACCAGCTCCCAGTCCTGAGGCGCGTGCCGTTGTCACCGGGGCTTCGCAGAATATCGGCGAAGCGCTGGCCACCGAACTGGCCGCACGCGGACACAGCCTGATCGTCACGGCGCGGCGCGAAGAACTGCTCACCGAGCTGGCCGCCCGCCTGACCGAGAAATACCTCGTCGCGGTGGACGTGCGACCCGCGGATTTGGCCGACCCGGAAGAACGGGCGAAATTGTGCGAGGAACTGGCCGCCCGGCCCATCTCGATCTTGTGCGCCAACGCGGGCACGGCGACGTTCGGTCCGGTGGCGTCGCTCGACCCGGCCGGTGAGAAGGCCCAGGTGCAGCTGAATGTGCTTGGTGTGCACGACCTTACGTTGGCGGTACTGCCCGGCATGATCGAACGCAAGGCCGGCGGCATACTGATTTCCGGCTCGGCAGCGGGCAATTCGCCAATTCCCTACAACGCCACCTACGCGGCCACGAAGGCGTTCGTGAATACCTTCAGTGAATCGTTGCGCGGTGAACTTCGCGGCTCCGGTGTCCATGTCACACTGCTGGCACCAGGCCCGGTGCGTACCGACCTGCCCGACGATGCCGAAGCCTCGCTCGTCGAACGGTTGGTGCCTGACTTTTTATGGATCTCGACCGAGCACACCGCCCAGGTGTCGCTGAATGCCTTGGACCGCAACAAGATGCGCGTCGTTCCGGGCTTGACGTCGAAAGCCATGTCGGTGGCAAGCGGGTACGCCCCACGTGCCATCGTCGCACCCATCGTGGGCAGCTTCTACAAAAAGCTCGGTGGCGGCTAGGGTCACCTGCGGCGGCGACGGCCGGTGCCAAAAACACTCTTGGCGATTTCGCGGATCGCCGTGTTGATGCCGCTTTTCACCGTCGGGTGATTCAGCACTTCTTCCCACATGGCGGGGCCTTTTGGCTCCGCCGGTGCCGGCATTGGCGGCACCGGGTCATTCGACGGGACCGGCGGGTAGTCGGACTGGGCCTGCGGCAAGTGCGGCGGACCGGCTTGTTCGTCCCGCGGGCCGGCCTCAGGCAGCTCCGGTTGTTGAACCGTTTGACCGTACTTCGCCTGCAGTGCACTGTCTTTCGCCGCTTGCGCGATGGTGTCGTCACCGATGGCGGCCATCAACGAGCGCGGGACCCGCATGCGGGTCCACGCGACGGGTGTGGGCGCGCCCTTCTCCGATAGCACCGTGACGACGGCCTCTCCGATGCCCAGCGACGTCAACGCCGATTCCAGGTCGTAAACATCGGTTTTCGGGTAGGTGCGGACGGTCTTGCTCAGCGCCCTCTGATCGTCGGGGGTGAAGGCCCGCAGCGCATGCTGGATTCGGGCGCCCAATTGAGAAAGCACGTCGTTGGGCAGGTCGGTGGGCAACTGCGTGCAGAAGAACACCCCGACGCCCTTGGAACGGATCAATTTCACGGTTTGCTCGACTTGCTCGAGGAACGCCTTGGAAGCGTCGGTGAAGAGCAGATGCGCCTCGTCGAAAAAGAACACCAACTTGGGCTTGTCGACGTCACCGACTTCGGGCAGGACGGTGAAGAGGTCTGCCAGCAACCACATCAGAAAGGTCGAGAAGATGACCGGCCGCAACGACTGACCGCTGAACTCGAGCAGCGAGATTATGCCGCGCCCCTGATCGACGCGCAGCAGGTCCTGCGGGTCAAGCTTCGGCTCACCGAAGAACGTGTCCCCGCCCTCGCCGCCGAGGTTCACCAGCGCGCGCAGGATTACGCCCGCCGTCGTCGATGACACTCCGCCTAAGTCTTTGAGGTCGGCCTTGCCGTCGTCGCTGGTGAGGTAGCTGATCACAGCACGCAGATCGCCCAGGGTGACCAGCGAACGGCCGCTCTCCTTGGCCCAATGAAAGATCAGTCCCAGAGTCGATTCCTGAGTGGCATTAAGCCCCAAAACCTTTGACAAAAGAACCGGGCCGAAGCTGGCAACTGTCGCGCGCACCGGCACGCCCACTCCCCCGGTGCCCAGCGACAGAAACTCCACTGGGAAGGCCGTACTGACCCATTCGTCACCGGTGTCCTTCGCCCGGGCTGCGATCTTGTCGCTCGCCTGCCCCGGCCGGGCCAGCCCGGACAGGTCGCCCTTGACGTCGGCCATGAGCACGGGCACGCCCGCCGCGCTGAGTTGCTCGGCGATCAGTTGCAGCGTCTTGGTTTTGCCGGTTCCGGTCGCTCCGGCGACCAGACCGTGCCGGTTGACGGTGGAAAGCGGGATGCGGATCTGAGCCGTCGGGTCGGCAACGCCGTCGACGACCACTGTGCCGAGCTCCAGCGCCTGCCCTTCGACGGCGTACCCGCTGGCGATCCGCTTCGCGGGCGGCACAGCTGATTCGGTGCTCATCGCGCCCTGCCCTCTCTTCGCATGCACTTGGCAAGTGCTCACACTACTTGCCAGGGGGATGCGAGCGCAGGGCTCGCCCTGCGCCTAGTCTGAGCGCTGTGCGCGACGAGTTGGTATGGATCGACTGCGAGATGACCGGGCTCAACCTCGGTTCGGACAAGCTGATCGAGATCGCAGCCCTGGTAACCGACGCCGATCTGAACATTCTCGGCGATGGAGTCGACGTGGTGATCCACGCCGATGATGCCGAGCTGTCGTCGATGATCGACGTCGTGGCCGAAATGCACACGCGCTCGGGGCTCATCGATGAGGTGAAGGCATCCGTTGTCGACCTGGCGACGGCCGAGGCGATGGTGCTGGACTACGTCGGCAAGCACGTCAAGCAACCCAAGACGGCGCCGCTGGCGGGCAATTCCATTGCCACCGATCGTGCGTTCATTGCCCGCGACATGCCCGCGCTGGACTCGTTTCTGCACTATCGGATGATCGATGTCAGCTCGATCAAGGAACTCTGCCGACGCTGGTATCCGCGGATTTACTTCGGGCAGCCGGTTAAGGGGCTCGCCCATCGCGCACTGGCCGATATTCACGAATCCATCCGTGAACTGCGGTTTTACCGCCGGACCGCGTTCGTGCCCCCGCCCGGGCCGTCTACCAGCGAAATCGAGGCGGTGGTCGCCGATCTCGAGGGCGGCCAAGACGCACCGCGACCAAACGATTCGGCTACCGAGCCACCGACCGGCTAGTATCGACAGTCGCCGCTGTTGCAGGCCCACGGCCGGCTCGCGGTCATGGTGAGTGTAGTTCAGTTGGTAGAGCACCAGGTTGTGATCCTGGGTGTCGCGGGTTCGAGTCCCGTCACTCACCCCACAGGTCAGCAAGCACTGCTGCTCTCTGACCGCTTACGTCCAACGACGTCAAGCAACGCAAGTGCACCTGTAAGCGGACGACAGTGACCAGACAGCAGGTGGTCCCGCCCAACCGATGGGCCGTTGCGGGAGTCGTGATCCTGCTCGCGGGCTGCGGAGGGGGACCCAACCAAGCGGCCATGGTCACATCGACGCTGCCGGCCGAAACCAAAACAGTCACGGTCACCCTCACCCCGCCGCCCCCGCCTGGGCCGAAAACGACGATCGAGACCGATGGCACGTTTATCGTCGGCACCGACATTGCACCGGGCACCTACCGCAGCAGTGGCAAATACGGCTGCTACTGGGCCCGGCTGAGGAGCTTCGACACCGGCGACATCATCGACAACAACAACGTCAACGACGCTCCCCAAGTGGTCCAGATCCGGCCGAGACACAAAGCGTTCATGACGAGAAATTGCGGAAACTGGCAGAAGGTCGGCTGACGTCAGGTGTCGGCGTTGCCTGCCTTCCACACCGCCCACGGGACATTCCAGTCGCCCAGCCCCTCGGTGCCGGACAGGGTCGGCCCAACCGTGTTGATCACCTCGACGATGTCGCCGCTCTTGCTGTGGTCGTAGAACCACTCGGCGTTGCTGGGACTTACATTCAGGCAGCCGTGGCTGGTATTGGTGTGCCCCTGGGCCCCGACCGACCACGGCGCCGAGTGCACAAAAACGCCGCTATACGACATCTGAGTGGCCCAGTCGACTTCGGTGCGATAACCGTTGGGCGAGTTGACCGGAACGCCGTAGGTCGATGAATCCATGATGATGTGCTTGAACCGCCCGCCAATGATGTAGACGCCGTTGGCCGTCGGGGTGCTGTCCTTACCCATCGAGGTCGGCATGGTCTTGACCACTTCACCGTTGATCCGCACGGTCACCATCTTGTTGGTGTCGTCCGCCGTCGAGATAACCTCGTCGCCGATGGTGAAGTGCGTCTTGACGTTGTCCTCTCCGAACATGCCGTTGCCCAGGTCGACGCCGTAGGTGTTGACCGCGACATCAATGGCCGTCCCCGGTTTCCAGAAATGCTCTGGGCGCCAGCGGACTTCGCGGTTGTTCAGCCAGTAGAAGGCGCCGTCGACCGGCGGGTTGGTGGTGATGAAGATGGCTTTTTGAGCGGCGGCACGGTTGGCGATGTTCTCGTCGAAGCGGATTGCCACCGGCTCACCGATGCCCACGACCTCGCCGTCGCCCGGGCTGACGTAGGGCATGGTCAGGTGGGCGGGCGAACTGGTTTGGAAGGTCATCTGCTTGGTCGCCGCGCCGCCGAGTCCGAGCGCCTTCACGTTCATCGTGTAGCGCCGGTTGTAGCCGAGCTGGTCGGTGGTCGACCAGCGCAGCCCGTCGGGGCTGAGCTGCCCGCTGATCGACTTGCCGTTCTCGTTGACTATCGTGACCGAGCCGAAAACCCCGTCGGCGACGCTCATGGTGACCGGCGAATCCACCGTGACGCCGACGGCACCGTCGGTCACCGAGGAGGTGAGCTTGGGGACCAGCAGATCAGCAAACGGCGTGCCCTTGTCGAAGATGACCTTGGCCGGCGCGGCTGGATGGCTACTACTGCACGCGACGCCACACACAGCAACCGCAACCACGGCTACAGCCAGCCACGTTCGCCGCCTTGGCAAAGGCGCCATCGAGTGACCTTTCAGTTACTTCCGTTGAGTTCGGTCACCGCTGACCAGAAACAGTGCATGCATTGTAATGGGTTTGGCCGCTCCCCATGCCGAGATGCGCGGGTCAGCGGTCCCGTGTCTACGCCGGTCGGCTGACCGCGTCTTGGAGTGTCGCGTCGACCCTCTGACGGATCGCGGCAGCGTCGACACGCGCGGGTTGGAAGATGGCCAACGCCATCACAACTGCGGCCGCCGCCAACGCGATCATCCCGGTGCGACTGGTATCCAGCGTCTCACCGAGGACGACGACACCCAGCACCGCCGCCACCACCGGCTGGGACATCTCCAGAGCGGGCATTGGGGCGGTCAAGGGCCCGGCCCGAAACGCCGACTGGCTCCACACGAAGCCCCCCAATGCGACGAGCACGCAGGCATACGACTCAGGGGTTCGGACCACTACAAAGCCGCCCTCGCCGAGTCGAGCGACCACCTCCTTGGTGAGTACCGCAAAGACGCCCCAAAGCGAACCCGAAACCGCCGCGAACAGGACCGCGCCCGCGGCACCTCCCCAGATCCGGCCGGCTACCACGCAGGCGACCAACAGTGGCCCAAGCACGACGGCCACGGCCGCCCAGGTGTGAAGTGACGCGCTGGATCGGCCGGCCTGCGGGTTGCCGACGGTGACGATCACGATCACGGCAGCGGTGAGCAAGCCGGCCCAAATCCATTCGTCGCCGGTCACCGTGCGGTGTGCCACCCTGGCGTTGATCGGCAGCGCGAAGAGGAACGAAAGCATGGGCAGCGCCTGCACCAAAAGCACCGAGCCCTGGCCCAGCGCGGCCGCCTGCAACCCAATGCTCGCCGCGAGCAGCAGTACGCCCCACCACCACCGCCGGTTGCGAAGCAGGCTGACGAACAATTCGATCTGGCCGACGGACCTGTCGGTGATGCAGTGCGCGGCCCGTTGCTGGAGGACGTCGCCGATAGCGATGCAGAGCGCAGAACTCAGGGCAAGCAGAACGGCGATGTCCGTCTTGGGAATCACGGGGTTCTCCGTCAATGTCGGGGCGAGTCATGCCAATTTCGTTGCGCCACAAGGCACGTGTCGCGTAATCTTGGTAAGCCTCTGCTGCGGTGGGGTATCTCCTGATCAAGTGCCGCTCCGGCTCCGGCAAGTCAGCGGCCCAGCGGCGCCGCCCCACCGCGGCGGCGCCGGGTTCACCGGTCGCGCGCCACGAACGCTGCCTGACCAACACTTCGGGCGCCCACCATGTCCACCGGCCAAGCAAGTGAATGGCCGTCGGCACCAACACCATTCGCACCAACTGGCGTCGGCCAGCACGGCAAGCGTCAGGCCTACGCCGAGCATTCGCACGAACAAGACGTGCGCGGGTATCACGCGGCGAATGAGATCGACATCACCACCGCGGTGGTGGTAACCACCCGGCCGATCCTGGCGATACCCAAAGCGGTGCTCTCGTCGATGGCGGCGCGCGTCTCCGCCGCAGTCGGTCGGGCCTCTCAGGCGGCCGGAGAGGCGAGCCAGTACTCATGAATCCGCGAGACCAAGAACACCTCGCAGTCCATGCCCAGCCCAAAGGCGATGCAGAACAACAACACTGGGATGTTGGCGTTCAGCGTCCCATTGGGCGTCGTCCCCAGTGCGCCGAGGCGGCCGTCCTGGAAGATCCACACCATCGCTCCGAATGCCGCCATCAGCGACAACAGGTTGCACACCAACGCCTGCAGCGGTATCACCGCACTGCCGGTGAGCAAAACAGCAGCGCAAAAGTCACGAAGGCGATCAGCCCAGCACGATCGGCAGGCGCTGGGTGATCGCGTCGACGCTGTCGCGATTGATTTGCGCCAACCCGGTCACCTGCACGGGCCGCCCTGCCGGTGGGCCGACTTGGTGGATTTGGTCGAGCTGGGTGTTGGAGGCGGGTGAGTAGGGGGGCGGTACTGTCCACGGTCAGGAATGCGCTGCCGCCGGCCATTCCGGCGGGCGCGGCGGGTGGTCCCAGCAGGTTTCCGGATACAAACGTTCCGGTCGGTGCGCTGACCGTAGAGACGTCGGCCACGCGCGACAGGTTGGCGGCGTAACGCGCCAGGTCGCTGGGGGCCACGCCGGCGGCGTCAGGAATGACGACCGACATCGAGTTGCCCAACCCGCGAGTCTTCGTGGCGGCCCGACACGCCTTCCGTCCGCCGTTCGGTAACGTTGTCGTCCAAGACTTCTGCCCCATCACCGACGAAGCCCATACCGAGTTGTTGCAGACGTTGTTGGTGCTCGAGATGTTCGACAACGTCGAGATCGAGGTGCCGGTCGATGACCCGCTTCCGCTCAAGCTTTCCGATCAGCGCGCTGCTCAAACGACCGGCGGGACCGATTTCCTCTGGGTACGGATCAACGATGTGCCCGAGGCGCTTGGTGCGCGCGAGTACTCCGCCGACACGGAGCTCGTCCTTGACGTCGTAGACCCGCTTAACCTCGCAGGAGGACGGTTCTTGTTGCAGACTCGCGACGCGGTCGGCAAGTGCACGCCGCATGACGGCCCCGCGGACGTGCAAATCGGTCTGGCCGATCTGGCAACCATCTACATGGGTGCGCATCAGGCGTCCCAGCTAGTGCGGGCCGATCGCATCACCGAACTGCGAGAGGGTGCGTTGCAGGACTTGGATGCCGCCTTCAGCACCGACCGGGCACCCTACTGCGGCACACATCTTTTTGATGACGCTTTGTGCACCGAACATGCTGCGCCACAGGGGTTTCGGTGTCCAACGGGCGGTGCGGTCGCCGTGCGCTCCTCCCGATTGGCACGGTATCGCGCAGTGACCCGAGGCCAGCTGGGCGGCCACACGCGCGAGCATCGCTAGCGGCTGACCAGCTACCCTGGAAGAGATACGGATTTCGCAGCGTGGCGAGACGCCTGTTATTGTCGCGTACGCGGTCTCGGCCGCCAAGGCGCCGTTAGCTCAGTTGGTAGAGCAGCTGACTCTTAATCAGCGGGTCCGGGGTTCGAAACCCTGACGGCGCACCACCGCAGGTCACGCGGTGTTTCGGGCGTTCGTTAATCATTTGCTGACGAAGGAAGCTTGCCCGAAAACGCCGGAAAAGCTTCCACAAAGCCTCTACGCTGCGGTCCTAACTCGTCGACGTCTTCACCCCCGGTGAAATGAGCGTCGTGCGGAAAATCGCGATCGCTGACAGCGCGGCGCTGTCACGATTTTGATAGCCGTTCGGCAGGGATCGCCACCCGACCGGCCGCGTCCTTGGGCCGGCGCATGGTCTCGAATATGGACATACCTATCCCATAGGTGAAGATCACGGGATCCGGACAGATCCGGATCAAGCACAGGTCACCTCCCTGAGCCACGATGCGTTGCTCCGTAGACAGAATCCTGCGCAGAAACCATGACGAACGAAACGCGCGACGCGCCCTTTCGTCCTCACCGGCGACGGCCTCCGCCGTGCCCTGAAACTGAACCGCACGAGGCGGAAACGCTGGAGCAGAGAGGCGCGCTAGGGGAATCACGAACGCCACGTCCGGGCGGGCCTGAATAGTTCGCACCTTGCGTGTGGTCGTTCTGGTGGTGACGTAGAAGAAGACGGGTTCGTCGTGCGGCGACATCGCATATATCACCGCAGTCGCGTGCGGGCGTCCGTTGTTCGCCCAGCGTCGATAGCGTGCCGAACTTTGGCCGATGCAACACCCGCACTAGGTCATCAAAGCGGTTCTGGGCAGTTGTCATTCGATTCGTGGCCGTGCTAAGGGCGTGGCGTGGTCGGTGCCGTCGTCGTGGGTGTTTGCTGAGGACCCATCATTCCGCCGGAACCGCCGGGCCCCATCATCGGGCAGCTACCGTCATGACCGCTGTAAGAACCCCGGTGCCATCCGTTGTGGCCGTTTGAGGACCAGCCCAAGACCAACCCCGAGAAGAAAATCACCGCGACGACGAATACGATACCGGCGATGATGAGCACCCACGCCGCGACTTGACCTAGGCGGCTATGCGCGCCGTATCCGTCGTCGTACCGGGGTTGCCCAGTCGCGGTGGTCGGTTCGATCCTGGATTCAGGTGTTTCTGTCATGGTTCGAAGGATGGCACATACATACCCAACGGGGGTAGGGACTATTGACCCTAAGATGTGCGATGCTGTCAGCGCGCTCAGGGTGGCGCGAGAGAGCAGGCCCAGCTGCAAAACTCTTGACCAAGATACCCTACCGGGGTAGTGTTCAAGAAATTGATGGCGACTTGGGAGGCAATGCAATGACGACGTGGTACGGCGGGAATGGCTGGGGCTGGTGCGGCATGATCGCGCATATTCCGTCGATGGTGATTTTGTGGGCCGTTGTCTTCACCGCCATGGGCCTCGCGCTCGGCTTTGGCGTCAGACAGCGAAACGAGCCGCCGGCCCCGACGGCCGCCGGTTCTGTCCGGCCCGAAGGCGCGGTGTCGGCTCGCATTAGCCGCAGCGAAACGAACAACGACGAATTCTGGCGCCGGTTGATGTAGCTGGGCGGGAAGTCTTGACGGCGAAGGCCATTCCATTGATCGAGTTGCCCGGGAGGTGTCGTATTGCCTAGATTCACCCGACGGGCAGCACTCGCTGCGCTCGGTGCTAG
>Ga0335071_10001610_pt1 | contig 24334 bp, 19 predicted proteins | sample Lox_Sample_15_FD_206724 | JGI IMG/M metagenome (GOLD analysis project Ga0335071, IMG submission 206724) | Soil microbial communities from Loxahatchee National Wildlife Refuge, Florida, United States - Lox_Sample_1.5 | ecosystem: Environmental > Terrestrial > Soil > Wetlands | place: USA... | reverse complement strand
ACGCGTTTCAATACGCGCTCACCGATGAGGCGGGAACCATTCTCCGAGACCACTTCGAAGCTCTTCTCGCCAGGGCGCCGGTACGTCAGGCGCGCCACGATGGTGGCTCGCTTATGGAAGCGGTGATTGTCGAGAACATAACGGCGAGTCGCGGTGTAGCCCTCCAGCCGCTCGCTGCGCTCGGCGTCGGCCGCCCGCATCCGCTCGACAATCTGCTCCACGGTCGGAAGCGTCTGCGCCAACCCGATAACGGGCATTAACGCAAGAATCGCCTGACTAATCCAACCCTGGCAAGTCACGTCACGAACATACTATCGTCGAATTGTTTCGACTTGATGAGGAGCGGACAAAGCGCCTGTCGGATACAATTTCTAATAATTGGACGGCCCAGTTCCCAGTCCCGATTTCCGGGCATTATTTGAGTCGGCGCCGGGTCTCTACCTGGTACTCACGCCTGGATTGCAGATCGTAGCGGTCAGCGATGCATACCTGCTCGCCACCATGACCCGGCGCGAGGATATCCTCGGCCGCGGACTCTTCGATGTATTTCCGGACAATCCGGACGACCCCGCGGCGACTGGCGTACGGAACCTGCGCGCCTCGCTGGCGCGTGTGGTGGTAGGGAGGCGGGCCGATGCAATGGCGGTCCAGAAGTACGATATCCGCCGGCCCGAGTCCGAAGGCGGCGGCTTCGAAGAGCGCTATTGGAGCCCGGTGAACTCGCCGGTGCTGGGCGAAGACGGCTCTCTCGCCTACATCATTCACCGCGTGGAAGACGTCACCGAGTTTGTGCGCCTGAAGCAGGCCGGGAACCGGCAGGAATCGGAAATCTTCCTTCGTGCGCAGCAATTGGCGGAGGCCAATGAACAATTGCGAGCCGCTAACGAGGAGGCCGCACGGCTGTATCGTCAAATCGCAGCTCTCATGGAACAGGCGGATGTCGAACTGCGCGTAACGGCTCGCGAGGCAGACCAGCGCAACGGCACTCCGGCACCGACCACATCGGAAGACATGTTGGCTCGTGTCGGCCGTTTGATCGCAGGCTATAAGCGCCTGGACGAGCAACTGCGCCATTCCCAGAAAATGGAGGCCGTGGGACGGCTGGCGGGGGGAATTGCACACGACTTCAATAATCTGCTGACCGTGATCATCGGATACGCCAAGCTGGTTCACGACAAGCTCCGCCCCGTCGATCCGCTGCGCGACAAATGCTCGGAGATCCTTCTGGCCGCCGAGCACGCGGCGTTGCTCACCGGCCAATTGCTCGCCTTCAGCCGCAAACAGGTCACGCAGCCGCGCGTGCTGAACCTCAACGGCGTGGCCGACGACATGAAGGAAATTATCCAGCGTTTGATCGGCGAAGATATCGACCTGTCTTTCGTGCTCGATCCTTCTGTCGGCATGGTGAAGGCCGACGCCGGGCAACTCGCCCAGGTCCTCATGAATCTGGTGGTGAACGCTCGCGACGCAATGCCGGCGGGTGGCAAGCTGACGGTGGAGACGCGGCCCGTCCAACGGAAATCAAACGGCGGCGATTACGCCATGTTGGCGGTCACCGACACCGGCTGCGGCATGGACGCCGAGACGCAGGCTCATCTGTTCGAACCTTTCTTCACTACCAAGGGGCTGGGAAAGGGAACGGGCCTGGGTCTCTCGACGGTTCATGGCATCGTGCACCAGCATGGCGGCTGGATCGAAGTTCAAAGCGAGCCGGGAAAGGGCTCTCGGTTCGAGATCTATCTGCCGGTCGTCGCCGAAACTCCGATGCCGGCACAAGACAGGGAACACGAACCGTTGCCCATGCGGACAGGAACGATTCTGCTGGTAGAAGACCAGGCGGCTGTCCGGATGCTGGCCGAAGACGTGCTCTCCGAGGCGGGCCATCGCGTCTTATCCGCGGGCAACGGCCCCGCCGCCCTAAGGCTGGCCGAGCGCCACCAAGGGCCGATCGATCTGCTGATCACCGATGTCGTCATGCCGGATATGAGCGGCCCGCAAGTGGCGGCGGAGTTGACGCGCTCGCGGCCGGGCGTGCCGGTACTGTATGTCTCCGGCTACACGGACGATGCTCTGGAACGTCACGGCGTCAACGAACGGGAAGCCGCGCTTCTCCCCAAGCCGTTCCTGTCGGAATCTCTGATCATCAAAGTCGCGGAGCTGCTGCGCTCGAAAGCGACGGCGGATGGATTGCGCTAGCGCACCAGGGCGGTCACCAACACTCCGGCCGTGATGAGAGCCGCGCCCACCACATTACCGGTGGTAGGCTTTTCGCCGAGGAACACGAAAGCCATGATAACCGCAAGAGCCACGCTGAGCTTGTCGATGGGCGCGACCCGCGAGGCCTCTCCCAGTTGCAGCGCCCGATAGTAAAACAGCCAGGAGAGCCCGGTGGCGATCGCCGAGAGAATCAGGAAGATCAACGAATGACGCGACACCTTCAACAGATCGCGCGCGTTCCCCTGCACAAACACAATCCCCCAGGCGAAGAAGACGATGATGGCCGTGCGAAACGCCACGGCCAGGTTGCTCTCCACATCCCGCACGCCGATCTTGCCGAAAATGGCGACCAGCGCGCCGAAGAATGCGGACAGAACCGCGTACCAGACCCAACTCATTCATCCATTATCGCGGCCAGCAGGGCGTCGGATCCCAGCCCGCGGCATCGGGCTGCTTCTTGAATTGATACGTCCGCACAAAGGGTTGGTTCAGGTAGACCGGGTCTTCCACCATGGCGGTCACAGCGAGATAGACATCGTTCTGGGAGCCGGTCACAAGGTTGAAATACTCCGTCAGAACGGCGCTGGCGCTGTAGGGAACACCGTTCTTGCGAATGTATCCCGGTAGCATGTTCGTGGTCACCACCTTGAGTGAGCCCTGTCCTTTCGCCGGCTGCGCCGGGCCGCCGCCGAAAACGAAGCCGATTCCACCGAGATCCATGAGCGCGCGCCCCCGCACCAGCCACTGGGCCGTCGACTCGCCTTGCCAGCTCGAATCGCCATGCTGAGCCGGCGGCGCACCGAAATGGAACGTCCTCGTCTGAGTTCCCGAGTCGGCATCCAGGCGCAAGGTGTTGTCGTCTGCCCACTCGATGTGCAACCGGCCCGGGCGCTGCATCACGCCCACCGCGCCGTACGCTCTGCACTGCTTACCCTCCGCCGTGTCTTTGTCCGGATCCCAAACGCCCGCAACGCGACGTGCTTCGGCATTGATGGGCATATAGGCGATGTCGCCCTTCTGCGGCGTCACGCGAAATCGCCATTCATCCACGATGATCGATACCCAGTAGCCCGTCAGATCGATCGGCGCGGCCGTCTTCGCGGGCGGCGGAGGCCCGGCCGGTTGGCGCTGGCGTCCTTGTCCATAAGCACTCGCCGCGAGTACGGCCGCCGCAGTGAAGATCGTCAGAAAACGCATCTGCTATTTTCCTCGCGTCAGGCTCTTGTAAGCCGCTTCCACGAACATGTCGGCCGTCCAGAAGGAATTCCTGTCGTAGCGCGGATCCCAGTCGGCGGTGGGCTTCGCGGCTTTCACCTGCGCCAGCGTCATGTCTTTCTTGATCATGGCTTGGATGCGGTCACGAACGATGGTCGCCATGTCGCGATAGTAGGCGACGTCGGCCGAGTCGCACACGCGCCCGTGCCCCGGAATCACCAGCGTTCCGCCTTCGGTCCGAAATTCAGCGATGGACAAATCCAGAATGTGATTCAAACCATCGATGACGCCTTGCAGGCTGCCGCCGTTGGCCAGATCGATAATCGGGTAACTCGTCGTTAGAAAGATATCGCCGGCCGAGATCACGTCGGAGCCGCGGAAGAAAACGATGCTGTCGCCATCCGTGTGCGCGGCGGGCTCGTGAAAGATTTGCACACCCTCGCCGTTGAAAAACTGGCTGAGCTTCATCTGATCGCTCAGGTACGTGAGCGTGGGTAGCGCGCGGAACGGCACGGTTGGCTTACCGTTCGGGCTTAGACGGTCCAGCACCTTTTCGTGCGAAATGATCGTCGCGCCTTCCGAAGCATCGCCGATATCGCCCACCACGTTGCCGCCCGTGATCGTCTTTCCTGCCTCGCCGATCTTTTCGTTCCCGCCGATGTGATCCGGGTGCAGATGTGTGTTAATGATGTAGCGGATTGGCTTCGACGGCGCTCCGTTCACCCGGACGCGCTGACGCAGTTCTTCCACCGCGGCCAATACCTTATCGGTCATCTGCGCGAGGCCGGAATCCACCAGCAGCACGCCATCCGGACCGACCGACGCCGTAATATTCCCGCCCGCGCCCGTGATCATGTAGATGTGCCCGCGAACCGGCACGATCTCGACCGCGCTAGTGGCGGATGTCTGGCCCAGCGCCGCCAGAGCAGCGACGGCAAGCAGGCAGGCGACGCTGACGGCCCTCATTTCGTACTCGACTTTTCATTCGCCGCGCGAATGATTTTGCGAGCCAGTTCCGGATACATCGTCGCCGAGCCGCCCATGGTGGCTTCCATTGGCAGGTTGTACTTCTTTCCGAAGTCACCCAGGAACGGGTTGGCGCCCGGCAGATAACTCGGCACTTCTCCCTTGGCTCGGACCACTTCCTCCACCACGTCGCACGGATACGGCGGGATGAGCTGATTCAGGGCAAGCCGGTACTCCGAGCTGCGGATCATCGGTTCGGTGAGATACACGGGATCGTATGCGATCGTGATCCAGGTAAGGTAATCGCCGCGGCGGATCCAATACTGTGTGAGCGTCGCCTCATCGCTCGAAGGCACGCCGTTGCGGCGATAGTAGTCTTCCTTGAGATGCGTGGTGGTGATCTTCAGAATGTCGCCCACCCATTCGGCCGATGAGAATCCGCCCCAGGTGTGCGCCGAAAATTCGGATGGGCGTGCGCGGCCGTCCATATAATACGGGTTGTCGATGGAACGCAGCCATTCGGCGTGCCAGGCAGTGATCTGCCGGGTCACTGGATCCACTTCCTTCCAGATGCGCACCTGCGAGGGGCCGCGCGAGATATACATCGCACCATGCGGCCGGCACTGCCATTCGGGCAACGTCTGATAAGAGGCCTCCCAGGCTTCCGAGCGCAGCAGGGATGCATGGCTCAGCGGGATGCCGATGAATTCGCCTATGTACGGATTGCCGGTGTTGTCTTCGTCCTGCACCGGCGCCCATTCGCCGGAAAAATCCATCTGGGCGAGAGCTGGAAGGCCGGCGAGCACCAGCAGAAAGCTCAGAGTCAGTGTCTTCTTATGCATGTTTCGAACCAGAAGCTCCCGAAGATCATGGAAGTCGATACGAGGCTCACCCAATTATATTCGCCACCAAAGTTGTGTGGAAAGGCCGTGTCCTGTTTGTGTTCGGTACGTTCTCCGACGGGCGCCGGACGCCAGGGCGTAAGATTGTAGTTCCAGCACACCCGGCGGCGCAGAAGCATGATAGCAACCACACTGAACGACGAGCAGCAGTTAATCCTCAACACAGTCCGGCAGTTTGTCGACAAGGAAGTAATTCCCGTCGCCTCCGCCATGGAGCATCGCAACGAATATCCGCACGCGCTGGTGGACCAAATGCGCGAGATGGGACTGTTCGGCTTGAATATTCCCGAAGAATACGGCGGCGCCGCGGTCGACACTACCACCTTTGCCATGGTTTTCGAGGAGATCTCGCGCGGCTGGCTTGGCTTGGCCGGCGTGATCGGCAGCAACTCCGTGATGTGCGACGTGGTGGTGCGATTCGGGACCGAGGAGCAGAAGCGCCGCTTCCTGCCGGGCATGGCAACGGGTGAAAAGCGCGGCGGCATTTGTTTGACGGAATCGAACGCGGGCACCGACCTGCAGGGCATTAGCACGACCGCCACGCGGGCCGGAGATGTGTACCGGGTGAACGGCTCCAAGATGTGGATCACCAATGCGCGCCACGGAAACACATTCCTCCTGCTTGCCAAAACCGATCCCAAGGCACAGCCCGCTCACAAGGGCATGAGCGCCTTCGTCATCGAGAAGGGCGCGCCGGGCATGACGGTCAGCCGCGACATCGATAAACTTGGCTATAAAGGCGTCGAGACCTGCGAGTTGCATTTTTCGGACTTCGTTGTGCCGGCCGAGAACCTGATTGGCGGCGTCGAAGGGCAAGGCTTCAAGCAAGTCATGACGGGCCTGGAAGCCGAGCGGCTGAACGTAGCGGCTCGAGGCCTGGGCATCGCACGAGCGGCGTTTGAAGAGGCCATCCGCTATGCGCAGCGCCGCACAACTTTCGGCAAGCCGATCTCCGAATACCAGACCATTCAGAACAAACTGGCCGACATGGCGACCAAGATTGAAGCTTCCCGCTTGCTGATCTACTCAGCCTGTGAAAAGCGCGATCGCGGCGACCGTTGCGACCTGGAGGCCGGCATGGCGAAGCTCTTCGCCACCGAAACTGCTGCAGAGGTGTCTCTGGAAGCAATGCGCATCATGGGCGCCAACGGCTATTCGAAGGACTTCCCGGTCGAGCGCTATTATCGCGACGCACCGCTGGTTGTGATCGGCGGCGGCACCAATGAGCTCCAACGCCTGATCATTGCCAAGAACCTTCTGAAGAAGTATAAGGAGCAAGCGTAACCATGGAATTTGGGCGCTTCTACGAAGAGTTCGAAGTCGGCGCGGTATACAAACACTGGCCCGGCCGGACCATCACCGAATACGACAACACGCTGTTTGCACTGCTGTCCATGAACCAGAACCCGCTGTTCATCGACGAGCATTATGCAAGCAGCCAGCCGCTCGGGCGCCGGCCTCTGCTCGATTCGTTGATCTTCAGCCTGACCGTCGGTATGAGCGTCTCCGATACCAGCGGCAAAACAATCGCCAACCTGGGCTACGAGAGCGTCGTGTTCGAACGGCCTATGTTCGCCGGCGACTCGCTCTACGCCGAATCGGAGGTCCTGGACAAGCGGGAATCGGCCAGCAAGCCCGATCGCGGCATCATCGGAATCGAAACCCGAGGGTTCAATCAGAAGCACGAGCGCGTCATCGTTTTGCGGCGGCATTATCTGACGCCCAAGAAAGGCAAACCATGAAGGAATACACCCGTGAACTGGTCAACTTTCTGCATGCGCTCGAGCCGCGCGACCTGCCTGCCGAAGTGCTCGACCGCGCCCGTTATTTTTTGCTCGACTATCTCGCGGTCACCATCCGCGGCTCGCACGAAGACTCAGCCCAGGCCGTTCAGCGTATGGTGCAGCGGACCGGCGCCAACGGCTGCGCCACGATCATCGGCACGAAAATCCGCACGATTCCCGGCCTCGCCGCGCTCGCCAATGGTGCGGCCGCGCACGGCATCGAACAGGATGACACACACAGTGGCGGCTCCATCCATCTCGGCGCGACTATGTATTCGGCAGCGCTGGCCTTGGCCGAAACCCTGCCGGACACATCCAAGGATGCCTTGCTGGCCGCGGTCGTCGCCGGCTTCGAAGCCGCCGCGCGCATAGCGATGGCCGTGCAGCCCAAAGAGCATTACGCACTCGGTTTCCATCCCACGCAAACCTGTGGCGTTTTCGGCGCCGCGATTACCGCCGCAAAGCTGCTTGGCCTGACCGCGGATCAAACGCTCGCGGCGGTCGGCATTGCAGGCAGCATGGCTGCCGGATCGATGGAGTTTCTCGCGGAAGGCGCCTGGACCAAACGCATCCATCCCGGCCTCGCCGCTCAAAACGGCATTCAAGCCGCGTTGCTGGCGGCCGAGGGTTTCTCCGGGCCGCGCCACATCCTGGAAGGCCGCGACGGCTTCCTGCACGGCTATTCGCGCAACCCCGTGGCCGAAAGGCTGACGGCGGATCTAGGCAAGTCGTTCGAGATACTGCATACTGCCGTCAAGCCGCACTCCTGCTGCCGTTACATGCAGGGACCCATCGACGGCATTCTCTCGATAACGCGCGAACACAACCTCAGCGCCGCCGATATCCGCCAAATCGAAGTTGCGATTCTCGAAGCGGGCTGGGGCATCGTGGCTGAGCCGCGCGAGAAGAAATACAAGCCGGAGTCTATCGTTGATGCTCAGTTCTCTATGCCGTTCGGCGCGGCTGTGGCTGTCGTTCATGGCGCCGCGGGCCTCGGTGAGTTCACCCTTGATAATATTCGCTCGCCGCGGGTCGCCGATCTCATGGCCAAGGTAAAGCTCGTCAAAGACGCCCGCCTGGAAGAGACTTTCCCGAAGGAATGGCCGGCGCGCGTCGCAATTGAAACGGAGAATGGCCGGCATTACGAGAAATTCGTTCGCTATCCGAAGGGCGATCCCGAGAACCCGCTGAGCTGGGACGAGATGACGGCAAAATTCCGTTCGCTCGCGGGCGCAGTGCTTTCTTCTGCCCGTTGTGACGAAGTGATCCAGGCCCTGTCCGGCGCGAAGCCCTCTGGTTTGCCGTCGCTCTGCAATTAGATCCTTGCCCGCGCCTACTCCGGATGCGCCCCCGGGTCGCGCCGCGCCTGCTCCATCAAATGAGATCGTGTCCCAACGGCAGCTAAATGGCTGCGCGGCTCGATGCCCAACATCGCTCCGATATCGCGCGCGGCCAGCAGCGCGGCGTCGGTAGACACGCCTGTCTCGACCTCCATCTCATTCAGCAAATTCACGATGTCTTCGGTGGCGAGATTGCCGAACGCGCCCAGGTTCGACGGCGTCGCGATTCCGCCGCCGATCCCGCAAAGGCTTCCTTCGATAAATGTTGCGCCCGCGTCGAGCGCAGCCAACACATTGGCCGCACCGTTCCCGGCTCGGTTATGCACATGGAAGCCGATGTCGATATCCGGAAACTCCTCGCGCAAACGCCGGATGCGAACATTCACTGCACGAGGTGCTTCCATGCCGAGCGTGTCGGCTAAATAGAAGCGCCGGATGCCGCCCCCGCGCAGCCGGCGTACCAGCGATACCACCCGCTCTTCCGGAATCGCGCCTTCGTACGCGCACCACCATGCCATGCTGATAGCGATCAAGAACGGAACCTGCGCCCGCTCGGCCACCTCAAACGTTTCCATCGCCGCTTGCAAGCCTTGCTCCGGCGTCATGTTCTGATTCTTCAGGCTATACGTCTCGCTTGCCGTACTCAGCCCCACTATTTCTTGTGCCTTCGCCGCAACGGCCCGCTCCGCGCCCCGCGCATTCGGCGCCAGAGCGCGATACACCACGCCCGGCTTGCGCTGGATCCGCGCCATCACCTCCTCGGCATCGCGAAGATACGGAACCACTTTGGGATGTGAAAAGCCGGTTACTTCAATGACCGGGAACCCGGCCTCGGTCAGCCGGTTCACCATTCGGACTTTCGTGTCAGTCTCCACCCAGCGGGAAAAACTCTGAAGCCCGTCGCGAGCCGAAACGTCGACCACCGTCACTTTGTCCGGCAGATTCAGCATCGATTCTCATCGTCTCACGCCGCTCGGCCAACGTGTCGACAGTTTGACGCACTGTCGTCACGCGTCTGTAACGCAGGCCGTATTTTGTGAAAGTCCTAACTAACTCGATGGTGGTACGGGAGTCCATCACGGATTGGGTAGACGAAAAAACCTCGATGTCGTGACGTCCCTTGGACACGTCTTCGGGCATAGTTAGAGCATGAACGCCGTCAAAGTGGACCGGGGCATCGTGGTTTCCGAGGTCGCGCCGCAGCCCCGGCCTGGGCGGAATGAACTGCTGATTCGGGTCTGCGCCGCAGGCTTCACGGCGACGGAGTTGTCCTGGTATCCGACGTCGCACCGCAAGACGGGCGAAGTGCGGGTCGACGCGGTGCCGGCTCACGAATTCTCAGGTGTGGTAGCGGACGCCGGCGAAGAAGTTGGATCGCTCGAAATCGGCCGCGAAGTCTTCGGCATGAACGACTGGTATGCGGACGGAGCGATGGCCGAGTATTGCGTCGCGCCCTTCTTTGCCGTGGCTCCCAAGCCCGCCCGCTTGTCTCACATCGAGGCCGCCTCCGTACCGATTGCTGCGCTGACGGCGTGGCAGGGTCTGTTTGATCACGCCAAGCTTCAGCCGGGCGAATGCGTTCTGGTGCATGGCGGAGCCGGATCGGTGGGAGTCTTCGCCGTCCAGCTCGCCCGGCTGCATGGGGCGGACGTGATCGCCACTGCATCGTCGCGAAATTGCGATTTCGTATCGAGTCTGGGCGCCGATCGGGTCATCGACTATACCAACTCCCGGTTTGAGGATTACGCAAAGCAGGTGGACGTGGTGTTCGACACCGTCGGCGGCGAGACCCTGGTGCGCTCGTGGGCTGCCTTGAAGCCAGGCGGGCGCCTGGTAACGGTTGTCTCGACCGCAGAGGCCTCTGCCGACGCCCGCGTCCAGAAAGCGTTCTTTATTGTGGAGCCCAATCAGAAGCAACTAACGGAAATCGCCGGCCTTCTCGATGGCGGCGCGGTGCGGCCCATCGTGGACACTGTGATTCCTTTGTCGGAAGCCCCGGAGGCCTACGCAGGCCGGGTCTCCCGGCAGGGGCGTGGAAAGCTAGTGGTTTCAGTCGCGGATGTGAACCAGAGCAGCAAGTCGTGAAAGGAGACACTTCGATGAGGAATATCGTGGATCGGAAATTGATCGGAGAGAGCCCGGAGTTCAAAGCGGTGCTGGAACAGGTCGATCTGGTAGCGCCGGCTTCCTGCGCCGTCTTGATTCAGGGAGAGACGGGTACCGGCAAAGAGCTGATCGCAGAGGCGATTCACGCTCGCAGTCCGCGCGCCAACGGACCGTTCGTCAAGCTCAATTGCGCCGCCATTCCTGCGGGTCTCCTGGAGAGCGAGCTGTTCGGCCACGAGCGAGGCGCTTTCACCGGTGCTCTCTCGCAGAGGATCGGCCGGCTTCAGCTCGCCCACAAAGGGACGCTGTTTCTGGATGAGATCGGTGACCTGCCTCTCGAACTCCAGCCCAAGCTCCTGCGCGCTTTGCAGGAGCAGGAATTCGAGCGGCTGGGAAGCGCCCAGACGATTCACGTCGATGTGCGAATCGTAGCTGCTACCAACCAAAACCTGGAACAGATGGTCGCGGAGCGCCGCTTCCGTGCGGATCTGTACTACCGCCTTAACGTCTTCCCCATCCTGCTCCCCGCATTGCGGCATCGGACCGAGGATATCCCGCTGCTCGTCCACCACTTCGTTCGGAGGTTCGCCGACAGCATGAATAAGACGATCGAGGACGTTCCCCAACAAGTGATGGAAGCGCTTCGGCTGCATGATTGGCCGGGGAACATCCGTGAACTGCAGAACTTCATTGAACGCGCGGTGGTGCTGACCGAGGGCCGGCTCCTGCGTCCGCGGCTAGCCGAGCTTTCGCGGACCGCACCCGCGGCGGCTACAAATAACCCCGGAGGGACGTTAGCCGAAATGGAGCGCGTGTACATCACTGAGACGCTGCAGAGAACCAACTGGGTGGTCGGCGGACCGGCCGGCGCAGCCGCGAAACTCGGCCTCCCCCGCACCACGCTCATTGCTCGCATGCGGAAACTTGGGATCTCGCGAAGCAAGTTGGAGCTGCGTGGTCCCTGGTCCAATTCCTTCGCCTCGGCCACTCCCCTGCAGCCGGTTTATCCGCGAGGGCTCGCGCACGCTGTTGGAATGTAGGCCTGGAAACCTCCAGGCATTTCCTGAACGAAGGCGCGCGGGTCATTGTCACTAGTACGAACCCGGCCACCTTGGATACAGCCCGCCACGACCTGGCGCCAAAGCGACGGTGCTTGCGTCCGACATGGTTGGCAGCGAACTGGTGATCGACGGCGGGATGAGTAACCTCTAAACCGCTGCAAAATCCCTCGATCGCTATTCGCTACCACGTGCCAAGTGCGACGGCGGCGGGATGATGATCTCCCGCCGCCCAAACAGCCGGGCATCCACCGAGAAAGCCCCAGGCCCCAGTCCCAGGATGGCCAGGAGCATGGTCAGTCCGAAGACGATGGTTATTCTTGAATCAAAAAGACTTGGCGCACAACCAGGTAGCAACCCCACCGACACGGCCGCCGTGGCCATCACCAGAACCGCCGCGACGATCGGTGTCAGATAGCCAACCAAAAGCAGCCCACCGGCCAGAAGACCCGTCAAGCCCATCGACCAACCGGCGGCTGTGGCGTCCGGTCTGTTCAAATAGAACCGGGCCTCCGCCAGGACGACCAGAGCCAACACGCCTCGCAATAACAACAAAGCCAGCCCGGGCCAACCCCCCGGAAATGCAAAGAATAGACGTCTCAGCGGCTCTCTCCCCGGGTTTCTCTGATACGCACCAAGCCCATCTACTTTAAGAGTAGTAATGCTCGCATTGCGTGGAATCCCAAGGTGTTGTCATCTTTGCGTACCACTTTTGAGGGAGAGTTGGGTACTTTACAGCTGAATAAATCCGCGGCGGACCGCGATGGCAATCGCTTGAGTGCGGTCGTTCGCGCCGAGCTTGTCCATAATGTGCTTAAGGTGGACTTTGACGGTTTCTTCTGAAATGCAAAGTAGTTGCGCGATGTCGCGATTCCGGTTTCCCCCCGCGACCTGCTGCAGAACCTCAATCTCTCGCGCCGTCAGGTTGTCGTCGCTCATGTGCTCGGCAAGCTGAGCGGCCAGTTCGGGCGGTACCCGCTTTTTCCCGGCGTGCACCTGGCGAATCGCCTGCACGAGTTCACTGGGCGGCGTGTTCTTCAGGAGATACCCGCGGGCTCCCGCCTGCAGAGCGCGCTGGATCTCGACGTCGCCTTCGAACGTCGTCAGCATGATAATCCGGGCGGAAGGGTATTCTGAGCGGATCGCAATCATGGCATCGATTCCGCTGACGTCCGGGAGCCTCAAATCCATGAGCGTCACGTCGGGTTGATGGTCGCGGAATTGTTGAATCGCTTCCGTGCCCGATGCAGCCTGTGAAACGAGCAGCATGTCCGGCTGGCTGTTGATGATGGTGGCGATTCCTTCGCGGAGGAGAGGATGGTCGTCCACGCTCAGAATGCGGATCGAGGCTGAATCGCTCATGCGGTTTCTCCTTTTTTCCGGCCGAACCAGGACGACTTGTGGCGGGACCGCCCCTGAAAGGCCACGTGTCCGGGAACGGAAAGCTGAATCTCCGTGCCGGCTGAGATATTGCTCAGCACGTGGAGCTGAGCGCCGATTCGGTCCGCCCTCTCCCGCATTCCAGAGAGCCCCCAGTGTCCCTCCCGGCCGGTTTCGAGCACGTGGGGGTCAATCCCGCAGCCGTCGTCGCGGACCAGAATGCGGAGGCGATTCGGTGAATATTCGAGTTCCAGTTCTATTTTCTTCGCCCGTGCGTGGCGAAATGCGTTAATGAGAGCCTCTCTGCCGATCCGGTACACTTCGTCCCTAAGGACCGGATGAAGAGGACGCTGTTCGCCATCGACGATGACACGAAAATCGACCTTCTCACCGGGCGGCCCTCCGCCTGCGATTTCCTGCGGGACTCGGGAAAACGCGTGCTCCAGATCTAAAGAGGCGCTTTGGGACGAGCGCAGACCCCGAACCGCATTCCTACCTTCGTCAATCACTTGAGCCATCAGTTGCAGCGCCCGTGTCAGTGTAGGCTTCACGCGGGAATCCTCGGGCAAACCGTCCGCCGCCACATGCACCTGCATCGAAGCACTCAAAAAGCCCTGTAGCAAAGTGTCATGCAGTTCCTGCGCGATCCGGGTCCGCTCCGCGAGCCGCTCCTGAAACCGGATGTTGATTCGTCTGGTCATCTGGTGTAGGCGGATTCGGTAAGAGGCCAGAACAGCGGCCAGGCATGCAATGACCACTCCTACACGGAACCACAGGGTCTGCCAAAACAAAGGATCTACGTCGAAATCAAGGTCTCCTTTGTCCACACTCCAGGCCCCGTCCGGGTTTGTCGCCATCACGTGGAAGCCATATCGGCCGGGCGGAAGGTTGGTGTACACTGCCTCCCGGGCCGAGGTGGGCTCACTCCAAGAGCGGTCGAATCCGTCGAGCCGATATCGGTAGCGAACACGGTCCGGTACGGAAAGACTGAGACCCGTGTACGCGAAGGTGATTCTCTGATGCCCGCCGGGAATGTGCAGCGAGGGCTCCAGCCGGATGGGCACTCCGTCCGCCGAAATGGACTGCAGTCGAGGCAGTGCCGGCGCTGAATTTCTGGTCAGGCGCGCGGGGTCCACTACGGAGATGCCGCGGTTCAGCGAAATCCAAATCCGTCCCGTCGAATCGGCCACCACGGATTTGTGCCGTTTCACTCCTTCCAGACCCCGCAGGCCGTCGGCTAATCCGTAGTCACGGAAATCGCCGTCGGTGAGCGTTCCTTCCAACAACTTTTGACGATTCACGCGCAGCACGCCGCTCGACGTTGCCAACCAGAGCCATCCAAATTTGTCCTCCCCAATCCCGAGGATCTGTCCTCGAAGTTGGGAAGGAACTGAGGCGGGCACATGAAATGTTGCGCCGGTGCGGAACGCAATTCCGGTTGCGGTTCCGACCCAAAGCACCCCTGTCGAGTCCTCGAACAGGCAATTCACGTTTTCCGACGGCAGGCCCTCAGCGGTCCGGAAGATTTCCCAGTGCTGTAGGGTGAGAGCGCTCAAGCCGCTGGGAGTTGCGAACCACATGGTTCCATCCGAGCCTTCCAGAACCGAGACGACGGTATTGGATGCGAGCCCGTCTGCGACCGTGAAGTTCGTGAATCTGCCGTCCCGAAGCCGGCTGACACCGGCGCTGAGCGTTCCTGCCCACACCGTGCCATCGCGTGTCACGTAAACGGAGTAGATACTGTCTTGGGCCAACCCCTCGCGGCGCGTATAAGTCTTTACCCTGAACGACGGGTCCCCGAATCCAAGCTCGGTCAGGCCCCCGTGTTGGCGGCCCACCCAAACCGCTCGTGCGTCGCCGGCGACGGAGTAAACCACGTCCTGGTTCAGTCCGTCAGCGGTGATGCGTCCGTGACGGCCGTCTCTGATCCACCATAGCCCCCCCGTTACGGGTGGAAACCAGGCCCGGCCTTCGGAATCGACGTAGACGGGATTACTGCCGTCTGTTGGGACTCCCTCCGGCAACGAATAGGTCACAAAGGCGCTGTCGCGCAGACGCTCGATACCGTCGGCATGCCCGATCCAAAGGCTTCCTTCGCGGTCCTCAAAAAGCGCGGTCATCGACTCGCTCACATCGAACCGGGCGACGCCTTTGGAGTTGAGCCGCAGGACCCCACGTGAATCTGTGCCTACCCATATGTTCCGGTCGCGGTCGGCGATAATGGAGAGCGCCTGAAAATGGCGTAGGGAGTCGGGCAACCCGGCGGCTGAGATCTTTTCGCCGTCCCAGCGCACCACGCCGTCGTCCGTGCCGACCCACAACGATCGGTCGCCGTCGGCAAGCAAGCAGTTCACCTTCAGGTCCGGCAGACCGCTTCGAATCGACGTGGTCTTTCCTTTGCTATCGCGGAACAGTCCAGCGTCGCGCGTGCCCATCCACACGTCCCCACCCGGCATCTGCGCGATCGAAATCACAGGAGAGGGCGGAAGTTCAGCGGCCGCCGCGAATCGTTCGAAGTTTCCCTGGCGGAATCCGTAGGCTCCCTCTTCTGCCTTCCAGACCATCAGCTCTCCACGATTGGACTGGCTCATCGTCTCAATCCTGGTATAGAGTTGTTCGTCGGGTGAAGGCCGCTCGAACACGCCGTTGCAGTACCGGAGAATGCTCAGGTCTTGCAGCCGCACCCACAAGCAGCCGTGGTCATCGGATTTCAATCCAAGGATGGACCCGATCGTGAACGCACCCGAATCATCCTTGACGAGCCGGAAGTTCCAGCCGTCAAACCGAACCAGCCCCGCATCGGTTCCGATCCAAAGGTAGCCGTCCCCGCTTTGATCAATCGCATACACCGGCCCCTTGGGGAATCCCTGTTCGGTTCCCCATTGATCGTGAACGTATTGAGACATCGCGCGGTCCGGATCGATCGCCGACGCCGTGGAGAGGAAACAGGCGCAAGCAACAATGGCCCCCAGGAGACGGGTCAGGGGCGCTCCGCCGTAGTTGCTCCGGTTAGGGAAGGAATTCGAACTTTTCAACGACGACCTCGAACTCATTCTGCAGAGCGTGCAAGCGATTTCCATACGCGTACAGGTTCATATGAATCCTCTCGCTGCCCGGTGACGGGACCCCGGAGGTGAACACGTGCTCGGCAACCAGGTCAGATGGGTTGTGCAGGTTGAAGCCGCGCAGGGTCTTGAAGGACACGCGTCCCGGCTCCCAATCCATCCAATAGGTCAGCGGCCCGGATGGCGAATTGAAGCGAACCGTATTGGCCGGCACTACGTACGGCTGAATGACGTATTGTGAGTTCTTGTCCTGCGGCTCTCCCCAGCGGCTGATTTCAATATCCATTTCGCGTGGAGGGCCGAGCTCATCCCACGTGAAGAGCGCGAAAACGGCGGCCGGCTCCAGGTGCGACACGTTCCGCACAACGAACCGGTACGATCCAAATCCTAGACTTCGCGACAGTCTCACCTCCGCGCTTTTCCACTGCCCGCCCTGTTTGGAAACGCGAAGGTGAAGACATCCACTTCCGTCTGTCCATGCACTGGCCGGGTCGGATGGATTGGACGGTGCATCCTGAATCTCCCATTGATATCCGCTGAACTGTAGCGCCGGCACACTGTTCGCAGGAGCGCCGTTCACGATCGCCACTGCCCGGACCGGTCCGCCTTTCGCCGGAAGCGCGTTTACCGTCAGGGGCGGGCGATACGCCGCGTCCACCAGCAGAGCGGCGTACTGCGACCCCGGATGCGTCGATCCTCTCCATTGCGAATCCGGCGCGATCACGGTGAAGGGCCGCTCTTCCGAGGGTTGAACCCACCACACGCCGCTTAACGCGAACAGCACGATGCGCTCGCCGGCGACAGCTCCTTCCACGCGGCCCGCGATGTTCTCCAGTTTCTCCGAACTGCCGTGGCCTGCGGGAGGAACCCGTGTAATCTCAATTGACGGCGCACGATCCGCGCGGGTCGTTTGACAGCTGGTCAGCGGCATACAAAGGAGAGCGGCGAAGCCGACGGCAATTCTCAAGCGATGCGCGGAGTGAATCATCAATCGGCTCTCAAAAATAAAGTTTCAACGCCGCCTGCACCTGCCGCGGCTGATTGGACTGCGACGTAATCTGGCCGAACGTGGCATCACCGACGAACGTATCGGGCGCTGCAAACTGGACGCGATTCAACGCATTAAACGTCTCCAGGCGGACCTGAAGCCGCGCTCCCTCGCGAAATCCCAAAGGGATCTCCTTAAACATCGACGCCGTCAAGTTGTCCGTGCCTGGCATGCGGGCGTTCGGCAGCACACGCGGGGCGTTGCCGCCGGTGTACGGAGCGGGCTTCACGGCCGCCTGCGGATTCGCGAAGTATTGGTTCAAATTGCCGGTTCCCGCCACCCTGAGCGTCGCCACTAAGTCCGGATACTGGTTCCCGTAGGTGGGCACGCTGACGCTGCAGCCTCCGCACAAAGCAAGTTGCAGCGGGAGTCCGTTGTCGACGCGATAAATGCCGTTCAACTGCCACCCGCCCACAAAAGCGTCCGCCCACCGGTTCAGATTGGCGCCAAACATTCGCCCGCGTCCGACCGGCAGTTGATAAATGAAGTTGAGTTGCGCGATCTGCGGGATGCTGAATGCCGAAAGCGATCGATCCAGGCGCAGATTGTTCGGGTCGCGTGCGTTCGGCTGTGACGTAGCCATCCCGCCGGTCAAGAAAGAGTAACCACTCGATGCGAGCGACGAATCGTCCAGGTTTTTCTGGAAGACGTACGAGAAAAGGAACTCCAGGCCGTGCGAGAAACGCTTGGAAACGGTGAGCTGCGCTCCATTGTAAATCGAATCGGCCCACGGAACGAAGCTGCTGCTGATACCCGGCAGCGTGCCGTTGCTGTATTGCAGGAACGGCACAGCGAGCTTCCACCGGGGGATGGTAGGGCTGGACAAATCGGCGCTGCCTTGGATCGTTCCATAAAACGGATTGGAGACCTGCTGCAGATAGTGAGAAGGATCGGCGCGGAAGGCGGCCGCCACAGCGGGGGGGAGCGCGTCGAGCCCATTGCCATAACCCATCGCGTACAGATGCGTTCCTTTTCTGCCGATGTAGCCCGCCGTCACCACAACCGACCAGGGAAGCTGCTGTTGGAAATCGAACGACCACGCCTGTTCCTGAGGCGCCTGGTTGAGGGATCGGATCGGGATATTTGTGATCGCCTGCCCCAGCATCGTGGCTGCCCCTTCACTCGCGCCGATCGGCTTCTGAATACCAAAGGGAAATGGATTGCGCAGGAACTCCAGAGGCAGCCAGGGCGCGGTGGGAACGTTGCTTACTCCGGTGGTCACCGGATCGTTGCCGAGAAAACCACCGCTGACCGCGTTGCCCACCACCCCCACGTCCGACGGATCGTAGTAAATCCCATAGCCGCCGCGAATCACGGTGCGCTGAAATAAGTTGTAGGCGAAGCCGAATCGTGGCCCGAGCTGACCCCAGTAAGTGTTGAATTCCGTCCGTGGATTTCCACCGACGCCGGCAAACTCCACCGCGCCGTGCAGATTCAACCCCGGAACTGAGATCGGCGCAGCGGCGCCCGGATCGAAATAGGTCATCTGGTTGTAGCGCTCGGTGCGAGGTGTTTCGACGTCGTAGCGGAAGCCGAGGTTCAGAGTCAGCTTCGGCGTGGCTCGCCAGTTGTCCTGCACAAAGCCTCCCACCTGGTAGTTCTGGGTCGCGGTGAACGGAGGAATGTCGTAGCGGCTGAAAGCGTTGTCCACATAGCCGATCATCAGGCCGGCGAGAACATCGCCGCCCGCTCCGTACGTGCTGGCCGCCGTCCCGCTGCTGGTGAACGCGAAAAGCCCGTTGGGACTACCCGCCTGCATGAAGTTGATTCGATGCCGGCGCAGTTCGGCGCCCGCTTTGACTTCGTGCCTTCCCGCAACGTGATCCACCGATCCCACCAGATGTCCGGTCTCGCTCGCGAAGCGCAGCACCGAGAAAAACTGCCCGCCCAGGCAGCCATTAAATCCGTTGCAGCCATAGGCGCTGAACAGCCAGATCGAGGGCGGCGTCAGGAAGCCGGACGTGTCGATGTAAGAGGGCATTCCGAGCACCTTCACCGGATCGAAGCCGCCGAACGATGCTGCCACGCCGTCGGTCGGATACCAGTTGTGCGCGTATCCGAGCGATACGGTCAAGAGCGTATGCGGGCCGAACGTGTGAACATAATTCACGTCGCCGACCAGCGCGGCGTGCTTCGTGGGGCCCTGCGTGTTGGTGTCGTAGACGCTCTGGAAGAAGTTGGCGTTCTGGCCGGAATCCCACTCGTGCGAGAACCGCACGCTCACCACGTCGCGTTCACTGAAATGATGGTCCAGTTTGATGTCGAACGCTTGCTGGGTGAGCGGACTGCCGCCGTTCGCGACCCAGTTGTGATAGGGATCGTAGGCTACGGAGCCCACGTTCCGGTTCGGCTGCGGAAATGCAGTGATGAGCTTCGCTCCCACAGGATCGATCAGGTTGCCGGGAGCGGACGGCAGGTTGCCCAGGCCAAACGGGATGGCAGGATTGCCCGGGCTGATGTACGTCGCCAGGTTGTTAAAGGGGATCGGCGCGCGGCCGGTCGCCAGGTTCTGGGCATCCGGTTTGCCCCTGTACGGATCGTAAAGCTGACCGGCCGGATTGGAGCAGATGCCGCTGGAATCGAACGTTCCGCCCACACGCCCGCACAATTCGCCGAAGTTCCCGCCGCGCTCGGCCTGATCGGGAACGCCGGCCAGGTTCGACGTCGCCCCGGTCAGCGCCCGAATCGAGTTGTAGTCGAAGAAAAAGAAGGTCTTGTTCTTCTGGATGGGTCCGCCGATCGTCCCCCCGAAGTCGTTGCGCGTGAGATGAGCTTGCGGTAAGCCTGCGGCATTGGCGAAGAAAGAGTTCGCGTTCAGGTCGTTGTTCCGCAGAAACTCGTACAGCTCGCCGTGATATTGATTCGTGCCCGAGCGCGTAACAACATTTACGATCGTGCCGCCGCTATTGCCGAACTCCGCGCTGAAGCTCGACTGCTGTATCTTGAACTCTTCAATCGCCTCCACCGGGGGAACGTAGATGGCTTTCTGGACGCCCGGGTTGTTGTCGCTATTGGCGACGCTGACGCCGTCCAGCAACAAGTCCCCTTGCGCGTTCCGGCTGCCGTCCGACACGAAGTTGGTGACAAAACCAGGCGTGCTAACGCCGTTGCCGTAGGCCGTGCCGGGAGCCTGCGACACGCCCGGCGCCAGAAACGCCAGATCGAACGGATTGCGGTCCACCAGCGGCAGATCGTTGATCAGCTTCCGCTGCAGCGCCAGCCCGATCGCCGCATCCGCCAGATGCGTAACTGCCGGATCGGCCTGGACAAGAACGGTCTCTCGCGAAGCCGGAAGCCGTAGTTTCGCATCCGCCGACAGCTTCGCACTGACTGCGATCTCGATGTTGTTCAGTTCAAACGGCTCGAAGCCCGCCGCGTCGATCTTCAGCGAGTATTTGCCGGGCGAAAGCGAAGGGAAAACGTATTGTCCGGACCGGTCTGTCTTGGCCGAGTTTTCCGTGCTCCGGTCCATGTCGGCCAGTGTGATCTTCGCTTCCGGGACAGGTGCGCTGGCCGGGTCCCGCACGGTAAGCGTCAGCGAACCTGTGTAAAGCTGGGCGAACGACACCGGCGCTGCCAACACCAGCAGCGCGACACACCACGGCGCCCGATCGGGAAACGTATTCACAGTTGCCTACGTAGGCAGGATCTTAGACGTCCCGCCACAAGGAACTACCCGAAACCGCTTTTCGCAGGCTGCTTCGGAAACCCGAAGCACAGCTCGCCTTAGATTTTAGCCCACCTGCATATGAACCAACCTATTGGTTCTGATGGGAGACTGCATCCCCTGGAGGCGGAATTTGTTCCTACCTCGTTCGTGGTAGCGAAACCCTTGCGGGTCACACGTTTGTGGTACTTCAGAATCCCTGCGACGAGGGTTTCGCGAGAACCGCGCTCTGTCGCACAATCCTCGTAGCAGTGGAGGACAAATGAGCACACTCAAAACCCAAGACGGTACCGAGATCTATTACAAGGACTGGGGCACAGGCCAGCCCGTCGTGTTTTCTCATGGCTGGCCGCTCAGCGCCGACGCCTGGGACGCGCAGATGATGTTTCTGGCCGAACACGGCTATCGCGTCATCGCGCACGACCGCCGCGGTCACGGCCGCTCCAGCCAGCCCTGGAACGGTAACGAGATGGACACCTACGCCGACGACCTCGCGGCTCTGCTGGAAAAACTTGACGTGCGCAACGCTACCTTGGTCGGACATTCCACGGGCGGCGGCGAAGTCGCGCGTTACATCGGCCGGCACGGCTCCCAACGAGTGGCTGGGGCGGTGCTCATCAGCGCTGTGCCTCCGCTCATGCTTCAGACAGCGAAGAATCCCGGCGGGCTGCCCATGTCAGCGTTCGATGAGCTGCGAGCTGCGGTTCGCGCCGACCGTTCCCAGTTCTTCGAGGACCTGACCACGCCGTTCTACGGCTACAACAAGCCCGACGCCAAGATCTCCCAGGGCGTGCGCGATTCGTTCTGGCTCCAGAGCATGCAGTGCTCGATCAAGGGCGCCTACGATTGCATCAAGGCTTTCTCGGAGACCGACTTCACCGAAGACCTGAAGAAGTTCGATGTGCCGACGCTTATTCTGCACGGCGATGCCGACCAGATCGTGCCGATCGGCGCCGCGGCGATGATGTCGTCGAAGCTGGTGCCCAACGCGACGCTGAAGGTGTACCCCGGCGCTCCCCACGGAATGCCGACGACGCTCGCCGCGCAAGTCAACGCGGATCTGTTGGCTTTCCTGAGCGCTTCGATTCACAGCGCCAAGCGCGCGTCCTAGGCGCCTGCGCCTCGGGTCATGCTACAGTGGACTGGAACCCATATTCCCTGTGGGCTCCCACTGTTTCGGGCCGTGGCGCAGCCTGGCTAGCGCGCTTGCTTGGGGTGCAAGAGGTCCCGAGTTCAAATCTCGGCGGCCCGACCAAAACTTCTCAAAGACTTACCGAAGCCAATACTTTCCTAAGTGCCTCGCCGGAGTCCAACCGGAGTCCACAACTTGCCCCTTTCGCAGGGTTGCAGGCTTATCCGCTTGTGGTGTGGTGTAATCCCGGTATGCGTCATATCAACGCAGAGATCAAGAGCCCGCAGCATTGCAGCGACTCGGAAATCGCTGCGTTCTCCTGTTTCGTTCGAAAGGGCGCTGAAGTGGATCCGACTGGCCTTAAAGGCCGGATTAGAAGAGCGAAGGCTCTTGCTTTCCTCTACGTGAACCGTACGCTCGTTGGAGTAGCCGCGCTCAAGCAGCCGAACGAAGGATATCGTGACAAAGTGTTCAAGGCCGCAGACGCGGCGCTCGATGCCAGTTCATTTGGCCTCGAACTTGGTTGGGTCTTCGTCCCAGAGGAACATCGGGGAAAGCATTATTCACGCGTCGTCTCGGCTGCCGCAGTAGGGCAGGCGGACGGGCATCTTGTGTTCTCCACGACGCGGTCGGACAACGTTCAGATGCAGAGGACGCTAGAACACTTGTAGTTCGAGAGGGCTGGCAGGCCATATCGCTCCGAGCGCGGCCGGCATGAACTCGTACTCTACGTGACACCCCCAAACAAGCGGCTTTAGCTCCTCCGCTCCAGAAACCTGACAAACCCGACAAGGCGCACCGAACGCATTGATTCGGTTTGATTAACTAATGTCGGGAAGTTCCACCATACCCGACAGCCGCCTGACAAGCTACAGCCGGAACCTGACACTTCGAAGGCGTTGAAACTTTTCTGTTGACGACTGAAGTCGGCGACTGCTATTGAGGGACCAAGGATCAACCGCATCATGAATACCTCTCTAGCCGCGAAGCACCTCGAGATTTGGCCGATCGACCGGCTCGTTGAGTACGCGCGCAATCCTCGAAAGAACGATTCCGCGGTAGATCGCATGTGCGGCTCTATCCGCGAGTTTGGCTTCAAGATCCCCTGCCTCGTGCGGAGCGACGGCGAAGTGGTGGACGGCCACCTGCGATTGAAGGCCGCGCGCAAGCTAGGCATGACAGAGATACCTGTGATTCTTTGCGACGAGTGGACGCCGGCGCAAGTCAAAGCCTTCCGGCTCTTGGTGAACCGTTCCGTAACGTGGGCAGACTGGGATGAAGAACTGCTCGCTCTCGAACTCCAGGATATCCAGGAAGCGGACTTCGATCTGAGTCTTACGGGATTCGATCCGGGTGAGATCGACGACCTGCTCGCGCGGGACGATGAGGAAAAAGCGAATGCGGCTCCGCCGCTGCCTGTGTCTCCTGTGTCGCGGGTCGGCGACCTGTGGCTCTGCGGAAAGCACCGGATCCTCTGCGGTGATGCCACCAGTACCGAAGCCGTCACGCGGCTGCTTGGCGACCGAAAGCCTCGGCTCATGGTCACCGACCCGCCCTACGGGATCGAATTGGACTCTGAATGGCGTGATCGTGCGGGCCTCAATGGTCACGGACCAGCCGAGCCGTCGTACATGAAGCATCGAACGGCCGGCCACACAGAGACGGCGATCTCCGGCGACACGCGCGCGGACTGGAGCGAAGCCTTCGCGCTTGTACCCAGCCTCGAGGTCGCCTACGTTTGGCACGCCTCTAAGTTCACGCGCGAAGTGCTCGATGGGCTGCTGCGGGTCGGGTTCATCCACCACCAGCAGATCATCTGGGACAAGGGCAGGACTGTGTTGACGCGGACGCTGTACTGGTTTCAGCACGAGCCATGCTGGTTCGTGCGCAAGAAGAACGCTCCCTGGTACGGCAAGGCCGGCGAGAACTCGACCATCTGGAGCTCGCCCAGTCCTAAATTCATCATGGGCGGCGCGGACGAGGAGAAGTACGATCATCCGACGCAAAAGCCCGTGGATCTCATGCGGCGCCCCATCCTCAACCATCTGCGGCGCGGCGAACTGGTGTACGACCCGTTCCTAGGTAGCGGAACAACCTTGGCGGCCGCCGAGCTCACGGAACGCGTCTGCTACGGGATCGAACTGGACCCAAAGTACGCCGACGTCATTGTTCAGCGTTGGCAGCAGTTGACTCGAAAAGAGGCCACCCTCGACGGCGACGGTCGCGCGTTCGCAGAGGTCAAAGCGGAACGGGGAGGACCCACTGAATGAATCGGCCGGTGCCACCGCGAGATCGCGGCGATCGAAACAAAGCTCCTCGCAGGGAATCCGGAGGTCGAGGGCCTATGCCTGGCACTGTCGGACTGGTCGGCGGAACTGCGTCTCCTTCAAAACGAGGAACGCCGCCGAGCAGGAACCCGGCGGCGCAAAAGGGACGAAAGGGACGGAAGTTAGG
>Ga0335071_10001609_pt1 | contig 24335 bp, 25 predicted proteins | sample Lox_Sample_15_FD_206724 | JGI IMG/M metagenome (GOLD analysis project Ga0335071, IMG submission 206724) | Soil microbial communities from Loxahatchee National Wildlife Refuge, Florida, United States - Lox_Sample_1.5 | ecosystem: Environmental > Terrestrial > Soil > Wetlands | place: USA... | reverse complement strand
CCTAACTGAATAAGGCGGCACCTAACATACCGCGGTCATGCCTTGAAGATCGGTAGGACACGCAGAACGGTCGAAAGCCCAGCTAGCAGCAGAAATCAGCTACAACGAACATGTGCCAGCTCCAGTTCGCTGGGGTGAGGTGTTCGGCGACGACGTCGTGGCCGCGGCCATGATCAACCGCCTCGTCCACCACGCCGAAGTCATCGTCACTAACGGAACGCAAACCGTCTTGAGTTGACACTGTGCGCGGTGGTGGCTGGTTTCCTGTTGGGGGTGTTGGGCCGGTTGGCTGTGGTGGCGGGTCCAGTGCGATGCGCAGTCGGATTTGGACGTGCCAGCCGGTGACTCGGACGTCTTCGATGAGTAGGCGTAGCAGCTGCTGTTTCTGGGTGTCGTCAGGGCATCGATGATGGTGTGGATGCGCGCGGCGAAGTCGTGCACGCGGTGGCGGAGCTGGTTGTCACGGGCGAGCGCTGTTCGTTCGTCTGCGAGGCTGGCTCGCTTGTGCTGCAGCTCGTCTCGGCGCGCGGCGATCTCGGTGGCGCGGCGCTGCATTTCGGTCAGTTCGATGAATCCACCCTGGTAGAGGTCGATGAGGCGGCGCCGTTCGGCGTCAGCGGCGTCGATCTTGCGGTCCAGCCGGGCCAGTTCAGCGGCGAGGAGTTCGTCGTCGGGAATCGGGGTGCGCAGGGTGACCGCTTGTTCGCCGGCCAGCAGGAGGTCGGGGCGGGTAATCGCGGCGCGGATGATCGAACACGAAGGCATCGAGCGCGTCGGCGCGGATGTGGCGTTCGGGGCAGCGACGGGATTCGCCGCCGGCGCGGATGGGGTCGTGGTTGCGGCAGCGGTAATAGCGGTGCCAGGTGCCGTTGCGGCCGCGCATCTTCTGGCAGTTGGTGCCGACACCGCAAACACCGCATTTGACAAGGCCTTTGAGTAGCCAGGCGCCCGGCTCGGCGCGGCGAGGGCTCCACTTGGCGTTATCGGTGGCGACGCGGCCGGCGGCCTGGAACAGCTCATCGGAGACGATGCGGGGACAATCGATCGGGATCCAGTCTTGCCGCTCGCGCGGGATCTGCCGGTTGCGGCGGGTGGGGCGGCGGTCAGGCACCGATTCGGTGCGGTTGTAGTAGACCCGGCCGATATAAGCCTCGTTGCGCAGCAGCCGGCAGAGCGTGGAGGTGCCCCAGGTGGGTTTGCCGGTCGGTGTTGGCACTCCGTCGGCGTTGAGCCGGCGGCAGATCTGGCGCACCGTGATGCCGGCGGCGCGGTCGGTGAAGATCCGCCGCACCACCGCGGCTTCGGGCTCGTAGATCTCGTGGTGGGCTTGGCCGGTGGCGGCGCTGCGGGGAATGCGCCGGTAGCCGTACGGGGCTTTCCAGGTGACGATCTCGCCGGCGCGGGCCCGAAACAGCTTGCCGCGGCGGTAGCGTTCGGCGATCTTGGCCTTCTCGTATTCGGCGATCACACCCTGCACCTGGGTGAGCAGAGTGGCTTGCGGGTCGTCGGCGGCCAGACCTGGGGAATCGGTGACGGTGACGGCGACCCCGAAGCGGGCTAGCTCGTCGAGCACCAGCACTTGGAAGGCGTAGGCACGCGCAAGCCGGTCCGGCGACAGGCACCACACCCGTTCGACCAAGCCCGCTTCGGCGGCGTCACGCAAGGTGTCCAGGCCGGGCCGGTCTAGTCGGGCCCCGGAATGTCCGTCATCGACGTATTCGCCGACCAGCTCGTCACCGGCGGCGGCGATGTGTTCGCGCAGCAGGGCCAGCTGCGAGCCGATGGTGCCGCGCTCGGCCTGGGCCTCGGTGGAGACCCGCGCATACAGCGCCGCCCTCATCGCAGTCCTCCGCCTCGTAGGGCCAGTCTGTCAACCGAATCCACGTGAGCGGCAGCAGCGAGCAGGAACTCATAACCGGCGGCCAGCGCTGCCACGCGCGGATCCTCATGCGGTGTCCAGGCCGGACGAGCAGCGGCGAGCAGTTCGGCGACGAACACTGGCTCGGCGGCCGGCCAGGTGATCAGCCCGGCGAGTCCGCGGCGCGCGAAGCGGGCCGCGGCCAGACCCTCGGGCCACCCGCTGGACTCAACGGCGTTCGCGCGCAGGGTTTCGTAGTCGACCTGTGCCGCCTCGACCGGCGGCCAGAACGACCGGGCGCTCACCGCTGGCGCACCCGCTCGATGGTGCGCCGATGCAACCGCACTCCGAACCGGTCGGCCACTTGCTCGGCGATCTGGGCCCCCGACCCGGTGTCGGCGCGGATAAACTCCACGATCTCTGGGCGCAGCTTCACCGGGCCGCGTCGGCCGCGCCGCTCGTCGAGTAACCCGGCCATTCCCGACTGGTCGAACGCCGCTGCCACCAGATAGAAGGCGGCCCGCGAATAACCGTGTGCTGCAGCAGATTCCAACACCGGCATGTCGTCGACCAGATGCGCCCGCAGCATCTCGTATTTGACCTGAACCTTGTCGGAGGCCAAAAAGAACTCCGATCCGCCCGTGAACAGCGGCGCGTACACCGCCTCGGGATGGGGGTGCAACAGAAGCCGTGACGCCTCGCTCACCGGCCTCACCTCCCGCACTCAAGCCTAAGCCGGTCGTCTGTCTGAGTCTATTATTTATTGCCGCGTGTCTCCGTAGCTGTCTTGCAGCCGCTGTCAAAGTTCTGCGTGAGTCGCATTTCCAGCGGCAGATGCGGCAATTAACTCTAGATATGCGGTCATCAATACTAGACATCGAGAGCGCTCCGGACAGGCGGGCGACGGCGACGGCGACGGTGATCAGGGTGCAGATACAACCCCGGAACAGCTTCCGGCGGAGTCAGCAACACCGTCAACTGCAGCTTTGCGTTCCGTTGGTGGTCGTCGAAGGCCAGTCCTACCGCATCAAAGACCGCGACCTCGGGCGCGTCCCGGGATCAACCACCGAAGAATGAACACCAAGGGGGTCAATTTTCAACCGTCGAAAAGGGGTCAATTTTCGGCCGCCGTTGACACCGGGCTTGCCCTTGCGTGGGATGTCCTAAGTCAGGACGATGCGAAAATCGTGGCGGGCCACCTCTTCGCAGCGATTAGTGCAGAGTTGCTCTGTACACTTCGTGCCGTCGATTCTGCTCACCACAAAGTGCGCCCATTCCCAGACTCGGCCAGACGACTGTGTCGAGCATTCGCTACCACGCTTCATTCCGAAGACCCGCATGTTCGGAGTTTGCGAAGACAGCAGAATCAGTCGCGGCCGCCGCGGCTCATAGCGTAGAAGTTGAACGCTGGCGTGTGCGGTTTGATCTTTGATCCAATGCATTCCCGGTAACGCTGACACCATGGCGAAGCTAAAGCTTTTTGTCAGCCCGACACGCTCGCCAACTTGGCAAGCGTGTTCACTGAAATCCGCGGCCGACCAGTGCCACCGCACTGGCGCGGAATGGCGCTGCGAATGCCGGCATACCGGAGATGGCGCTGACCGCTTCTGCAGATGCCGCTGCTCGCCTTGCTGGTTGCGGCGGCTCATCGAAAGTCCCCGGCTTGCTGAGGTCATCGATGAACCTGTCAATCAGTTCCCTCGCGACGCCTGGCATGACGAACAGGTGCGCGTAGTGAAGATTCGGATCGCTCTGGAACGTCTCGGTAGACAATGAGTACTTGAAGACGAGCGCATCGACCGGCTTGAGGAAGCGCACGGTCAGCGCCAGTGGGGTCCTAGCGACGTGCAGATCCCTGTTGAGTTTCTTGCCTAGTTTGATTAGCTGTTGTGCTGCATACGCGGCGACCTTCTCAGCTGTTACCGCCCGTTCCACCTGCTGGGCTTGCGAGTAGCGCGCCAAGTGCTCCCACAGCACCACCGACGAAAACCCGTCGCGTGATCCGGCAAAGGTCGTATCTGGAGTGCCGATGTACTCGGGCATGTCCGGCGGTGCGAGTTGGTACTTAGTCTTGGTCATGTAAATGCCGCACGGCCATGGAGCGCCGATCCACTTGTGTCCGCTCATGGCGATGGAGAACACGTGCTCGATAGCGAAGTCGAACTCGGGTATCTCCGGCATCTCTGCCAGCCGCGGGTCGCCAGCGTTCTTGGCTGTGCGCAGGTAGGGTAGGTATGCGGCGCCGAGTGCGCCGTCGACGTGAATCCAGAACCCGTGGCGTTTGGTCGTCGTGCCGTTGGGCAGGTGCAGGATGCGTTCATACAGGTTGTGATCCCGCATGATCTTTACGATCCGCGGTTCGATCTCGGCAGCCGGGTCATAGGCGCCTTTGAACGTCGTACCGACATTTAGGCTCACCAGTGCGGGGTGTCCGCGGGATGCGAAGAAGTCCACCAGGGTGCACAGCTTGTCCACGTCGATCGAGCCAGGCCCGTGATCGCCGTCGACCGACGGCACCTCCTCCGGCCAAGGACCTCCGAGTGGGCATTGACCGGCATAGAGGAGATTGCCGGTTTCAGCGAAGGTTGGGATGCCCAACACCCGCACCGCTTTGGTGAAGGAGTAATGGGTATCGGCTGAGTAGAACGCGACGGGCGTGAACGCGTTGCGGCTCGTTGTGTCATCCTGCTGCGCGGCATCCTCGCCAGCCACATCACCGCTGGGATGTTGAGATGCCTTGGTCGCCGAAACCCATAGCAGCCGCGTCGAATCGGTGGGGTCGAGGACGAGTGCGCGTCCCCTCAGATAGTCGCGAGCGTTCCACAGTCCGTAGAGGTTTCCTTCGGTGGACCCCATGGTGAGCACGTATCCCCAGTAGGAGTCGCCGTCGTCGGGGCGGTGCGGGGTTTTTGCATGCCATAGTCGCGCGAAGTAGTCAAGAACGTCACGCTCGAATGCCTTACTGTTCACGGTGAAGTTTCCCTCGGTGAACGGATCACCGATGTTGTTCACATGATGGTCAAGCATCCAGGACAGGTGCTCGGCGTATTCGGCGTGCTGGTTGGCCTGGTAGCCGAGGAACGAATCCGCCTGATGTTGGATGTACTCGCGGTAGCCACCTATGGTTTCGTCGCGCTGAGCCGGTGTCAAGCCGTTGTCACGGAGCGGGTATGGCAGCTTCCACCGGTCCTTATGCTCTAAGCTCACAGCTGGACCAGCGACAGGGTGGAAGAATGATCTGTAAGACGGGTAGGACCTGCCGTCATCCTTATTTGGCTGTTCAGTAACGCGGCGATCGTCGCCGCTGATGGTGTCGGTCATAGCATTTCCTCAGTTGTGCCTATCTGGTTTTGTTTGAACGCGTTAGTGTTTGTAGCGTTGCGGGCGCGGGTTTAACTGTTTAACATCGTGGCTCGCCGGTTTTCTCAGGATTGGGCGTCGACGGCGCGGGCCGCAAGTGCGCGCATCGCGTCGGCTTGCCCTTCCCGAATCAGTCGACTCAGCGGGGGCGGCACGTCCCGTCTCCGCAGAAACGCCTCGGCGGCGTCGATGCCGTTCTGGCTGATATCCCACAATGGGTAAAGGCCGGTGACGATCGTCATGGCTACAGCCTCGGGGCGATTATTCCACACCGCGACCATGGAATCGAAGTAGTGCGCTGTGTACGGGGCAAGCAGTTCAGCTTGCCCGGGCGCGGCGAACCCGGCGACGAGGGCGCGCGCATCGCTGTTGCTGATCTCCTTGTCTTCCAACACCTGACGCCACACCGTTTGTTTGCTCTCAGCCAGCGGTCGTGCCGCCCTCGCCTGCGCGGTGTTCAGGCGCCCTGTTTCACTGGGATCCTTCTGGTGCTGGGCGTCGATGAACCGGTCGGCGTCGCGGACGCCGGCAGTAGCGAGTGCGATGACGATGCGCCAGCGCAGGTCGTTGTCCAGACGAAGGCCTGGCAGGTCCAGCTGCTTTGGATCGGCGATGTCGAGCAAGGCGGACAACACCTGGGTGTGGCGCTGCGCAAGCACCGAGGAGCGTTGCCGCTCCTTGACCCTGTCTGCGCCTAGCCCGTTGATGTAGGCCAGCTGCTCATCTGATCCGCCTTTGGCGCCGCGGGCCAGCTCCAGCAGCCGGTCGGCGAACGCCGGCCATCCGTGCTCGCTCGCCCATGCGGGCTCGGTGTAGGAGGTCAGCGCGGTCTGCACTTGGGTGAGCAGGCTCTGGGCCACCGCTACTTGGGTCTCGGTGTGCACCTTCGATGTCACGAGGGACGCGAAGTCACGCGCCCGCAACTCGCGGTTGCGGGTCATTTCCCAGACGGTCGACCACACTTGGGCTCTCGGTAGTGATTCGGCGATGTCGCCGACGCGGGTGAGCGCAGTGTCAAGCGAGCCTGGGTCCAGGCGCAGTGAACAATAGGTATCGTCGTTCTCGTTGACGAGAATCAGTTTCCCGCGCGGAACCCCCTGCAGTTGAGGAACTTCCGTGCGAGCACCAGCGATGTCTACTGGGGTCGGCCCGTGGACGAGCGCCAGCTTGCCGGTGCCGTCGTCGTCATATACCCCGATCTGGATTCGGTGGACACGGGTTTCGCCCTTTCCCGGCTCAGCGCCGCCTTGAATCACCGCGAATCCGCTGAGATTGCCGGCGGGGGCAGTGAAGTCGGCGCTCAACGTGTTCAGCCCGGTGGTCTTGAGCCATTGTTTCGCCCACCCGCCGAGGTCGCGGTCGGGGGCCTTTTGCTGCAGCGCCGCCAGCAGGTCATCCAACTCGGCGTTGCCATAGGCATGGATGTTGAAGTACTCACGAAGCCCGGCCAGGAAGCGGTCCAGACCGATATAGGCGACAAGCTGCTTGAGTATGCTGGCGCCCTTGATGTAGGTGATGGGGTCAAAGTTGGCCAGGACACGGTCCAGGCTGGGCACATCGTCGGCCACGGGATGGGTCGTCGGCAGCTGATCTTGGCGGTAGGCGTTCGGCTTTTGCACATCGGCGAATGTGGTCCAAGCCTCGCCGAATTCGGTGGCAGTAGCCAGGCACAGGTTCGACGCCCAGGTGGCGAACGACTCGTTGAGCCACAGATCATCCCACCACTTCATGGTGACCAGGTCGCCAAACCACATGTGTGCCATCTCGTGCAGTAACGTCTCGGCCCTCCCGGCTTTTTGGTAGCGGGTGACCTGGCCGCGGAAGATGTAGTCATCCGTAAAAGTTACGGCGGCGACGTTCTCCATGGCGCGGGCGTTGTAGGCGGGGCAGAAGACTTGGTCGTACTTGGCGAACGGATACGTGACGCCGAAGTTGTCGTGATAGAAAGTGAATCCCTGCTTGGTCAGATCGAACAGATGCTCGGCGTCCATAAATTGCCGCAGCGATTTGCGGCAGAAGATGCGCAGCGGGATCTCAATCTCGACTGATTTGTCAGTGTAGATGTCGGCCCAGCCGGCATACGGCCCGGCGATGAGTGCGACGAGGTAAGTGCTGATCCGGGCTGTGGGTGCGAACTTGTGCACCTTGGCGTTTCCGGCGGCCTCGAGGCCGGCGGTCACGGTGCTGGAGACCACCACCCAGGGTTCGGGTGCGACCACGGTGAGGTCGAAGCTGGCCTTGAGGTCGGGTTGGTCAAAGCAGGCGAACACCCGTTTGGCGGCGGCGGTTTCGAACTGCGTGTACAGGTACACCTCGTTCTCGGAGGGGTCTTCGAAGCGGTATAGGCCTTCTCCGTCATGGGAATAGGCGCAGTCCGCCGCGACCACCAAGCTGTTTTGCGTCGCGAGGTCAGTCAGCGTGATGCCCTGATTCTCGTCGTAGCCGGTGACGTCGATCGCGACGTTGTTGAGGGTTGCGCTGCGCAGGGCACCTAAAGCACCAGGCACGATGTCGATGAAGGTTCGCGCGCCTGGCCGCGCCGTAAACGTCACCGTGGCTAGGGAGTGGAAAGTGTTCGCACTGGGGTTGCCACGGCCGTCGGTGAGATCGATGACGATCTGGTAGCTTTGCACCTCGACGGCCCCGGCCCGCTCGGCCGCGGCCGTACGGGTGAGATTGGTTGACCGGCGGGTTGACTGAGTGCCCGCAGGGTCGGCGCCGATATCCACTAATGTCATAACAACCTCTCCGTAGCGTTCGCGGCGTCTGCGCCGCAGGTTGGTTGGTCTCTGCTGGTCTGACGGACGGTGGCGGTGGCTGGCCGGCTCGGGCGTGAGTAGTCAACTACCTACGCCGCCGCGTGAATCGTCATCGAGGTAGCACATGACATCGCGTCGACATCTCGCAAGATCTGTAGAGCTGCGGTACTCGACAGATCCTGGAGTAAGCATCGATCACGGCGCTCAACTTTGCGACAGGTTGTTGGGCTTAGCGGGCCGCTCAAGGTTCCCGCTGGAGCAGACCCGGCGATGCTGACCAGCCTGGATCGATGATGCTGCTGTCATGACCACTCCGAACGCTGAGTTAGAAGATGGTACAGAAATTAACGTTGTGGCCAGTATCACGGCATGACTTGGGCGAACCTAGGGCCGTTTGTCACGAAACCGGTCGCTTCGGCACCGGCTGCAGGGCCCACAAAGCAGATGGCCTACCCACCTCAGCAGCGACCAGGGAAAATACCTTTCTTTGCTAAATATCGGCGAAGATCTGACTGGACGAATGAGGAATAACGTATGGCCAGAACTCCGAGCACCACCGACATCGTCGCCGACCGGTACCTAGATCCGCACGCGATAAGGCCCCAACACGTACGCGGCGTCCCACAGTGCGTACTCGGCAACACTGATGCACCGTGAACGCAGTGTGCGGCAGTGATCGTCGTCCGCCGACCCGAGGACGCCGAGGCCCGGCTCGCCGACGCCGTCATGTGCTGCCCGCGCTGCGGCGGTGCACTGGCCAATGGGGGTACGCGCGCGAAGCACCGTCCGCGCGCTCGGTGCGGCGACGGTGACCGTGCGCCCGCGGCGCGTGCGGCACCGCGACTGCGCCACCACCCACATCCTGCTACCGACCGAGCTGCAGCCGCGGCGCGGCGACACCACCGAGGTGATCGGAACCGCGTTGGCGCACAAGGCGAACGGCCTCTGGTTCCGGCGCATCGCCGCCCGCATAGGCCGGGCCGAACATCGAATCGCTGCGCGGCAAGGATCTGTGCTGTTACTGCCCCCTCGATGGAGGGCCGTGCCACACCGACGAGTTGTTGCGGCCGGCCCAACCAGGAACGGAGGCTTAAAATGACCGATGGAATCGGAATCGGCCCGCAGCGGCCCGACGACCCCACGGTAGCTGTTGTTCGACCATCTGCCGGACGAACTTGAGCGTGCCGAGGGCGCCCGCCTGGTGCGCCGACAATCAGCCCCCCGAGCAGCGCCCCCCTCTGGATGGTGTCATCTGTAACATGTCGGTCCATAGACGATCGTGTTCGGGGGACATTGCTCGGGCTCGCGGCGGGAGATGCTCTCGGCGCTGGCTACGAGTTAGCACCGACCGCTCAGGCGCAGGCGGAGATGAGCGGAGATGATCAGTGGAGTAGGACCCTGGGCGCCGGGAGAATGGACCGACGACACCCAGATGGCCTTGTGTGTCGCGTTTGCGATCGTCGACGACGACGGCACAACTCGCGCGGGCGCAGAACGGTTCCTCGACTGGTACCGCAAAGGACCCAAAGATATCGTGAACCAAATCAGGGCGGTGCGGGGCGCTGCCCGGTCCCCAGACCTCCTCGCAGACATCGCACACGAACGCTTCCGCGGCGAACCGAACGAGTCGGCGGGCAACGGCAACCTCTTGAGGACTCCGCGCGAGCGATTAATTCCCTGGAGACGATGAATAAATGCAAAGCGAAAAATGGCAGGACTTGAGGAGCCGGTTGGCACAGGTCAAAAACCTGCGCTATGCGTCGGCAGTACTAGGTTGGGATCAGCAAACGTATATGCCTGTTCGTGGAGGGCCGGTTCGCTCGGAGCAGTTGGCGACGTTGGACAAACTCGCACACGAGCTTTTTATTCAAGATGAAATCGGCAACTTGCTGGACGACTTGACGCCGGACGTGGCCGACCTGGGTTATGATTCCGATGAAGCGAGTCTCATTCGGGTGACCCGCCGTGACTACGAACAGGCACGCCGGGTTCCTCCGGAGCTCGTTGCCGAGATCTCGCGGACGAGCGCACTCGGAATAGAGGCATGGACCAAGGCGCGGTCCAATTCGAATTTCAAGGAATTCCAGCCGCTATTAGAAAAGATCGTCGATCTGGAAATCGAGTTGGCGAACCACTTGGGGTACGAGGATCGCATCTATGATGCGCTGCTGGACCAATATGAGCCAGGGATGAAGACGGCGCAGGTCCACGCGATCTTTGACGATTTGAGGAAGGAACTGATCGATTTGGTCCGGGCAATCGGCGGGCATTCGGATCGCGTTAGCAACAAGCCGCTTTTTGGCGAATTTGACGATCAGAAGCAATGGGACTATGGCCTCGATGTGATCAAGCAATTCGGATTCGACTTTCAGGCGGGGCGGCAGGACAAATCGGTGCATCCATTCACGACTAGTTTTGGCTTGGGCGACGTACGCATCACGACGCGGGTCCATCGGGAATACTTGGGGAGCGCGCTGTTTGGAACAATGCACGAGTGTGGACATGCACTATACGAAATGGGGTATCGTGCCGAACTAGAGGGGACGCCATTGGCTGGCAGTGCTTCGGCCGGCGTCCATGAATCGCAGTCGCGCATGTGGGAAAACCTCGTGGGGCGCAGCCGCGGCTTTTGGCACCATTTCTTTCCGCGATTGCGCGAGGTGTTTCCCACTCAACTCGCTGAACTGGACGCCGAGTCATTTTACCGGGCAGTCAACAAGGTACAGCCATCCCTCGTTCGGGTCGAGGCGGACGAGGTGACCTACAACCTGCACATCATGCTGCGCTTTGAGCTTGAGAATGACTTGATTGAGCGCAAGCTCAAGGTGACAGATGTGCCCGAAGCATGGAATGCGAAGATGAAAGAATACCTCGGTATTGTCCCCGCAAACGATGCCGAAGGTTGCTTGCAGGATATCCACTGGTCCCAAGCAAGTCTTGGTTATTTCTCCACGTATTCGCTCGGCAACTTGTTCTCCGTTCAGCTCTACGACATGGCAGTGGCAGAAAATTCCGAGATCCCGTCTCAGATAGAAAAGGGTGAGTTCTCTAAGCTGCTCGGCTGGCTCCACGAAAAGGTGCACCAACACGGCCGCAAGTTCACGCTGAATGAGGTGGCTGTGCGCGCAACCGGCGAGCCTCTCCGGGCACGGTCCTACGTCAATTATCTAAAGACCAAGTACGGGGAAATCTACGGGCTGTGAGCGTGAGGTATTGCGCGCCAGGGTACGACCTCATTCTCGCCCTCCTTTCCTTCTGCCCGATAGCGTTAATTTGGGCAAGACGCGATTTCCCCGTTTCGAACGTCATAACCGAAACGGACCCTCCAAACTCCTTTGATTTACACCTCGTGGATTGTTTGTTTACAGTTTCCGCAATGAAAATTGGTGACCATCGCCCTTGCGCAAAATGATCTCACATTGGGGTGGTTGCTGGGGCACAACGCGACCCGTCATGCACACTGAGCGAGTGAGCGCAGCCTGATGCTCACTGGGGCGCCGCCAAAATTCCACAGACCACGGGACATCCTCTGTTCTCTCACGAAAGATGTTTTCCTATGAAAGGTATTTTCCAGTGAAACGAACTTCTTATTTCGAGCTTCTGTCCAGGGTATCTCCTGCCCAGGCAGCGTTGCGGGCTGCAGAGTCGAATCGACTGTTCGCGGAGAGCCCTCGCAAGCTTCATCGAGACCTCGCTCCCTCCGTGCAAGCGTTGGTTGAGTTTGTGAGCCGTCCAGAGAACGAGTTCATCCGCATCTACATCGGGAGCATGCTGAACGAGGCCAACCAAAAGAACTCAATCAATATCAAGACACCAGCGGACTTCTTCCAGCAGATCGACAACGCGCTCCACACTTATCCCAAGTATGAGTCGAACTTCATGGCTGCGCTGCCGTTCTACACGATCCTGCAGCCCTTCATGGAGAACAACTACGGCTATTGCTTTTTCACCAACGAGGCGGTACGGCCATACTTCGCCGAGATCCTGAAGGCCTACCATGCTAACCTGGAGACGCCTGCCTCTCTCGCCTACCTGAACAACTCCTACGGGAACTGGCTCAGCGCAGATGCCTGCGAGTATCTAAGCATGGATGAGTACGTCTACGACTCTGCCAGGCCGCACGGGGGATTTAAGTCCTGGAACGAGTTCTTCATTCGCAAGTTCAAGGACCTCGATACCAGTCGCCCCTGTGCGCCGGATCCCACAGGGAAGCGGGTGATTAGCCCAGTGGATGGGCATGTCTGGAAGATCTCTAATCAGGTGCAACTCAAGGCCGCGTTCGAGATCAAGGGCGAACAGTATTACCTCACGGATCTCCTCGCCGAGAAGGCTGACAGCCCCTTGCTGCGGCCCTTCATCAATGGGCTGGCAGTCCAGATCGTCCTGATGCCCTTCAATTACCACCGCTGGCACTCGCCCGTGACGGGCAAGATCAAGAAGGTGCGGACCATCTCGGGGTATTTTTTTGCGCCACCAACTCCAGATCAACATTACGCTACATCGTTCCCGTTCCTGAGTCATATCAACACCAGGACGATCGTCTTCATCGAGCCCGAAAATCCGAGCATTGGGGACATCGCCCTGGTTTTCGTGGGGCTGACGGAGGTGTCCTCCTGCAAGGCGACGATCAGGGAAGGCGACTCGGTGCAGCGCGGAGACGAGATCGGCCACTTCGCGTTCGGCGGGTCGACTTGCTGCATTCTGTTCGACCGAGCGAAGGTCGCTGCTCTCTACATCACGGACAACGCCACGTTGACCGATGGAGCCACCGGGTCTGGGACCGCGACGGTAGAGAACGTGGTGCTGGTGAGGCAGAACATCGCGATCGCGCTTTAGCGGCTGTCACGGCGTGCGGGGCCTGGGCTGCTGGATCCGCGATCCATCCTTGGATCCGCGTCGGCGCCTTCCCGTTGAGCGTGATCTCCACTGTGGGAACTTCAGGGCCTCGCGGGCGTCGTCAGGTGACCGCGGTTCCCGCCGGCCTATGGAATTCTTGGATATGGAGCAGGCAGCCAGGAGCACTGACATGTCTGAGGTGAATGCGAGTTGCAGCGCCGCTCAGGCACGGCGGAACGCGTGGCAAGGCTGCTTGGTGGCGTAGTTACGCAGCGACTCGCGCAGCTGAGCATCAGGATCAGCCGGGGTCTGCGCGATAGGGATGCGGCGATAGGTAGAGCGGGGCAGCCCGACCGCCTTGCACGCCAGCCGCTCCGACATGCCCTTGACCTCTTTGAGCATGTCCACGACGCGACGCTTGGCGTCCGGGCTCAGAATTTTCCCTTGGCCACCTCCCGCAAGGCATCCTTTTCCAGCTCGGCCTCGGCCAGCAGCGGCTTCAATCGAGTGTTCTGCTCCCGTAGCTCTTTAAGCTCTTTCGCCGCATCCACATCCATCCCGTCATAGGTACGGCGCCAGTTGTACAGCGCTGCCGTCGACACCGCGAGCTCAGCTGCGATCTCTTCGTCGGTTTTGCCCGAGGCGGCGAGCTCGTCCGCACGGCGCAGCTTACGCACCTCGTCCTCAGCGGAATGCTTCTTGCGGCCAGGCCATGTGTCTCATCGTCCCTTCCGCCCCCACCCGGGGCCACAGGACTCTAAAACAAGGCGGACTCATTCATCGGGGGCACGCCACACAGCCGCCGGTCGTTCGGTCCGCCCCGACGCCAGGTATTGCAGGAGGTTCACCTCGGCCCGTGTCATGCGGGTGAGCTCGTCGTACGAGACGCTCTCCACGCTGCCGTGTATGTGGCACGACGGCTCCTCGCATCCCCACATCACAACTGTTGCTCTGTTGGACTTCTGCGCCTCGGCAAGTACCTTGATCGTCGGGATCGTGCCCCCGAGGCCCGACTGCAGCACAGGTCCGTGGAAGTCCGGATAGGCGTCCGCCGCCGCCCGCAGTGCGGTGGCGTAGTAGGGACCCCCGCCGTCCGCGATGTGGTATCCGTCGCCTTCGGAGACCTTGGTGATTTCGGGAACCACTCCAAAGGGAGCGGCGTTGAGCAGGTGAGCGCGCAGCGCCTGGTAGACGTCGTTGGAGTTCTGATTCGGTGCTGTCCGTACACTAATGCGGGCCGTGACGGAACTGTGCAGCTGATTGACCGAGCCGTCGAGCGTTGGCATCCCGTCGAGGCCGACGATGTTGATCGCTGGGCTGCCAGCCACACGTTGGGTGATACTGCCGCTTCCGGCGAGTTGTACGTTGTCGAGAACGCCGGCCTGTGCCCGGAAGATGTTTTCCTCGTCGACGCTTGACGGCGGCCACTGATCGCTGGTGTAGCGCGTCAGCCCCGCCACCGCGGTGTCACCTCTCCAGTCCACGAGAGTGTTGAGCATGCGCACGAGGACCATGAACGAGTCGAGGGCCGGCCCACCGAACAGTCCACTATGGATGTTGCCCTTCAGTGTGTTGATGGTGATGTCGACATTGACGAGACCTCGTAACGAGCTGGTGAGTGTCGGCTTCCCTATTTCGAGATTCCCGGTGTCAGCGATTACGATCACGTCGGCCTGAAACTTTTCGGGGTGCGCTTGGATGTAGTGATCGAGGCTGCCCGTACCGATCTCTTCCTCGCCTTCAAGGACTATGATCAGGTTGACGGGGAATTGTCTGTTGAAGGCCCGCACAGCGCTCAGATGCATGATGATCCCGGACTTGTCGTCCGCAGCCCCGCGCCCGTACAGCCTGCGTTCGTACTCGACGGGGACGAACGGATCGGCATCCCCCGTTGGTTCATGCCATGGGGCGTCGTCGGCTCGTGCGACGTCGTAATGAGCGTACAGGAGCACCGTTGGCCTGTTCGGGCCCGCCTTGTCCCATCGCCCGTAGACAATCTTGTTCGACTCGGAGAGGGATCCCGACTTCGGTGGCAGAGAAACCTCCTGGATATCCGTTATGCCTGCATCACTGAAGAGCTTCACGATAAGCGCACGGGTATCGGCAAGGGCTCTCTTCTGATTCTTGTTGGGATTGGCGCTAACCGATGCTAGCCGCACGAGTTGCATGAGGTCCTTGTGTGCGTCCCGGTCGTTCCACGTCGACGGTAGAGTAGTGCCGTCGACGTTTGGGACAGGATTCACGGGTGCTCAATCGTCACTGCGCCCAATCTGGACCATTGCTATGCCGGGCCTCCCGGGCGTCACCAAAGCGTGGCTTTGCCCCTGCAAAGCTTAGCTACTTCCTCCGTTCACCGTAGCCAATCCCGTCAGAAAAGCCCGTTAATTTGAAGGTCGTCGTCCACCCCAGACCAGCATGTCGAGGAGCCGCGCCGGACCGCTGTGATCTGGGTCGGCGTGAGGTCGGTGTCAGGGTGACAAACCCATCAGTACCGACTCATAGTGGCGCCCAACGGTGCTCATCGACACCGATCACCCGCACCCCGGCCAGCCGCACTGCTGCGGCGCCAGCCACTATGTCGGCGGTCGCGCCCATCGCTATCGAGCTGACAGTATGCCAGGACACACCCAGTTCGGCGGCGATCGCCGAGATGGTGGTGCGGTCGATCATCAACCGCCGCAACACATACCGGTCACTACCGCGACACCGTCACCCGCCCGTTGACTGATCTGCCAGTAGTTGGCAATCCGCTGGTGTTCCAGGTCGCCGTACCCAGATACCGCTGCACCACCATCGAGTGCGGGCGGGTGTTCTGCCAAGACCTGGGTAAAGCTGGCGGCCCCGCGATCCTCGACGACGCGCCACGCTCTAAGATGCACCCTACTAACCTCAGTATTCAGGTCAGTAACATACCTCCTGGACGTCGATGAGTTTGCCCTGTGCAGCCGCGCCGATTACATGTATGTCGACTTGGTCGTAGGCTGAGGTCGTTTCCTCTGTCCAATCGACGTCTAATTCCGTTAAGGTGGGCGCTCCAATCGAGTGTTGCGTCACAACGAGATCGAGTATTAGCACGCTGGGGTTGATGCCCTGAGGTTCGTGTCGCTGTAGCGTGGCCCCCCAACCCGTCGTTGGAAAGCAGCACTTGCCCGAAACGTTAAGCGTGGGTGGCTTGCCGGGCATCAAGTCATGCTGTGCCGTCCACTCGCCGCAGAGTTCGAAAACAGGCTGCCAATTGACCCCAGAGGACTCGAGCAGCTCAAGAATCCTCGTTAGCTCGGTGGCCTGCAAACTGTCGATTGAGCTGTGCCAGCCTACCGCGCCCACCTCCTGCCCTTCCGCGATTCTTAAGCGATACCGGAAACCCTCGGGGGTCGGTCCTCCTCCGCCCAGATCGCGCGGCAGCTCAAAAAACCGAACCCTTTGAATAATTTCGCGAATCTGCTCAGCAGTCGGTTCCGGTAGGCTTCCTTCGTGGACAGGGCCGAGTTTCTCGGTGAAGCCGGTGATACCGCCGCTGCGCGTAGCATCAATTTTCAGTGATGTTGGGATCAAGTCGTTCGGCAGCAAGTATAAGCGGGTCACGTTGATGAACCCTAAACCGTCGAGCTCCCCGGTCGCCCCGACGACGTGCCGATTGTAGAACTCCAGCTCGAAATCCGGCTCCGACGGCAGCCGGTCATGGAAGCGGAGCATGTATTCATCGTTGGATGTCTGCAGCCAGTAGTCCGGTCCCTCGGATCTCATCCCGATTCGGCCACGCTTCACGTAGAGAAAACCCTTAAATACCATGGTATTCATTGTCGCTTTTCACCCCGCGCCGCGCAGCAATACCGGGAGAGTTCAGCAGTTGTCCATGGCCATGAGAAAGCTTGCGCTTCCCCGGTTTGTCGGAGACTTCCGAACCAGGTTTGATCTTGTCAACCATGAGGAAGACCGGACGAGCATCGCGGGTCAACAGGGCAGCAGCGACGGCGCGCACCACCTGATGCAGCACGTCATCCGCGAAATCCAGGGTTCCTGAAGCGGTCCGCGCCTGGCGAAGCCACTTCCGCGATCAGCGACCACGCTTCATCCCGCCGGAGAGCTCGCGGATCTCACGGTCCTTTTCTCGATCAGCTCCATGAACTCGAGCAGCTGCTTGAGGGCGGTCGAGCGCGCGTTCTTCGGCCTGAGTCCGTGGTAGCACGCATGCTGAAGTTTTCTCGGACGGGCGCCGGGACGGCCTCAGTGGTCCAGCAAACCAGTGGACGCTCGAGCAGGGTTTTTCTGCGGACATCGGCATACTACGCCCCTTTCGGAAGCGGAAATTGCGGCGTGGGAAGGCAATTCGTGACCTCCAAACCGCAGTCACCGACATCCTTAGACGCTATGGAGGCTGACTCGGGGCCGAAGGCCTCGGGCTGCAAAAGGACGTGGGTTGCCTGTGGCGGTGAACACTCGCCGGGGTAGAGCCACATTTGCAAATCAGGAGGCCTCCGGTGAGTTTCAACGGTACGAGCGTCGGGTTGGACGTGCATGCGCTTTCAGTGGTTGCGCACGCCGTCGATGAGGTTGACGGTCAATGTCGCGGCGCGGTTGTGCCCGGATCACGGCGAGATACTCGGGTGGTTGGGCCAGCTGCGCTGTCCGGTGCGGGTGCCCTATGAGGCTGGGCCGACGGGGTTCCGCTTGGCCCGGGCACTGACCGAGGCCCGGATCGAGTGTGTGGTGGCCGTGCCGTCAGCGCGGGAAGCGATTGTGGCGCAGGCAATCACGGTCTTGTCCGAGCCAGGGGGTGCTATCAGGACGCTGGTGTCTTCTTCAACGAGGTGTCGGACGGCGTCGGCCTGTTCGGGCCGCAGCTGGGTTGAGCAGCTGAATTCGTGATGATCGCCGACGGCACGTTTGTCGTCGATGCGCAACGTACTTCCCGCTGAGTCGACCAACTCGGTTAAAAGCCCGTAAAGTCCGCGCGGGAGCACGAGATCGCCCTCGGCGGTTTCATCGTAGCTGTAGAGGTAGCGCAGTGTGTCCCAGGTGCTGCGTCGCGCGCGCTGGCGGGAATCGAATTCCGGATTGCGAATGGAGGCTGCATGTTTGACGGCCGCGATCATGGCTGGACCAAGATCGTTGGCGGTTAGCGTGAGTCGGGATGCCAAGGTTGCGCGGATGATCGCTGCTGGCCTCGGCACGATTTTGGACGCGGTGGGTAGCTGGAGCCTGCGTACGCGATAGCCGAATTGCGGATCGGGCAGCATGCGAGCGAGTGCGGCCATGTCCTTGGGTGACAGCCGCGCGATGCTGGACAGGTAGGCCCATTGGTCGTCGAAGGGCTCGAGCGTTGCGGGATTGAAGCTGGTGTGCCGGGATCGAGCCGGTACCTATTCCGAGGCGGTTCGCACGGCGGCCCCGGACGCGGTGCAGGTCGCCGACCGATGGCGACCTGTGGCACAACCTGATCGAGGCGGTGGCAAAGACCGTGATTGCCGAACGCGCTGCCCTGTGCGCCCCCGACACCGACTCCGCGCCGGCATCGCCGCAGCCCCAAGCCGTGTCGGCGCCGGATGCGAACGCTGTTGCCGCAGTGGCGGACACGAGCCCGGCGCCGGTTTCCCCGACAGTGGTGGAGGGGCCGGCAGGCGCCCAACAGCATAACCACAAGCGCGGCACACGCATCGAGCAAATGTTCGCAATTGTCCAGCACGATTAGCATCTGACGGTCGCCCGCAAAGCGGACAAGCGTGTCCATCGTGGAGCGGCCCGGCTGATCCGGCAGTCCGAGCGCTCGGGCCACCGCGACTGGCACCAGGTCGGGGTCGGTGATCGGCGCCAGGTCGACATACCACGCGCCGTCGGCAAACTCGGTCGTTACTTCGGCCGCCGTCTGTATAGCCAGACGTGTCTTGCCAGCACCCCCCGAACCGGTCAAGGTGACCATTCGGTTGTCGACGAGCATCTGTCGCACATCCTTGATCTCGGCACCGCGGCCTACAAAACTCGTCAGGTGTACCGGAAGGCGCTGTGTGGCAAGGGGTTTCGATGTGCGCAGCGGTGGAAACTCGTTGCAGAGATCGGGATGGCACAATTGCACCACCCGTTCGGGGCGGAATACACCACGCAATTCGTGACTGCCGAGATCGGTCAGCCAGGTGTCGGCCGGAAGCGAGTCGAGCACCAGCTCCGCAGTCGTGCCCGACAACACGGTCTGGCCGCCGTGGGCGAGGTCGCGCAGGCGTGCGGTGCGGTTGACCGTCGGGCCGATGTAGTTGCCCTCGTCGCGCAGCTGCACCTCGCCGGTGTGCACCCCGATGCGCAATCGGATCGGTGCCAGCGGCGCCCGCTGCAGATACAGCGCGCACGCCACGGCATCGCTGGCACGGGCGAAGGCGACCACGAAGCTGTCGCCCTCGCCCTGCTCAACCGGCCGGACACCGCCATGGGTCGCAACAGCCTGTGACACTGTGCGATCGAAGCAGTGCGACGGCGGCGGTCATCTCGTCGGGTTGGGTTTGCCACAGCCTCGTGGAGCCCTCGGCATCGGCCAGCAGCAACGTCACCGTTCCCGTCGACAGCAGCTCGGTCATGCTCAGACCCCCAGTCGATCGGCGCTTTTCCGCACGTGGATCAACTTCGCTCATGCTAACCGGCATGCAGCAGCCGCACGTGGCAAAACATCAGCTCGCGGCGCAAAAACGCGAGCCACAGCGCGCCAATCTACGGCCCCCAAACTCGCACATCTACGGATTCTTACCGATGTTCTATGCCCTGAAAAATCGGACAGTCGAACGATGGGAAACGGAAGACACATCGCCGGGGGTCTGCTTGGTGCTGGGCGCAGCAACCTGGGAACCATCACGACGCTAGACGTCATCGACCAGTTGTACGCACGCGGCAATGTTTGCGCGGTGAAGATGAATCCGGTCAATGACTATCTCGGCCCCTTCTACGAGAAGATTTTCAGCGAGTTCATTTCGCGTGGCTGGCTTCGCTTCGTGTACGGCGGCGCGGACGTCGGCGGCCACCTGGCCCACCATCGCAAGGTCGATGCCGTTCACATGACCGGTTCAGCGGCCACGTACGACGCCATCGTATGGGGCACCGATAACCAGGCAGCCACCCGCAAGGCCAACAACGCACCGATCCTGGCCAAGCCGATCACGGCCGAGTTGGGCGGCGTCACCCCGTTGATCGTGGTGCCCGGTGATTGGAGCGAGGCCGACGTCAGGTTTCAGGCCGAACACATCGCTACCACCAAGCTTATTAACTGCGGCCACAATTGCAATGCGACACAGGTTCTGGTCGTGTCCCAGGATCGGCCGCTGACCGACAAGCTGGTCGCCGAGGTTGGCAAGGTCATCCGCGACGCCGAGCCCCGCCCCACCTACTACCCACGCTCGGACGAAAAGATCCACAAAGCCTGTAACGGCATGAGCGCCGAGTTCCTCAACGCGGACAGGAGCCGCGTCCTCATTCCCGATGTCGACCCCCGCGGTGGAGCCAGCATCTTGAAAGAGGAGGTCTTCGCCAGCGTCATCGGAGTCGTGCGGCTTCCCGGCAAGACACCACGGGAGTTTCTGCGCAACGCCGTTGATTTCGCCAACGACGTGCTCCCCGGCACCCTCGGCGCAGTGGTGTCATCGACCCCAAGATCCGCAAGCAGAACGCGGCGGCCTTCGACGAAGCGATTTCCAGCCTGCCCTACGGCGCGATCGGCGTCAACGTCTGGTCCGGGGTGGCCTTTGCTCTGGCGCCTTGGGGCGCGTTCCCCGGCAATACGCCACAGCACATCGGCAGCGGCACCGGAATGGTGCACAACGCCTTCCTGCTGCCGCAGCCCGCAGAAGGCCGTCGTCGAGATCCCGTTCCGCCCGTCACCGCGCTCCATCCTCAACGGCGAGTTGACGCTCTCACCAAAGCCGGTCTTCTTCACCACCAACAAGACAGCCCAGACGACCATCCGTCGACTCGTCAAGTTCTACGTCAACGGCAACCCCGTCGCGCTGCCCGGGATCTTTGTGTCCGCCCTGCGCGGCTGAGGGTGACCTCCAGCATCGACATGAACCGCCTTTTTCTAATGAACTGCACACAAGAGTCCGCTCAGTGACGGCTGATGACCTGGCAGCTAAGAGAGTTGGCCGGCGTCGATGGCATCGGAGTGGGCTCGAGCCGAGGCCTGGGTTAGGTATATCTGGTTGAGCATCCACACCTGCCCGGACGTGCTGCGCTGAAGTGCTAACGGCAGACGTGTCGGTGGCCGACAGGGACCTCACCTCGCCGGGAACTGCGTTTGACTTTTGAGCCTCGCGTATCTCGTCTGTTTCGAGACGCTCTGATGCCAGACCTCCGCCGCACACGCAGCCGCCCAACGGGGCTAGGGCCCAACCACGACGCGCAACACACCCTTGGACTTGTCCTGCGCCAGCCTGAACGTCTCCACGGCGTCCTCGATCGGACCAGTTCGGGACCACATGTTCTGGGAGTTAGTACTTGCGTCCCCGGAGCCGTACCTCGACCTCGGCCGTCTTCAGAATCTTTAGCACGGTTGTGCGTCCCAGCCCCAACGTTGCTGCCACTTGCCGGCTGCTCATGTCCTGGTCGTGCCGAGCGGGCGGCCGCATTCCTCATCGGCAATAGCTGGGACCCAGCCGACGCAGGAGATAGTTAGATGCTTACACGCCTAATGTGTCCGAACACGTATCCATCCGGCATGGAAACGACCTCTGGGAGAAGTCCCCGGGGGGCCGTTTTCGCTGGTAGCCCTCGAACGGGTTTGGTCGAACAATATGCTGCACAAGCGACAAAATGAGATTTCTGTGACTGATGTGACTGGCATGGTGTCGTCACCCGCATCCCCGCGACAACGGATTACTGCCCGCCTGCGAGCGGAGGTAATCAAACACTACGTCTCGGTCATCGTTGCGCAGAACATACGCATAGGTCTGCATAAGAATCGAACATTAGCGTAGCCGATCCGCTCGCTGATCACCTTCGGGCTTATGCGGGGCCTCGGGCGCTCGCGGCCTCCCGCCGTCCACGGCTGCGGCCATATCCTGACCCAGCCCACACATGGTTTGTCGTGACGCCAATATCCGCGTGCCCGCGGTGGCAATCGAGTCGGTGATAGATGAGGCGATGCCAAGCATCGGGATACCTGCCTCCCGGAACCCCGACGTTGCGCGTCTGCGGACCAGCAGCGGCGAGGGAAGTCCCTTGTCGCGAGTGCAAGCACCGTGTCCGGTTTATGTCCGATCGCCGGACCAACTGAATGCGTCAGCCGAGTTCAGTGCGTCGTATGCGACGCATAAATGCACATAAACCGCAGGTCAATAGCTATTTTTGCCGCTTCACACGCGGAAGGTCGCTGGTTCGATCCCAGCCGGGACCACTTCGAGACGGTGCAGGTCAGGTACGTATTTGTGTGATCTTGGTGGGCTCGAGATGGCATCCGACCGGGCGAGAATCCGCACTTTGTCGGTATCTGGCGGCGGATGATCGGCGGACCATGGGTCTGGACCTGCTGTTTCGCGCGGGGTGTTAGCGGAAGCTCACGCGGGCGCAAGGCGATGATCGGGCCGCAACGACGTCGGTTGTCCGCGTCCGGGCACTAGCGAGCGGCACACCCTCTTGCTTCGACGCCCAAGAGCGGCCTTCTGTCAAGCACCGTGTCAGCAGTCACCTGACTTAAACGGCAGGCCCCTGGGTCAGCAGCGTTCGGATGAACTGTGGCCCGCGATTCAGCCGACTCGGCGAAGCAAGGGTGCGATGCGGTAGTCGACGAGCGGACGCATGACCAGGGATGTGTTGGTGCGCTTCACGCCGGGTATGGCGAGTATCTGCCCGGCGACGCGGTACAGGTCTTTAGCGTCGGCGGCCACCACGCGTACCAGTAGGTCGAGTGGACCCGAAATCCCGTGCACCTCGACGACTTCGGGAATCTCGGCGAGCGCCGCGGCGACGTCATCCAGCATCCGCTGAATCACCTGTGTGGTGACGAACGCGTTCAGGGGATAACCGAGGGCCTCTGGCGCGACTCGTCGCTCGAACGAGTTGAGCGCCCCGCGTTCCTCGAGCCGCGCCAGCCTGCTTTGCGCGGTGTTTCGGGAGATGCCGACGTGCTCGGCCACGGCCATCGTCGTCGCGCGCGGCTGGTCTGCCAGGAACAGCAGGATTCGGGCGTCGATCGAATCGAGGGCGCCAAGCGGAGGATCGCCTTGGGGGGCGCAAAGGCCTGCGAATAACGTTGGTGGACATCGGGTACCGCGCTGGCTTCATAACGCTGCTGGCGCCGGCAAGAAGTCTCGCAAGACGCCGTTCTTCATGTACCGCGGGACGGCGAGCCGCTGTTCATGGTGGGGCTCTGGTCGGTTTGGAAACCAGGAGGGCAGCCGGCCAAAGATAGCCAGCAGCTGCTGAGCTGCACGATCATCACCGCGGACGCGCCCGGGGAGCTCGGGCAGATCCACGACCGGATGCCTCTGGCGGTGCCCGAACGCGACTGGGACCGCTGGCTGGACCCCGACGCCCCGGTCGATCAAGAGCTGCTGAGCCGCCCGCCTGACGTGCGCGACATCCGGATGCGTGAAGTGTCGGCACTGGTCAACAACGTGCGCAACAACGGCCCGGAGTTGATCGAACCGGTCGACCCGGAGCCTGAGCAGGCGACGCTTCTTTAGCGCGGTACGTGTGCGGTGCTTACCACTCGTCTTCGTCGTCCTCGTAGCGGAGGAGTTTTCGGGGAAGTGGAAGGCGTTAGTGCGGGCCTGAGGCCACTGAAACCACAGTGACACAGGTGATTTGAATCCTCGGGCCGGCAGCTGCGCATGTTGTCTGCGTGAGACAATGGTCCCGCGATCTTTGTCGGTTTGCGACGGAAGCGCGCTTGCAGGCGCGACTTATTATGCGTGTGTGACTGGCTCGTATACCTACACATTCGAGGACATCCGCAACCGCCCGGTCGCGGTGATCGGGGCGGGAACGCTGGGTCGCCGTATCGCCCTGATGTTCGCCACCCGCGGGGGAACGGTGCGGATCTACGCGCCACGCGGCGAACAGCGCGCGTCCGCGGTTCGTTACGTAACGGAGGCTGTACCGAAGGTGGTGGCCGACCGGGGCTTTGGTGAAGTCGGCATAGCAGAGGCTGTGGCGTCTCTCGAGGAGGCGTTAGACGACGCCTGGCTTGCCGTCGAATCCGTCCCAGAGAAGCTCGAGATCAAGATTGCAACGTGGGACCAGATCGACCAAGCGGCGCCGCCTGGCACCATCTTTGGCACCAATTCTTCGTCATACCCATCGCGCCTGATGGCCCGAAGCGTGCGGGACAAAACGCGCTTGTGCAACACCCACTTTTACATGCCACCGGAAGCCAACGCGGTGGACCTGATGTCGGACGGCCAGACCGACCGCGGCGTGCTCGACTGTTGACCGGCGCTCAAGATGAGCATGATGGCGGCGTTGATGGTGAGGATGTGTGGGCATGAAATGACCCCGCCGGTGGGTGTCTGGCGGGGTCGGTGGTGTTCGGGGTGTCGGGGTGGTGTTCA
>Ga0335071_10001607_pt1 | contig 24344 bp, 22 predicted proteins | sample Lox_Sample_15_FD_206724 | JGI IMG/M metagenome (GOLD analysis project Ga0335071, IMG submission 206724) | Soil microbial communities from Loxahatchee National Wildlife Refuge, Florida, United States - Lox_Sample_1.5 | ecosystem: Environmental > Terrestrial > Soil > Wetlands | place: USA... | reverse complement strand
GGCCGACTTCGTCGGCATCGAAGACGTCGGGCGCCAAGGTGTAGCAGCGCCCGTGCCCGGTGCACCGATCGGCGTCGACTTCGACCCGAGTCATGCTACCGGGAAGACGAGTGGCAGGGATTCCACCGATCGCAGCGCGGCGGTGTAGGTGAGCTGGGTGCCCGGCTTGATCTCGTAATCCGTTATGCGCCGGTGGAATTCGCGCAATGCGACCCGCAGCTCCATGCGGGCCAGATGAGAACCCAGGCACCGGTGCGGACCTCCGCCGAACGCGCGGTGCCGGTTCGGGTTGCGGGTGAAGTCCACCACGTCGGGGTCGAGGAACTCGGCCGGGTCGGTGTTGGCCGCGCCGAGCAACGGGCTGACCCGTTCGCCCTTGCTGATCGGACATCCGCCCACTTCGACGTCTTGGATGGCGACCCGGGCGACACCGGGCACCGGCGTTTCCCAGCGCAGCAACTCTTCGATGGCACTGGGCAGAATGTCGGGCTGCTCGACGAGCTGGCGACGGTGTTCGGGGTGGCGGGCCAGGTAGACGAAGAAGCAGTCGAGCGAGTCGGTCACCGTGTCCAGGCCCGCGATGAGGAACAGGAAGCAGATGTCGAGCAGCGCGTCGCGGGACAGCGGTTGGCCCTCGATGGTGGCCGCGATCATCGCGGACAGCACGTCGTCGCGGGGGCTGGCGATGTGGTCGTCGATGGCGCGGTCGAAGTAGTCGTAGATCTGTAGGGCTGTGGGCTCGCCCGTCTCGTGGCGGCGGTCATAGCCGGAGTCGCCCTCCGGCCGGATGATGCCGTCCTTCCACACCAGGAACTTGTCAAGGTCCTCCAGCGGCAGGCCGAGCAATTGCAGGAAAACCGTGCACGGCAGCGGGACGGCGAACTCTTCGTGAAAATCGCATTCGCCCCGATCGGCGAATTGGTCGATCATCTCGTTGACCAGCTCGGTGACGCGTGGTTCACGCCGGGCCATCTCCCGCGGTGTGAACAGGGGATCAAGGATGCGGCGGTACTTCGCGTGCTCGGGCGGGTCGATTTGCAGCGGGATCATCGGCCGTATGTTGCCGAGATCCACCGCATCGATATTCGATGAGAACAGCTCGGTGCGCTTGAGCGCCATCTCGATGTCGGCGAGCCGGCTGAGCACCACCGCCTGCGGCGACCGGAACACCGGGTTCGATTCGCGCAACGCCTTGTACATCGGCTGCGGTTCCGCGACACCGGTCACCGCCTGGTCGACGTACCCTTTGGTATCTGTCATCTGGTCAGACTGACACCACCGTCCCCCGCTGGGCAATGGTGAATGCTAAGCGAGTGCACAATCGCCGGCGCTGCCGGGTGGCCGCGGCTCATGCCGCGTCGTGGAAGATCAGCCCCATGGCATAGCGTTCCCCGGAACGGACGACCGACACACCATGGCGTACCGGTGCCGCTGACCAACCCCTCGCGGAGGGCACTGGGCGCTCCCGGGTGGTGAACACATACTCGTGGTCCTGCGGCAACGGCGTTGCGGTGCCGCGAGATCGGGCGCGGGGCCGCTGTTCGACGAGCAGAAATTCCCCGCCGGTGTACTCGGTGTCGGGGTCGCTCAGGTTGATCACCACCTGAAGCGGAAAGACCAAGTCGCCGTAGAGGTCCCGATGCAGAGCGTTCCAGTCGTCGGCGCCGTACCGCAGCATCAGCGCGGTGGAGCGGGTCTGGCCGGCGGCGTGGCAGGTCGCCAGCCAATCGTCGAGGCTGTCCGGCCAGGGCGCGTCGCGGCGCAGCCTGCCCCACCAGTCGCGGGCGATCGGGAACAGCCTCGGATACAGCGCCTGTTTGAGCTCTTCGATCGGCTCGGGATAGGGCGCGTGAAAGTAGCGGCACTGCCCGGCGCCGTAGCGCCGGGGCGCCATGTCGATGGTCGAGCGGAACAGGCGGTCGTCGGCGTAGAGCCTGCGCAGCCGCGCCGCCTCGCCGGGCGTGACCAGCCGGGGGAGCAGCGCCCCGCCGTACCGGTCGACCTCGGCGGTGCTAGCGTCCCAATCGCCGGCGTCGACGCGCTTTTTCCGCCGCGACATGGCGTCCTTTCGATGGCGTCCTTTCGAGTGTGTCTGCGTGGTCCACGATAGAGCCGCGCCGAGCCTGCCCCGCGAAAGTTGCTGGCCCCGGCAGCCTGCGGGGAGTACCGTGGAGCGTCGCGGACGAGTTGGCCGGGCGGCCGCGGACCGTCGCAAGGCGGTTCGAGGAAAGTCCGGACTTCACAGAGCAGGGTGATTGCTAACGGCAATCCGAGGTGACTCGCGGGAAAGTGCCACAGAAAACAAACCGCCACCGTCACGGTGGTAAGGGTGAAACGGTGCGGTAAGAGCGCACCAGCATCCCGGGTGACCGGGGTGGCTAGGCAAACCCCACCCGAAGCAAGGCCAAGAAGGCCGCACCGAAAGGCGCGGCCGCGCAGGCGTTCGAGGGTTGCTCGCCCGAGCCTGCGGGTAGGCCGCTTGAGGCACCCGGCGACGGTGTGTCCAGATGGATGGTCGCCGCCGCGTCGCCGTTGCTTATGCGCGGCGGCGCGGAACAGAATCCGGCTTACAGGCCAACTCGCCCGCCTCCAGCCGTAATGCTCAATGCCCCGCTTTGTGTACCGCTTTGGCGAGTTTCCGGAGCGCGTCGTCGAGCTGCTCGCGGCACCTCTGCGCCAGGTCCTCCTCCAGCTGGTACAGCAGGCCGTAGGTGAAGGTGTCCTCGCCGGCGGCATGCGCGGCTTCCGCCTCGTGGCCGAGATGTTCCCGGCTGACGACGCTGTCTTGATGATCGCCCAGCAGCGACTGGATGACCTTCGCCTGCTCAGACACCTTATCCGCGCCGGTAGCCGCCGCGGTGTAGCGAAGTCGCTTGGCCCGCTTGCGAATCCGGTGGATCGCTTCGTTGCTCTCCTGTTCGGCCGCGGGCCCTTCCAGGTCTACATGCGCGACGGCCTTGGCGGCTTTAGCGGCCTTGCGGACCTTTTTGTAGGCGGCATCAGTGGTTACCGGCGTCTGCTCCTCGCCCGAGGCGCTGCCAGGAGTGCGGGCCGCTATCACATCAAGGGCGTCGAGCAAGCGGAAGTATCGCTGTGAGCGCATGGCGATCAACGAACGGCGCAGCCCCGTTTCATAGCGGCGTTGGGCACCCCCGACGAGACGGTCACGCACCGGCCCACGAACCAAATCCGGTGTCAGCCGGTCCAACGCCTGTGCGTATCGCTCGGCGAGTACCTCGGCATCGCGGGCCACACCCAGAATGCCGGCGAGCTCGCGCAGTTCATCGAGCACCCACTCCTCGTCGGGCAACCCGAACGATTCCTGGTAGTCGCGCAGCAGGCTGCGGAGTTTGCGGGTGGTCACCCGCATCTGGTGGATGGAGTCGGGGGCATCGGCGCGCACCGCGCGATCCCACACCAAAAGCGCGTCGACTTGCTCGGCCACCGCCCGCTGCAGCGGATCCTCGACCAGACGCAAACCGTTGGGCCGCGAGGTGGTTCCCAGCACCCGAGCCAGTTTGGAGGCGTGGCCGGCCGGTGCGGCGCCGGCGTCGAGCAGCCGATTGCTCAACCGGCTCAACAGCTCGCTGTCAACATCACCGTCGGACTCGGCGAGTTCCAGTTCCCACTCTCGCCACTCCTGTTGGGTGGGCTGTTCGCCGGAGTCATCGGAAGCCCGCGCCGACCACGCGGTGACGTGGTCGTTGCTGAACTCGGCCAACGGCGCGCCCTGGGCGTCGTACAACACCTGGGTTTCGCGTTCGGTGGTGATGCGCGCCACCGGTTCCAGTGGGCGATCACGGACAATGGCCAGCACGACATCCACCAACGCGTCCGGCACGCGGTCCTGCCCCTCGGGGCCGGATGCGTCCAGCGGCAAACGGACCTCGGTGCGGGCATCGGGTCCGGCCGGCAACTTCAGGTGCCAGCCGGCGTCGTACCCCCCGGTACGGCGCCGCAGCGTGACCTTATTGCGCGCCAGGTCCTGTGTCGGCGTGTCGAAGTACGTCGCGTCCAGCGTTTGCGTCGGTGACTTCTCGACGCGAGCCACCGCGGCGATGCCTTCGAACGAAGGTGACACGGTGGACTCGCCAACGTCGAATTTGCGCTCCACCTCCAGATGGCGGGAGGTTTGCGGCGCTTTTGCAGGCATTTTGAGCTCCGGTGAGGGCGCGTCGCCGCGGCCTTAAACGTCGTGGTCGGTCGTGGATGGGCACCCATAGCCTGCCATACCGCGATGGTGCGGCCGCCGAGGAATGCCGCGGTGCGGCGTGGCCGGTGGTTCGGGGTCGCGGCCACGGCAATGGCGCAGCGGCATTCTCTCCGTGCCGCTCGTCGGCTGCTTTGAGTGGTCGCACGGAGGCGCCGGCTGGATTTCGGTGCGGCGGGACACGATTTCTTTACCGCTTGATTCTTTACCGCTTGATTCGCGCGTGCGTTGCACCAAAACCGCTTATGGTTTGCGGTACGCGCAACCGCTCGTCTTTTGGATACCTGATGAAGGAGCGCTCGATGGTGTCTCTTGCCCGCGTCACGCGAGGAGTTATCGGCGGAATTATGGCCGGTGCCGTCAGTGGTGCAATGCTTTTCGCTACTATCGCTTCTGCCTTAGCAGATCCGGCGGCAGATACACAGGAACCGACGCCCGCGCCGTTACCCAATTGCACGGCGGCTGACCTCGCCCAGGTCGCCGCGGGAGTTGCGGCGGCGACGTCGGTTTATCTGTTTACCCACCCCGACGTCAACGACTACTTCACCAGCTTGAGGGGCCAGCCCCGCGGCGAGCTGCGTGACCAGTTACAGCAATACATGGACGCCCACCCGCAGACCCACGCTGATCTCGAGGGCATTCGCCAGCCGATGACCGATTTCCGGAATCGGTGTCAGTAGCGGGAGTAGCTCAGCTGGGCATCGGCGGTTGCAGATGCATCGCCAGCCCACTTAGCTGACGGATCGTCTGCACCTCGGCTTCGCGGAATGGCCGTCCATCGAGGCCCAGCATGTCGTGAAACCATTCTTTCGGCATCGTCGCATAGGGGTGCTCCCAGGAGTCCCAGGGGAAGTACGTCTGAGTTTTGCCGGCGACCAATCCCCAGTTGAACGCACCGACGTTGTAGCGCTTGGCGATTGGCAGGATGCCCTGGATGGTGCTGCCCAGCGGCCGGGCCATGTACTCGGTGCACAGGATCGGGCGTCCTTGCGGGGTGAGCTCCCCGATGCGCCTCTCGAATTCCCCCGGCTCGGCATAAGAGTGGAATGTGATCACGTCGGAGTTATCGAGCTGAATGCCGCTGATCACGCTGCGCCGTCCCGGGTCGGCCCACTCGCCGTCCCACACGCCGCTCGTCAATGGTTGGCAGGGATCAACAGAACGTGCCCATGCGAACACTTGCGGAAGCAAGTCGGCCACCAGGTTCAGCTTGTCGGTCCGCTCGACCGAGCGATAGGAGCGCGACGGATTGTCGGGTTCATTCCACAGGTCCCAACCCAAAATGCGTTCGTCATTACGGAATTGGGTCAAAACCCCGGTGACATAACCGCGCAGCGTATGGGCGTAGTCGCGGTCATCGAGGCGCTGAGCACCGGGACTTTGCACCCACCCGGAGTTGTGGACGCCGGGACGCGGCGCGCGCTGCGGACCCGCTTGCGGGTGCGGATCCCAGCAGGAGTCGAACAAGACAAATAGCGGCTTGATGTCATGGCGCGCGGCGATGTCGACAAACTGGCCGAGTCGTGCTTGGAAGCCGCGATAATCCTGAGCCCACAGCAGATCGTGCAGGAATACCCGCACCGTGTTGAGGCCGTTGCAGCGCGCCCAGGCCAGCTCGGCGTCGGTGCGAGCAGGGTCGAAGGTGTCGGCCTGAAACATCTCCAGCTGGTTGATGGCGTTTGACGTGATGTAGTTTGCCCCGACCGGCCAACCCTGCGCTTGATACCAGCGGTTGGCGCGCTCAGGCGACCATCGGCTCGATTCCGGCGAGGTGCGCGGGGGCTGCGCACCCGCGCGAGGTACTCGAGCCAAGGCAGTGCCTCCTGCCAGTAACAGCGGCAGCTTCAACACCGTTCGACGGTGCACGAGGCCACCAAGATTCGCCCGGTCGATGCGTTCACCCTTGCTCTCGAAGTCGAGACCATATGTACTATGGTGATCGTACCGTGCTGCCACACAACAGTTTTCAATTTTAGTGGATTCTGTTGCCGGCCCTGACAGGGTTGACGCTTTTAGCAGGCCGAAACGCCTGATCGCTCGCCGATCGCAAATCCGCTAGCCGGTGCGCGTGGCGGCTAGCGGAACTCGGGTCAGAAGCTGTGCTCGGCTGCGGGGAAAACCCCTTCGGCCACCTCTTGCGCATATTGCATTGCGGCACGACGTAGTTCCCCACCGACGTCGCCGAATCTCTTGACGAAGCGGGCGGCCTTGCCGCTGCTGACACCGGCCATGTCCTGCCAGACCAGGACCTGGCCGTCGCAGTTGGGACCGGCTCCGATCCCGATGGTAGGGATGGTCAACTTGCCGGTGATCTGCGTGGCCAGTTCCGCCGGGACCATCTCCATGACGACTGAAAACGCCCCGGCTTCGGCGACGGCGATCGCGTCTGCGATTGTCTGTTCCGCGGCGTCCCCGCGACCTTGTACGCGGAAGCCGCCGAGGCTGTTCACGCTCTGGGGCGTGAATCCGATGTGCGCCATCACCGGGATCCCGGCTGCGGTCAGGCAGGCGATCTGCTCGGCTACCCGCTCACCGCCTTCGAGCTTGACCGCGTGCGCCCCGCCCTCCTTCATGAACCGGGTGGCGGCGGCCAGCGCGGCGGTCGGTCCCGCCTCATAGCTACCGAACGGCAGATCCGCGACCACCATGGCGTGCCGGGCACCCCGTGCCACACCGCGGACCAATGGAAGGAGTTCGTCGATCGACACGGGCACCGTGGTGTCGTAGCCGTAGACGACGTTGGCCGCCGAGTCGCCGACCAGCAGGACCGGAATGCCGGCCTCGTCGAAAATGCGGGCCGTCGAATAGTCGTACACGGTGAGCATGGCCCACTTGTGGCCTTGGGCCTTCATCTTCTGCAGGTGATGCGTGCGGATTTTCGTGAGCGGCTGCACCTGCCCAGCCGAGCTTGCACCGTAAACGTTGTGCTCAGACATCATTGTCCCTACAAGGTGGTCGGGTCGATCCTCGTGGCCCTGTGAGCACCAGCCCTAGGGGTCCCCGGGTTCGTCTGACCATGCCATTCTGCCATTTCTGTGACGCAGTTGCACCGTCGCGGCCGTGTGAGACATACCATGCTGCGCATGCGGCGGCTCAGCGGGCTCGACGCCAGCTTCCTGTACCTGGAGACGCCGTCGCAGCCCATGCATGTGTGTTCGATCATCGAGCTGGACACGTCGACGATGCCGGGCGGGTACACCTTCGACCGGCTGCGCGACGCACTGTCGCTGCGTATCAAGGCGATCCCGGCGTTTCGCGAGAAGCTCGCCGACAGCCCGATGAATCTTGATCACCCGGTATGGGTGGATGACGAGAAGTTCAACATCGATCGTCATCTGCACCGCATCGCGTTGCCGGCACCAGGGGGTCGGGCAGAGCTGTCGGAAATTTGCGGTCACATTGTCCAGGCCCGGTTGGACCGCCGTCGGCCGCTATGGGAGATGTGGGTGATCGAAGGCGTGGCGGGCACCGATTGCCACCGGGATGGCCGACTGGCGGTGATGACCAAAGTGCATCACGCCGGAGTCGACGGGGTGACCGGCGCCAATCTGCTGTCGCAGCTGTGCAGCATGGAAGCCGACGCACCAGCACCGGACCCGGCCGGGGGAGTCGGCGGCGCCAGTGGTTGGCAGATCGCCGCGGGCGGGTTCGTCAGGTTTGCCGCCCGGCCACTCCAGTTGGCCAACGTGGTGCCGGACACCGTCTCCTCGGTGGTCGCCACGGTGCGGCGGGCGCGCGGGGGTGTGGCCATGGCCCGGCCCTTTGCCGCCCCCGGAACCGTTTCCAACGCCCGGATCAGCGAGCGCCGAAACGTCGCTTATGCCGAGATCTCGAGGACATCAAAGCGGTGAAGAACCATTTCGGCGTGAAAGTCAATGACGTCGTAATGGCCCTGGTTTCCGGGGCACTGCGCCAATATCTGACCGAGCCAAACGCTTTGCCGGACTCTTCGCTGGTGGCGTCGGTTCCGGTTTCGGTGCACGGCAAGTCCGACCGGCCCGGACGTAACCAGGTTTCGGCGATGTTTTCTAGCCTGCAAACCGAAATCGCGGACCCGGTGCAGCGTCTGAAAGCCATCGCACATGCGAATTCGGTTGCCAAAGAACATAATTCGGCAATCGGTGCCTCGCTATTGCAGGATTGGTCACAATTCGCGGCACCGGCGGTGTTCGGTATCGCAATGCGGCTTTACGCCAGAACCCGGTTCACCGACAGCATGCCGGTGCACAATCTGGTGGTTTCCAACGTGCCGGGACCACAGGTGCCGCTGTACATGTTGGGCTGTCAGGTCAAGGCGATGTACCCGTTGGGGCCGATCTTTCATGGCTCGGGACTCAACGTCACCGCGATGTCGCTGCAGGGCAAATTGGGTATCGGGATCGTGTCGTGCCCGGATCTGCTGTCGGACTTGTGGGCGTTGGCTGATGAGTTCGCGGTGGGGATCGAAGAGCTGCTGGCGGTCACGGGGTAGCCCGGCCATGGTCCCGCTCATCAAGATCTCAGGCTTCCTCTGGCAGCATATGTTGGCATGGGTCTGACTCGCCGCGACACGGTCGCGCGCACGCTGCTGATTTGGACGGCGATCGCCGCCGTGGCGGTTCTGCTCGCCGGTTGCGTTCGTGTCACCAGTGGGCGCGCCGTCATGGGCGGGCCGAAGCTCGGTCAGGCGGTCGAGTGGACACCCTGTCGGTCGGCAAATCCGAAGGCCAAGATCCCGGCCGGCGCGCTGTGCGGCAAACTGGCGGTGCCCGTCGACTACGACCACCTCGACGGTGACGTGGCAGTGCTGGCGATGATTCGGTTTCCCGCCACCGGAGACAAGATCGGTTCGCTGGTGATCAACCCCGGCGGGCCGGGCGAGTCGGGTATCGATGCCGCACTGGGAGTTGTGCAGACATTGCCGAAGCGGGTCCGCGAACGGTTCGATCTGGTTGGCTTCGACCCCCGCGGGGTGGGCTCGTCGCGGCCGGCGATCTGGTGCAACTCCGATGCCGACAACGATCGGCTGCGTACCGAGCCGAACGTCGACTACAGCCCGGCGGGAGTGGCCCACATCGAAGACGAGACCAAACAGTTCGTCGGCCGCTGTGTGGACAAGATGGGCAAGAATTTTTTGGCCAATGTCGGCACCGTCAACGTGGCGCGAGACCTGGACGCCATCCGCGCGGCGCTGGGTGATGACAAGCTGACCTACCTCGGCTACTCGTATGGCACCCGGATTGGCTCGGCCTACGCCGAGGCCTACCCGCAGAATGTGCGGGCGATGATCCTCGACGGCGCCGTCGACCCCAATGCGGATTCCATCGAAGCAGACTTGCGTCAGGCCAGGGGATTTCAGGACGCGTTCAACGACTATGCCGCCGACTGTGCCAAGCAACCCACCTGTCCGCTGGGCACCGACCCCGCCAAAGCCGTTGATGCCTACCACAACCTGGTCGACCCGCTGGTCGACCCGAACAACTTGATGGTCGGCAGACCCGCCCCCACAAATGACCCACGGGGACTGAGCTATAGCGATGCCATCGTCGGCACCATCATGGCGCTGTACTCGCCGACCTTGTGGCACCACTTGACCGACGGCCTCACCGAACTCGCCAACCACCGCGGCGACACCCTGCTGGCCCTGGCGGATATGTACATGCGCCGCGACGCGCACGGTCACTACACCAATGCCACCGACGCGCGGGTGGCGATCAACTGTGTCGATCAGCCGCCGATTACCGACCGCGCCAAGGTGATTGACGAAGACCGCCAGTCACGAGAAATCGCACCGTTCATGAGCTACGGGAAGTTCACCGGTGACGCGCCGCTGGGCACCTGCGCGTTCTGGCCGGTGCCGCCCACCAGCAAGCCGCACACCATCTCCGCACCGGGGCTGGCGCCGACCGTGGTGGTGTCGACCACCCATGACCCGGCGACTCCCTATAAGGCCGGGGTCGATCTGGCCAACGAGTTGCGCAGCTCGCTGCTCACCTACGACGGCACCCAGCACACGGTGGTGTTCCAGGGTGACAACTGCGTCGACAACTATGTGACGGCATATCTGATCGGCGGGGCCACACCGCCGAGCGGCGCAAAGTGCTAGTGCCGGTAGGGCTCTGAGGCCGAACTGCTCGCCGTGATTTGAGAAGCGACACGCTCGGCGAGTGTTCGATACGAGACCAAGGCGTAACCCTTTCGCGCTGCCGCGGGTCCTACAAGGGTGCAACGATGGCAGCCATGCCGCGCCTGAAACCATTGAGTTCGGCGCTTTTGTCGTTTGGGCTGGTGGTGTCTGGCCTGCCGCCGGTGGCCACCGCGACCCCGGAACCCGGTACCGGGCAGACGCCGGGCCCCAATCCGCCGTCGGCCGCCGCGCCCCAAACGTGGGGCAGTTGCCGTCAATTCCTCACCGGCACAAGCGATGTCAGCACAGCGCGGTGTACGACTGTGTCGGTCCCGGTCGACTACAACAATCCCGGCGGTCCGCAAGCCAAATTGGCCGTGATCCGGGTGCCCGCGACCGGCCCACGGATCGGTTCGCTGCTGGTCAATCCGGGCGGTCCCGGCGGGTCGGCGGTCGATATGGTCGCGGCGATGGTGTCAGACCTGGACGGCAGCCCGATCAGACACAACTTCGACCTGGTCGGCTTCGACCCCCGCGGGGTGGGCCACTCGACCCCGAGCCTGCGATGCCGCACGGACACCGAATTCGACGCTTACCGACGCGAACCGATGGTCGACTACAGCCCGGCCGGTGTGGCCCACATCGAGCAGCTCTACCGGCAGTTGGCTCAGCAGTGCATAGATCGGATGGGCAACGCGTTTCTGGCCAACGTCGGCACCGCATCGGTGGCGCGGGATATGGACATGGTCCGCCAGGCGCTGGGCGACGATCAGATCAATTACCTCGGCTACAGCTACGGCACCGAGTTGGGCACCGCATACCTGGAGAAGTTCGGTGACCACGTGCGGGCGATGGTGCTGGACGGCGCCATCGACCCGAGCGTCGGCCCGGTTGAAGAGAACATCCAACAAATGGCGGGCTTCCAAACGGCTTTCAACGATTACGCCGCCGACTGCGCCCGTTCGGCGGCCTGCCCGTTGGGTACCGACCCGGCCCAGTTCGTCAACCGCTACCACGCCCTGGTCGACCCGCTGGTGGCCAAGCCGGGCCGCACGTCGGACCCGCGCGGTCTGAGCTACGCCGATGCGACCACCGGTACCATCAATGCGCTTTACACTCCGTCGCACTGGAAGTATTTGACCAGCGGCCTTCTCGGGCTGCAGCGTGGCACCGATGCGGGTGACCTGCTGGTGCTCGCCGACGACTATGACGGCCGGGACCGCAACGGCCACTACACCAACGACCAGGACGCCTTCAACGCGATCCGCTGCGTCGACGCACCTTCACCGAAGGATTCCCCCAGCTGGGTGGCGGCCGATCAGAGGATCCGCCAGGCCGCGCCATTCCTCAGCTACGGGCAGTTCACCGGAAACGCGCCTCGCGACGTGTGCGCGCTGTGGCCGGTGCCCGCGACGTCGGCGCCGCATGCCGCGCCGCCCGCCGCACCGGGCAAGGTGGTCGTGGTCTCCACCACGCACGACCCGGCCACCCCGTATCAGGCCGGGGTCGACCTGGCCCGCCAGCTGGACGCTTCGCTGATCACCTACGACGGGACGCAGCACACCGCGGTGTTCGATGGTGACCAATGCGTGGACGGCGCCGTGGTGCGCTACTTCGTGGCCGCAACGTTGCCGCCGCCGTCCTACCGCTGCCCGTCCTGACCGGCACTGAGCAGCCTGTTTTTGCTATTTATGCAACGGTTCTGAACGCGCGTCGGTAACACAGAATTAACAGCGGTTGCATAGTGTTCGAGTTATGGATCGCCAGAAGGAATTCGTCCTCCGCACGCTGGAGGAACGGGACATCCGCTTCGTTCGGCTGTGGTTCACCGATGTGCTCGGTTACCTCAAGTCTGTCGCCATCGCCCCGGCCGAACTCGAAGGGGCTTTCGAAGAGGGCATCGGCTTCGACGGATCTTCGATCGAGGGCTTCGCGCGCGTCTCGGAATCCGACACCGTGGCCAACCCTGATCCATCGACTTTTCAGGTGCTGCCCTGGGCCACCAGCTCCGGCCACCACCATTCGGCGCGGATGTTTTGCGACATCACCATGCCCGACGGCTCGCCGTCCTGGGCGGACCCGCGCCACGTGCTGCGTCGTCAGCTGCAGAAGGCCAACGATCTCGGTTTCTCCTGCTACGTGCATCCCGAGATCGAGTTTTTCTTGCTGGAGCCCGGTCCCAACGACGGGTCGACACCCATTCCCGTCGACACCGCCGGCTATTTCGACCAAGCGGTGCACGACTCCGCATCCAACTTCCGCCGGCACGCGATCGAGGCCCTGGAGTTCATGGGCATCTCTGTCGAGTTCAGCCACCACGAGGGCGCGCCCGGCCAGCAGGAGATCGACCTGCGCTTCGCCGACGCGTTGTCGATGGCCGATAACGTGATGACGTTTCGCTACGTCATCAAGGAAGTCGCGATCGAGAACGGCGCGCGGGCGTCGTTCATGCCCAAGCCGTTTGGGCAATATCCCGGATCGGCCATGCACACCCACATGAGCCTGTTCGAAGGTGAGGTCAACGCCTTCCACAGCACCGATGACCCACTGCAGCTATCCGACGTGGGCAAGTCCTTCATCGCCGGGATTCTGGAGCACGCTTCGGAGATCAGCGCGGTCACCAATCAATGGGTCAACTCCTACAAGCGGCTGGTGCAGGGCGGCGAGGCGCCCACCGCCGCGTCCTGGGGGGCCGCCAACCGCTCGGCGCTGGTGCGGGTGCCGATGTACACGCCGCACAAGACGTCGTCGCGACGGATCGAAGTACGCAGCCCCGACTCGGCGTGCAACCCCTACCTGACCTTCGCGGTGCTGCTGGCCGCCGGGTTGCGCGGGGTGGAAAAGGGCTACGTGTTGGGGCCGCAGGCCGAGGACAACGTGTGGGACCTCACCCCCGAGGAACGCCTGGCGATGGGGTACCGGGAGCTGCCGACGAGTCTCGACAGCGCACTTCGTGCCATGGAGTCCTCCGAGCTCGTCGCAGAAACCTTGGGAGAGCACGTTTTCGACTTCTTCTTGCGCAACAAGCGCACCGAGTGGGCCAACTACCGCAGCAACGTCACCCCGTACGAGCTGAGCACCTACCTGTCGCTGTAGTGTGCACCCTTTGGTGAGGCTGCAGTCCCGCCCGAAGGGGTTGCGCTACCGTCGTAGTCGTGACCAAACCCGCGACGCAGCGCCCTAGGCTGCCCAGCGTGGGCCGGCTCGGGTTGGTCGACCCCGGAGCGAACGACCGCTTGAGGAAGCTGGGCTGGTATGACCACGACGACCAAGCCCACGTCGACCTGCTGTGGTCGCTGTCGCGCGCACCGGACCCCGACGCCGCGCTGCGCACCCTCGTTCGGCTCTCGGAGAATTCCCACACCGGCTGGCCAGAACTCAACGCCGCCCTGCTCACCGAACGCTCGCTGCGCGGGCGGCTGTTCGCCGTGCTCGGCTCGTCGCTGGCCCTGGGAGATCAGTTGGTCGCGCATCCACAGTCGTGGAAGCTGTTGCGAGGCAAGGCAAGGCTGGCCACCCGCGACCAGCTGCGCGCGACGTTCACCGACTGTGTCGACGAGGCGTTGGCCGCCCCGGGGTCGGCGGTGTCGCGCCTGCAAGCCTTGTACCGCGACCAGCTGCTGATCCTGGCCGCGCTCGATCTGGCCGCGACGGTCGAGGATGAACCGGTGGTCCCGTTCACCGTGGTGGGCGCCCATCTGGCGGACTTGGCGGACGCCGCGCTGGCGGCCGCGCTGCGGGGGGCCGAGGCGAGTGTGTGCGGTGACCGCACACCACCGCGGCTGGCGGTCATCGCGATGGGCAAATGCGGTGCCCGCGAGCTGAACTACGTCAGCGACGTCGACCTCATCTTCGTCGCCGAGCGCGCCGACGCCCTCACCACCCGCGTCGCCAGCGAGATGATGCGGGTGGCCTCAGCGGCGTTCTTTCAGGTCGATGCCGGCCTACGCCCGGAGGGGCGCAGCGGCGAGCTGGTCCGCACCCTCGAGTCGCACATCGCCTACTACCAGCGCTGGGCGAAGACCTGGGAATTCCAGGCGTTGCTGAAGGCCCGCGCCGCGGTCGGCGACGCCGAACTGGCGGAGCGCTACCTGGCCGCCTTGATGCCGATGGTCTGGGTCGCCTGCGAGCGTGAGGACTTCGTGGCCGAAGTGCAGGCCATGCGCCGCCGGGTCGAGCAGCTGGTGCCCGCCGACGTGCGGGACCGCGAGATCAAACTCGGCAGCGGCGGGTTGCGCGACGTGGAATTCGCCGTGCAATTACTGCAATTGGTGCACGGCCGCACCGACGACTCACTGCATGTGGCGTCCACGGTCGACGCGCTGGCCGCGCTAGGTCAAGGCGGGTACATCGGTCGCGAGGACGCGGCGAACCTCACCGCCTCCTATGAATTCCTGCGGCTCCTCGAGCACCGACTGCAGCTACAGCGGCTCAAGCGCACCCATCTGCTGCCCGAGGCCGACGACGAAGAGGCGGTGCGCTGGCTGGCGCGGGCGGCTCACATCCGGCCCGACGGACGAAACGACGCGGCAGGGGTACTGCGCGAGGAGCTGCGGCACCAGAACCTGCGGGTATCCCAGCTGCACGCCAAGCTCTTCTACCAGCCGCTGCTGGAGTCGATCGGGCCGACCGGTCTGCACGTGGCCCAGGCCATGACGTCGGAGGCTGCCGAACGCCAGCTGGCCGCGCTCGGTTATGAAGGACCGCAGACCGCGTTGAAGCACATGTCGGCACTGGTCAACCAGAGCGGCCGGCGTGGCCGGGTGCAATCGGTGCTGTTACCCAGGCTGTTGCATTGGATGTCGTATGCCCCGGACCCCGACGCCGGGCTGCTGGCCTACCGCCGCCTGTCTGAGGCGCTGGCGGGGGAGAACTGGTACCTGTCGACGCTTCGCGACAAGCCGTCCGTGGCCAAGCGGCTCATGCATGTGCTGGGTACCTCCACGTATGTGCCGGACCTGTTGATGCGGGCGCCCAGGGTAATTCAGGACTACAGCGACGGCCCGGCCGGCCCCAAACTGCTGGAGACCGAACCGGCCGCGGTAGCCAGGGCGCTGATCGCCTCGGCGAGCCGGCACCCCGACCCGGTGCGCGCGATCGCCGGTGCGCGGACCCTGCGCCGCCGGGAGCTGGCCCGCATCGGTTCGGCCGATCTGCTCGGCCTGCTGGAAGTCACCGAGGTGTGCCGGGCGCTCACTTCGGTCTGGGTGGCCGTGCTGCAGGCCGCGCTGGATGCGATGATCCGGGCCAATCTGCCCGAGGATGGCCGGGCCCCGGCGGTCCTCGCGGTCATCGGCATGGGCAGGCTGGGTGGCGCCGAGCTGGGCTACGGATCCGACGCCGACGTCATGTTCGTGTGCGAGCCGGCCCGTGGTGTCGAGGATTCGGTGGCGATTCGGTGGTCGACGACGGTCGCCGAACAAGTCCGTGCCCTGCTGGGGACTCCGACCGTCGACCCGCCGCTGGAGGTGGACGCCAATTTGCGACCCGAGGGGCGCAGTGGTCCGCTGGTCCGCACCCTGGCGTCCTACGCCGCCTACTACGAGCAGTGGGCGCAGCCGTGGGAGATTCAGGCGCTGCTGCGCGCCCACGCGGTCGCCGGCGACGCGGAGTTAGGCCAGCGGTTCCTGTTGATGGCCGACAAGACGCGCTATCCGCCCGACGGGGTTTCCGCCGAGGCGGTGCGGGAGATTCGCCGCATCAAGGCTCGCGTCGAGTCCGAGCGGTTGCCGCGCGGCGCCGACCCCAACACCCACACCAAGCTCGGTCGCGGCGGGCTGGCCGATATCGAATGGACCGTGCAGCTGGTGCAACTGCGGCACGCCCACGAGATCCCGGCGCTACACAACACCTCGACGTTGGCGTGCCTGGATGCGATCGCGGCGGCCGACCTGGTGCCCGCGGCAGAGGTGGATCTGCTGCGGCAGGCCTGGCTTACCGCCACCCGGGCCCGCAATGCGCTGGTGCTGGTCCGCGGTAAGCCGACCGACCAGCTGCCGGGGCACGGACGCCAGCTCAATGCGGTCGCGGTCGCCGCGGGCTGGCCGAGCGACGATGGCGGGGAGTTCCTGGACAACTATCTGCGGGTGACACGGCGCGCAAAGGCGGTGGTACGTAAGGTGTTCGGGAGTTGAGTCAGGAGGCCGGCGCGTTGGACGCCATCTTCGAGGTGCTCAGCGCGGCGCAGGCTGATCGGGTGACGGCCCTTTATGCGCCGTTGGCTGACGCCGTGCGGGAACTCGTCGACGCCACCATCCGCACCGAGGCGAACGACGACGTCGTCGCAGGCGCGCGGTCCGCGATCGAGGCCGTCACTGAGTCGCTGCGGCGCCGGACCCGGCCGGTCGGAGTGAGCTACCGCGTCAACGGCCGGCCGCTGCCGTTGGGAAACGCGGCGGTCGGCGTGTGCAACCCGATCGCCCCGCCGATCGTCGTTCACCACGAGGGCGGCGGCCGCTGCTGGAGTGAGTTCGTCCTGGGGTCGGCGTACGAAGGTCCGCCCAAGCTGGTGCACGGCGGCGTAAGCGCACTGGTGCTCGACCATATGCTCGGCGAGGCGGCCAGTGAGGGACTGTCCAAGCCGCGTTTCACCGGAACCATCACCGTGAAGTACCTGCGCGGCACCCCGCTGGGCCCGCTTCGGTCCGAGGCCTGGATCGATGGCAAGGAGGGCGTCAAAGTCTTTGCGCGCGGCACTATTTCGGATGCAGCGGGAATTACGGTTGAGGCTGAGGGCGTCTTCATCGAACCGTCCTGGGCGCGGGAAGTGCAATGAAGTTCTACGTCAGCAGCGCCTTTCTGAACACCCGCGAAATCGTCGAAATCGCCAAGGCCGCCGACGATCTGGGCTACGACGGAATCGGCATCCCCGACCACGTCGTCAACCTGGAGACCCTGGAAACCCCGTATCCGTACACCAAAGACGGGCAACGACGGTGGCAGCCGTTCACCGACTGGCCCGATCCGTGGGTTCTCGTCGGAGCGCTGGCACAGGTGACCACACGGCTGCGGTTCGTCACCACTGTCTACATTCCCGCCATACGCAACCCGTATTCGGCGGCGAAAGCCATTGGGACGGCAGCTGTTTTAGCGTCGGGACGAGTGGAGCTCGGCATCGGCGTCGGCTGGTGCCGGGAGGAATTCATGTTGATGGGTGAGCAGTTCGACGCCCGTGGCAAACGTACCGACGAAATCATCGACTTGATGCGGACCCTGTGGGAACCGGGCTGGACGGAGTTCGACGGCAGGTTCTACCGGACACCACGGCTGGAGATGCAACCCACTCCGCCGCCCATACCGGTGTATGTCGGCGGGCTCAGCGATGCCGCGCTGCGCCGCGCTGCCCACAACGACGGCTGGATCGGTGATTTGATCAAGACCGACCGCGCCATCGAGGCGGTTGGCCGGCTGCGCAAGCTGCGGGCCGAAAACGGGCTCTCCCTGGACGATTTCACGATCCTGACGCCATTGACCGACGCCTTCACCACCACCGCCGACTACCAGCGCGCCGCCGATGCCGGCATCACCGGCATCATCACCATGCCGTGGATGTTCTACGCCGGGCCGGACGCACCGTTGGCAGACAAGATCGACGGTATGCAGCGTTTCCGCAAGGATCTGGCGCTCGACGGCTAGCTCCCGCCGCGACACGTAACCTATGGCGACGACACGCCGGGCGGAGGCGATCGCGAGCAACACATCGCGTGCGTTCGACACGCCAAAGCCGCTTGCAGGACTGAAAGAATGGCCGGCATGCAAGCGAATACCAGCCGCGTGCGTCCGGCAACCGCAGACGACGCGGCCGCCTGTGTGGCGATCTATCGCCCCTACGTTCTGGACACCGCGATCAGTTGGGAGATCGAAGTGCCGACTGTGGGGAAGATGGCCGCGCGCATCTCCGACGCCCACGAATGGCTGGTCCTCGAACGCGATGATGTGCTCGTCGGTTTCGCCTACGGCCACGCGCTTAGGCGCCTGCCTGCTTTCCAATGGTCGGCCGAGACCGGGATCTACGTCGACGTCAACCATCACCGCACCGGCGGCGGGCGCGAACTCTACGCGCAGCTACTGCGTCGGCTCACCGAGCGCGGCTATCGCCGCGCTTTCGCTGGCATCACCCAACCGAACGAGGCCAGCAATGGTTTCCATCGGTCGTTTGGCTTCCAGGACGCTGGCCTGTATCGGCGCGTGGAATGGAAGCACGGCCGTTGGCACGACGTCGCTTGGATGCAACTCGATCTGCCCGGCACCGCCGACCACGACGAACCGCCCGGTCCGATCGTCACATTGAGCTAGGCGCCCGCACAAAGCCGATGCGGGCGAGGGGGAGGCTCGGCCTAGCGGCCGCCGCCACCACCGCCGATGAAGCCGCCGCCACCACCGCCGAGACGGCCTCCGCCGCCCCCGCCGCCGACCATTACGTGTGCGGTGCTGAATGTCATCATGGCCCAGAAGCTATCGCCGCGTTTGTAGCGGCCGCAAGGCTTCTAATCTTAACTTTCGGCTTTCTTGAGCATCGTTGCCAACCGTGGCCCGACGGGCGCGGTGAGTGCTGAAACCACCGCGAGACGACAGTCTCCGGGCGCATCCCGAGCATGGTCGCGATGAGAGCGCAGAATAGCAAGTGCGACACTATCTCGGATAACGACAAATCCGCCGCGACCCGTCCCAGCACTCACGCCGGTCGCAGCTCCCCAGCCAGTGCGGTTCCGCGAAAGGTCAGGAGATGAAAGCACTCGGGATGGTGGCGGCAGCCGTCATGGCTTTCGCACCGATCTCGGTGTTAGCCACGCCGCCGGGTGTGGTTGCGGCGGCTCCGTGCGCCGGCGCGGGGGCAAATCCCAGTAGCTGCCAGTGGTGCGAGTACTTGGTAGCGCAATACCACACATCGAACGTTTGTTCGCAACAGGCGCCGCCCCGGCCGGCGCAGGCGCCGCCGAGCAGGATCCCGGTGCCAACCCCGGAGGCTCCGCTAGAACCGCTGCCGAGCGTGCCGCCGGTGCAGACCCCACAGATCGTTCCGCCAAGCCCGGGGCCGCCGAGCACGGTTCAGGTGCAAAGCCCGAGGATCAATCCGCCGGGTGCCGGGGCGCCGAGAACCGCGCCGCTGGTCTCACCGCCGAAAGGGCTGGATGCGCCCCCGCAGGCGATCGCGGCCGCTAAAGCCGCACCGGCGACGCGGATCAACCCCGCCAGCCCGCCGGAGCCCCCGATGCAGGTGTACGACTTCAACCATCAGGTGCAAAACGTGGTCGACGCCTATAACGGCAACGTTGACGTGGTGAAGGTCGACAACCAGGCGCTGGTGCGCCCCCGGCACTGGGAGTACATCGACTACGACGACTATCACCGCCCGATTCTGTACAACCCGCTCACCGAGGCGATGACCTTCCGCTACGTCTACAACGGCGCCGACCGGGAGGCGTTCGTGCCGGCTGGTGGGCGGATCGTGCTCGACGCCGCCACCGTTGGCCTGTTCCCATTCACCGCGGTCGGCTACAGCCATTTGGCGTCGGGCAGCTTCTGCGGTGGGGCGTCGATACCGCCGGCTGGGTCGAACGGCCAGCCGCCGCCGGACTACAGTCCGCCGCCGCCGCCAGAGGTTTACCAGGACGTCTTGGCCAATGTCGCCGCCTATAACCAGACCGTGCAGGTCAGTCAAGTGCAGCTGGTGGGCCACGACGCCAGCCAACCCGCGGGCAGCCAGGACACCTTCCTATTCGACGACTCCACTTTGGCCTGGGGTCAGATCAACGACGCGAGCAGCAATGCCCAGATCAAGGTGACCAAGACCCAGTCCCTGCCGAACGCCGGGCCGACCGACAACGGCGGCTTGTTGGTCGCGCTGGCCGGTCACCGGGAGCCCACCGGCCAGCCGAGCGCACCCTGGTTGCCCTTCGCGCTGCGCTTCGGAGGGTTTGCGGCGGCAGTGGGCCTGTTCGCCTGGCTGATCAATCGCCGGAAACGGGGCACGGACCCGACCGCCAGCCCCTAGCGGTCACGCTGCGGCCCCGATAAGTCGCCCTCCGATCGGCGTTCTGATCGCGTCAGCGGATGGGCTTCGCTCGGGTCAAGTCTTCGGCCAGTTCGTTGGCGCGGCGTCGATCTCGATTTCGAGGGTTTCCAGGAAGCGGGCGGTCATCATGTAGTGGCCTACGAGCAGGGTGACTATCGCCAGTCCCTGATCGCTGAGCGCCCGCATTACCGCGTCGCGGGTCGTTGTGGCCTTGGGTGTGGCGCCTAGCTCGTCGACGAACCGAAGCACGGCGGCCTCTTGTGCTGTCAGTTCGTCGTAACGGCCTGATTCCACGGCGGCGACCTCGACGTCGGTGACGCCGACTGAGTGCGCGATGCCGATGTGCTGCACGCGTTCGTATGCGCTCCTGGAGAGCGCCCCGACCCGCAGGATCACCATCTCGCGGGAGCCTGTGTCCAGCGGCGACTTGGGGAAGGCACCACCGAGATGTAAGTAGCCCTCAGTGACTTCGGTTGTGGTGCAGGGCAATCCACGTGTCAGGTTGGCCGGAAACCGGTCATAAACCGCTCGTTCGGCATCGGGCATGTCCGCCGGGTCGGGCAAAGGAATGACGGCCATGGTGCTATCCGTTCTGCAGTTGGTCGACGCCCTGCTCGCGGGCGCTGCGGCGGACCGTCAGCACTGCCTCACCGCTGCGCCTGCTTGGCAGCGTCCCGGATCGGCCCTCGCCACAGCGGTCCGTGACCACGCAGCAGCACCTCGGTGTCGAGCGTTCCCAGCGTAGCCAGGCTGTGCACACAACCGCTGTGGTCGTGGTTGAACACGTCCGGCAGCAGCTGCGGCCCCCGACGAGTCGACACCGGATGCCCGGTGATCAGCGCGTCCCCGCTCACCAACACCCCGTCCACCACGAAGGCGCAGTGCCCGCTGGTGTGGCCGCGGCTGAGAATCGCCGTCGGTGCGCCGGGCGTGCGCTCGCCACGTCTTGGGTCAGCGCACGCGCCGTGGGTATGCCGTCCCGGACGAGCCCGCCTTTGCGGATCATGGCCACGGTCCATTTCAGCCAGCGGGGCTGCCATAGGTGTTTGGCAACGTCCGGGAATGACGCCTGCTCGAGGTATTCGCGCTTGGCGTGTCTCACCTTGTCGGGGTGGCAATAGACCAGCGTGCCATGGGATTTCGCAAACCAGATCGCCGAGCCGAGATGGTCGATGTGCGCGTGCGTCAACAGGATCGCGCGGACGTCGTCGATGCCGAAACCCAGTTGCCGCAGCGAGGCGAGCACGTCGTCGCGGCTGCCGGGGTATCCCGTGTCGATCAGCGTGACGCCGTTTCCGTCGGTCACCAGCGTCCAGTTCACCAGCTCGGTCTCCGCGAAGTGCATGCTATCGGTGATGGCAGTCAGCGCTGGTGCCATGGTGTTTGATGGTAAGCCTCGAGGAGGTCGGAGCGGTGCCCATCGCTTCCAATCGGCCAGATCGGCGCGCCGACATATCTGGGCACATGTGGCCCGACAAAGACGAAGCCACCCCGCCTGCGAAAACGGGCCGCCAATGTTGTTTCGTGCTTCCTGGAATCTCGACGTGCTCGATGCTGGTCGTGGCTCGGGAAAGTGAAACCGTCCACGATCTCCGCCACTACCTGGCGTCGCTACTCATCGCCTCGGGCGCAGACATCAAGACTGTGCAAGCGCGGATGAGGCACGCCAGCGCGCGCACGACCCTCGACACCTACGGGCACTTATGGCCGGATGCCGATGAGTCCACCCGCTCGGCGATCGGTGCTGTGATCGCTAAGCGGATGGACTCGGTCGGAACTACTACGGACGGACTGCGGACGTATAACCAGATTAGGGCCGTTTCCGCAGGTGACAGGCGTTAGCCTGCTTAGACGTCGTAGTAGAGCGCGAACTCGTAGGGGTGCGGTCGGATCTGGACCGGCAGGATCTCGTTGTCGCGCTTGAAGCTGATCCACGTCTCGATCAGGTCGGGCGTGAAAACGCCTCCCTCGGTGAGGTATTCGTGGTCTTCTTCCAACCGGTCGATCACCGCGGACAGCTGAGTGGGGGCCTGCGGAATGTTGGCGGCCTCTTCCGGCGGCAGCTCGTAGAGGTCCTTGTCGACCGGCGCCTGCGGCTCGATTTTGTTCTTGATGCCGTCCAGGCCCGCCATCAGCATGGCCGAGAACGCCAGGTACGGGTTGCCCGACGAGTCGGGGCAACGGAACTCCAGCCGCTTGGCCTTCGGGTTGCTGCCGGTGATCGGGATACGCACGCACGCGGAGCGGTTGCGCTGGCTGTAGACCAGGTTGATCGGGGCCTCGAAGCCGGGCACCAGCCGCTTGTAGGAGTTCACCGTCGGGTTGGTGAAGGCCAGCAGCGACGGCGCGTGGTGCAGCAGACCGCCGATGTAGTGGCGAGCGGTGTCCGACAGGCCGGCGTAGCCGGTCTCGTCGTACATCAGCGGGCTGCCGTCCTTCCACAGCGACTGGTGGGTGTGCATCCCGGACCCGTTGTCGCCGAACAGCGGCTTGGGCATGAAGGTGACGGTCTTGCCGGCCTGCCACGCGGTGTTCTTGACGATGTACTTGTAGAGCTGCATGTCGTCGGCCGCGTGCAACAGAGTGTTGAACTTGTAGTTGATCTCGGCCTGTCCGCCGGTACCCACCTCGTGGTGGCCCTTCTCCAGGCTGAAGCCCGACTTGATCAAGTTGGACAGCATCTCGCCGCGCAGGTCTGCGTAGTGGTCGGTGGGGGGAACCGGGAAGTAACCGCCCTTAGGGCGAACCTTGTAGCCGCGGTTGGGGCTGCCGTCGAGCTCGTTCGGCGAGCCGGTGTTCCACCACCCCGAGATAGCGTCGATCTCGTAGAAGGAGCCGTTGGTGCGCGAGTCGAAGCTGATCGAGTCGAAGATGTAGAACTCGGCCTCGGCGCCGAAATAAGCGGTGTCGGCGACGCCGGTGCTGATCAAGTAGTTCTCCGCCTTGCGGGCGATGTTGCGCGGGTCGCGCGAATACGGCTCGAGGGTGAACGGGTCGTGCACGAAGAAGTTGAGGTTCAGCGTCTTGGCTTCGCGGAACAGGTCGATCCGCGCCGTCTCCGGATCGGGCAGCAGCAGCATGTCGGATTCGTGGATCGACTGAAACCCGCGAATCGAGGAGCCGTCGAACGCCAGGCCGTCCTCAAAGACGCTTTCATCGAAAAACGAAACCGGAATTGTGAAGTGCTGCATGATGCCTGGCAAGTCACAGAACCGGACGTCGACAAACTCGACGTTCTCATCGCTAACGAGTTTGAAGACGTCTTCGGGTGTCGTTTCCGTCACAGAATGCTCCTTTACTTGGTGAGATCCGCGGCCTGACGCTATGGAGCAGATGTTGCCCGTGAGTCAACCCGGTGTTGCGCGCACGTTACGCGACCCATGCCGCCCGCAGTAGCGACCCGGTCGGTAGCGGGTTCTATTGTGGGGCCATGGCTCGCAAGATCGTATCCGGTCCGGGATGCACGCGTCGCGTTCTTCGCCCGTCCCGCAGCCAGCCCGCGGGGGAGACCAGCCCGGGCCTCGGTCGGTGATGCCCGAGTCACGGTCCGCATACCCCGGGGACAGGCTGGGATTGCCAGAGCACGGCCGGGGTTCCCTGGCCTCGATGGGTCGGCGGCTGGGCGCCCTAATGATCGATTGGCTGATCTGCTACGGTCTAGCCTCGCTGGCGTTGCGGTTCGGCGTGTTCTCCGAACACACGCTCGCGACCGCGGTGTTGGTCATCTGGTTCGTGCTCGGCGTGGTGTCGGTGCGGCTGTTCGGCTTCACGCCCGGTCAGTTGGTGCTGGGTTTGCATGTGGTGGCGGTGGACGGCCGGGTACCGGTCGGCATCGGTCGCGCGGTGGTGCGGGGCGTGCTCATCGGGACCGTCGTCCCCGCGTTGTTCACCGACTGGGACGGACGCGGCTTGCAGGATCGGTTGACCGGAACGGCGGTAGTGCGGCGCTGAACCCGATGGCGGCGACCCGCTGCGCCCGGCTTCGCCGCGCTTGCGATCGCCGCTGAACCCGA
>Ga0335071_10001605_pt1 | contig 24353 bp, 18 predicted proteins | sample Lox_Sample_15_FD_206724 | JGI IMG/M metagenome (GOLD analysis project Ga0335071, IMG submission 206724) | Soil microbial communities from Loxahatchee National Wildlife Refuge, Florida, United States - Lox_Sample_1.5 | ecosystem: Environmental > Terrestrial > Soil > Wetlands | place: USA... | reverse complement strand
TCGAGGGTCGCCTCGCGGGCCTTCTCCAGGAAATCCCTGTGGTAGACGACCTTGGGATCGAGCCGGACGAGCCGCCCCTGCTGGATCAAGCCGTGGACCGCCGTCTTGAAGACGCGCTCGTGCAGGCCCAGCTTCCGGCAAACGTCGTCCTCGGACGGGGTCTCGAAGCGGCCGCGCTTGAACTCGGCCTCGATGCGCAGGGCCAGCTCGAGGTCCTTGGTCGACACCTTGGCCTCGCGGCCGGGGACCGCGATCGCATTCTCCCGGCGTTCGAGGGCCGCCTGGCCGACGAGCCCGTCCAGCACCCACTTGAAAAGCGATTCGTCCGCGCCTTGGACGAACTGCGTCCGGAGATCCGCCAGGGGCATCGCCGCGCTCGCCGGATTCGCCTTGAAGAAGCGCTTCACGAGGTCGAGCATCCGCTCCCCCTGCCGCTCGGCGTCCCGGCGGAGGACGTAGGCCCCCCGCTCGCCGGGCACGGCCACGATGGTCCCGGCCGCCGCCAGCGCGGCGAACGCGGCCGCGGCGTCCGCCGCGCGCTTCCCGAGCTCCCGGGCGACATCGTCCGGCGCGAGCGGCCGCGGCGAGCGCTTGCGGAGCGCTTGCTCGACAATCGAGGTCAGGGGCCCTTCCCAGCGCTTCACGCCCTCGATCGCCCCGGGGTCGAAGCGCTTGTGGCGCGGCGGCGACACGTCGAGGATCTCCCCTCCGCCGATCGTCTGGACCGGCGAGAACGTGCGGATGATGAACCGGTCGCCGTGGAGGGCCGCCGTCGGCGATTCCAGCACGAACTGGGCCAGGACCGAATCGCCCGGTTGCGCCTTTTCCTTCTCGAGCAGGACCACTCGGGCGATGACCTCGTCCGTCCCGGTGTGGAAGCGGACGCGGTCGCGCGTTTTCAGCTCCTTGGGCGCGCCGGCCAGCAGCCGCAGGCGGGCATCGATCCGCGTCGCCGGCGCGAGGACGCCCGGGGCGGCCGCGACCTGGCCGCGGCGGAGGAATTCCTTGTCGACGTCCTGGAGGTTCAGCGCCGTCCGCTGCCCGATCACGGACCGGTCACGCTTCTCCCGATGGACCTGGACGCCCCGCACCTTGACCTCCCGGCCCTCCGGGAGAATCTCGATCCGGTCGCCGGCCTTGACCTCGCCCGAGAGGATCGTCCCGGCGATGACCGTCCCGAAGCCGTGCATGACGAAGACGCGGTCCACGGGCATGCGGAAGAGCTCGCTGTCCGGCCGCGGCTCGACGAGGCGCCCGGCGTCGGCGAGCGCCGCCGTCAGGACGTCGAGCCCGGCCCGCGTCACGGACGAGACCGGGATGATCGGCGCCATCTCCAGGAACGAGCCGGCGACGAAGGCCCGGACCTCGGCCTCGAGCTCGAGCAGCCGCATCTCGTCGACGAGGTCGGACTTGGTCAAGGCCACGATCCCGCGCTTCACGCCGAGGAGGCGGAGGATGTCGAAGTGCTCGCGGGTCTGGACCGAGATGCCCTCGTCGGCGGCGATGATGAAGACCGCGGCGTCGACGTGGCTCGCGCCGGCGACCATCGTCTTGACGAACTTCTCGTGCCCGGGCACGTCGATGAAGACGATCTGCTTCTCGTAATCCGGGATGTCGAGGAAGACGAAGCCCAGCTCGATCGTCATCCCCCGCTCCTTCTCCTCGGGCAGGGCGTCGGGATCGATGCCGGTCAGGGCCTTGACGAGCGAGCTCTTGCCGTGGTCGATGTGGCCCGCGGTGCCGACGATGACGTGCGGTTTTTCGGGCATCATCGTTCCTTGTCATTGCGAGGAGGGCGGCGCGCCGGGCGCGCGAAGCCTAGGGAGCCCGACGAAGCAATCGCGTTCGGCCGCCCGCGATCGCTTCGCTTCGCTCGCGATGACGTTGATGTCCGTTGCGCGTGCGCCCGCAGCACGATCTTCCCTTGGGACTTCCCGGCGATCCGGCCGATGATCGCCGCCTTCGCCGCGCCCTTGGCCCGCAGCCGGGCCAGGACGCGCTCCGCCCTGTTCTCCGGCACGCACATCAGCAGGCCGCCGGACGTCTGGGGATCGTAGAGCAGGTCCTCGAACTCCTCGCCGACGCCGGCGTCCCGCTCGACGCGCCGGGCGGCCGCCTCGCGGTTGCGCTCCACGGCGCCGGAGATGACGCCCCCGCGAAGCAGGCCCAGGACGCCGGGGAGGACCGGGAGCGCGTCCGCCCAGACCTCGGCCGTGACGCCGCTCTGGACGGCGACCTCGCCCAGATGGCCGGCGAGGCCGAAGCCCGTCACGTCGGTGGCGCACCGGACGCGGGCCGCGGTCATGACCTCGGCCGCGGCGCGGTTGAGCGCGGCCATCGACCGGCCCGCGACCGCGACCCAGGCCGGCCGCGCTTTCCCGATCTGGGCGGCGAACGAGATCGCCCCGGTGCCGAGCGGCTTGGTCAGGATGAGCGCGTCGCCGGGGCGCGCGGCGGCGTTGGTCACGATCTTCGCCGGGTGGACGACGCCCGTCACGGCGAAGCCGAACTTGATCTCCTTGTCCTTGATGCTGTGGCCGCCGACGACGACCGTCCCGGCCGCCTTGAGGGCGTCGATCCCGCCCTGGAGCATGCGGTTCATCACCCGCGGGCTGAGCTTCTCGATGGGGAAGGCGACGATGGACAGGGCGGTGAGCGGCCGGCCGCCCATGGCGTAGACGTCGCTCACCGAGTTGGCCGCGGCGATCCGGCCGAAGAGATAGGCGTCGTCGACGCACGGCGTGAAGACGTCCACGGTCTGGACGAGCGCCGTCGCCTCGTCGATCTTGTAGACGCCCGCGTCGTCGCACGTCTCGGCGCTCACCAGGACGCGCCGGTCGACGACCCGGGGCAGGCCGGTGAGGGCTTTCGTCAGGTCCTCGCGGCCGATCTTCGAGGCGCAGCCCGCGTTCTCGACGAACCTCGTCAGGGGCGCGTCCTCGGCGGCGTCGGCCTCGCGCTCGCCGGCGCAGAGGCAGGCGTTCTTCCGCTTGAAGAGATCGCAGGGGCAGGGCTCCTGGGGATTGCAGATGCAGTGGCCGAGCTTGATCGACCGGCCCATGATCCTGGCCCGCTTGGCGAAATCGATCATGGCCGGAGCGCCTTGCCGATCGCCTCGACGAGGGCCGCGTCCTCGCCGGCTTGGACGGTCCGGAAGTCGAACAGCACCGCGTCCTTGTGGATCCGGGCGTAGACGGGCGGCGTTCCCAGGCGCAGCGCCTTGGCCAAGGCGTCGGGCCCGGGCGCCGGCGCGGTCACGGCCAGGCAGATCGTCGGAATGGTCTCCACGGGGACCGATCCGCTCCCGACCTGGGAGCCGCTCTCGACGACATCGAGCGCGACGCCGGCCGGCGAGGCCTTGGCGAGCGCGGCGGCCGCCTTCCTCGCCCGCTTCCGGAGGCCGTCGAGCGGAAGGGACAGCATGCGGTAGAGCGGATGCGTTTCGGAAAGCGACTCCGGATTCAGGAAAAGCCGCAGCGTCGCTTCCATCGCGGCGATGTTCAGCTTGCCGCAGCGGAAGGCGCGGACGAGCGGGTCTTTCTTGATCCGGGCGATCGGCTCCGCCCGTCCGACGATCAGCCCGGACTGGGGGCCGCCGATGAGCTTGTCCCCGCTGAAGCAGACGACGTCGGCCCCGGCGGCGACGCTCCGGGCGACCATCGGCTCGGTCTCGAGGCCGTAGGCCCGCAGGTCCACGAGCGCCCCGCTCCCGACATCGTCGATCACGGGCACGCCGCGGCGCCGGCCGAGCTCGACCAGCTCCTCGATCCCGGGCTCGGCGGTGAAGCCCGTGATCCGGTAGTTGCTGTGGTGGACGCGGATGATCGCGCCCGTCCGCTCGCCGATCGCGGCCTCGTAATCCCGCAGATGGGTCTTGTTCGTCGTCCCGACCTCGCGCATCACGGCCCCGCTCATGCCCATGACGTCCGGCATCCGGAACGAGCCGCCGATCTCGATGAGCTGGCCGCGCGAGACGATGACCTCTTTGCCGGCGGCCAAGGCGTGGAGGACGACGACGGTCGCGGCCGCGTTGTTGTTGACCAGCGTGGCGGCCTCGGCGCCGGTCAGGGCCGCGAGGAGCCGGGAGACGCGGGCGTCGCGCTGGCCGCGCCGGCCCGTTTCGGGATCGAGAGCCAAGGTGCAATAGCCGCGGGCCACCTCGTCGAGGGCCCGGCGCGCCGCCTCGGGCAGGACGGCCCGGCCCAGGCCGGAGTGCATCAGGATGCCGGTGGCGTTGATCGCCGCGCCGAGGGCGCCGCCATAAGCGCCCTCCAGGCGGGCTTGGACCTTGTCCAGGATCCGGTCCGGCGCCAGATCTCCCTCCGAGGGGCGGGCCGTCTCGGCGCCGTCTTGGCGGACGGCGGCCCGGAGAGTGTCGAGCGCGCCCCGGCATTCCTTGAGGAAAGCTTCGCGTCCGAACCGGCCGGCGAGCGCCCGGCCGGCGTCGGCTTCGAGGAGGGATTCGACCGAGGGGAGCTTGCGGAGCAGCGTGTCGTTCATGGGTCCTCGCGAAGCGGCCGTTCGGCGCCGGCCTTCAGCGCATCACTTGCCGGCGCAGGTCTGGTCGGTCTTCTGGAGCTTCGACATGTCGAAGCCTTTGGCCGCGGTCCGGTCCACGATCTGCTGGTAGAGGACGGGATCCATCTCGGGCGTCCGGCTCAGGAACCAGAGGTATTTACGGTTGGGCGCGCCGACCACGGCGTAGCTGTAGTCGTCGGCCAGGTCGATGATCCAATAGTCGCCCCGGAAGGGCCAGAAGAATTGGACGCGGAGCTTGGCGTTGTGGCTTCCCTCGACGACGAAGGCCTTGCCCTCGGCCGTCTTGACCTTGCCCTCGGCGCTGTCCTTGCGGCAGGAGTTCACCACCCGGACGTATCCCTTCTCCGTCATCGAGTACTCGGCCGTCGAGCAGTGGCAGCCTTTCTCGAAGCTCTGCGGAAAGGCCGCAATCTCGTACCACGTGCCCATGTATCTCTGGAGGTCGACCGCCGGCACGGTGGCCAGGGGCTTGTCCTCCGCGGGCGACGCGGCCTTGACCAAACCCAGGCCGCCGGCTGTAAGACAAAGCAAAAACAACAGTTTCATGGCGACATTATCGCCGAGAATCCGGCCGGGGTCAACGGTTGCCACTTGCCTTATCCGCCGTTTTAGGCAAATATAGAGGCCGAAAACGTCTATGAACAGCGCCGGCACCGAGGACAAGCCCACCCGGATCCTCTTCGTCTGCCGGGCGAACATGTGCCGCAGTCCCATGGCCGAGATCATCGCCCGGGACATCTGCGGGGGCGGCATCGTGGCCGACAGCGCGGGCGTCGCGCCCGTGCCGGGCCCGATCTACGCGGACACGCAGGCCTACATCCGCGAGATCCTCCACGTCGATCTCGCCGGCCACCGGCCGCGGTTCGTCCTGGAATTCCCGGTCGACCGCTACGACTACATCATCGCCATGGATCCGTCGGTCTTCATGGCCCTGACCGAGATGCCGGAGATTCCGAAGGATCGGCTCTACGGCTGGGACATCCCCGACCCCTGCGGGCTCGGTTCGGATGCCTATCGCCGCACGGCCGCGGCGATCGAATCGAGCCTGGAGCGCTTCCTTCAGAACCGAGAGATGGAACGGACCTTCTCGGGCCGCTGAGCGCAGATGACCGATCCCGCCGTTCCTCCGACGCCGCCGGACGCGGAGCCCACGCCCGAGGCCACGCCGATCATCAATCCGGCCACGGGCGAACGGATCGGCAGCTCCCCGACGGACACCGTCGCGGGGGTGAAGGCGGCCATCGCCCGGGCCAAGGCCGCGCAGCCGGCCTGGGCGGCCCTCCCCCTCCGCGAACGGGTCCGCTGCATCCGCCGCCTCCGGGACACGATCGTCGCCCGGGCCGACGAGCTGGCCGAGATCATCGCCCGCGACAACGGCAAGGTCCGGATGGACGCCCTGGACGCGGAAATCGTCCCGGCGGCCATGGCGGCGTCCTACTACGCCAAGAAGGCCCGCTCGTTCCTCGCGCCGCGCGGGACGGGACGGGGCAACATCTTCCTCTTCTTCAAGCGGAGCCGGATCGTCCGGCATCCCTACGGCGTCGTCGGCATCATCGCGCCCTGGAACTATCCCTTCGGCATCCCCTTTTCCGAGGTCGTGACCGGCCTCCTCGCGGGTAACGCGGTCGTCCTGAAGACCGCCTCCGAGACGCAGCTCGTGGGCCGCGCCCTCGAGGATTGCATCAAGGCCGCGGGCCTGCCGCCGGACGTCTTCCGCTACGTCAACCTCCCGGGCCGCCTGGCAGCCGACGCGTTCCTCGACGGCGGCGTGGACAAGCTCTTCTTCACGGGCTCGACCGCGGTCGGCAAGGACCTGATGCGGAAGGCCGCCGCAGCGCTGACGCCGCTCGTCCTCGAACTCGGCGGGAACGATCCGATGATCGTCCTCGACGACGCCGACCTCGACCGGGCGGCCGCGGGCGCTGTCTGGGGGGGCATGTCCAACGCGGGGCAGTCCTGCGGAGGAGTGGAGCGAATCTATGTCCAGGAGAACGTCTACGACCGGTTCCTCGCCCGCCTGAAGACGCGGGTGGAAGCCTTGCGGGTCGGGCCCGACCGGAATTTCGAGGCCGACATGGGCTGCATGACCACGGAGCGCCAGATCGACAAGGTCGAGCTCCACGTCGAGGACGCCCTCGGCCGCGGCGCGGTCATCTTCGCCGAATCCGGGGTCCCGCCCGAGAGCGCCGGCCTGCTCAACTTCATGCCGGCCATCGTCCTGACGAACGTCAACCACGACATGCTGGTCATGAAGGAGGAGACGTTCGGGCCGGTGGTCGGGGTGATGAGGTTCGCCACCGAGGACGAGGCCGTGGCCCTGGCCAACGACAGCGCGCTCGGCCTGTCCGCTTCCGTCTGGTCGCGGGACCGGCGCCGCGCGGCCGCCGTGGCGGTGCGCCTCGAGGCCGGCGCGGTGGCCATCAACGACCATCTCATGAGCCACGGCCTGGCCGAGACGTCCTGGGGCGGATTCAAGGAATCCGGATTCGGCTGGACGCACGGCCGCCTCGGCTTCGACGAGATGACCCACGCCCAGTTCGTAATCCGGGACATCCTGCCCTTCGTCAAGAAGGACCTCTGGTGGCCGCCCTACGGGAAGAAGGTCTACGACGGCTTGCGCGGCATCCTCGACGCGGCCTACGGCAAGGGGCTCGGCCGCCGGGCGCGCGGCCTGGCCCGGCTGCTGCGGATCTTCCCGCGCATGTTCAAGACCTGAGCAAGACGGAGACCAGGAGACAGCCATGCTCGACAACGCCAAGATTCGCCACCAGTTCCCCGCTCTCCACGGCGGGGCGATCTACCTCGACAACCCCGGCGGCACGCAGGCCGTGAAGAATTGCCTCGACCGGATGATGGACTACTTCATCGACATGAACGCCAACCACGAGGGCGCGTTCAAGACGAGCCGCGACTCCGACGAGATGATCCACAAGGCCCGGGCCTCGGCCGCCGATTTCCTGAACGCCGGGCGGCCCGAGGAGATCGCCTTCGGCCAGAACATGACCAGCCTGACCTTCCACCTCAGCCGGTCGCTGGGCCGGCGGCTCAACGCCGGGGACGAGATCGTCGTCACCCGGCTCGACCACGACGCCAACGTGGCCCCCTGGCTCCTCCTGGCCGAGGATCGGGGCTGCGCCATCCGCTGGGTGGATTTCCATCCCGAGGACGGAACGCTCGATCTCGACGGCCTGAGAGCCGCCCTCGCCGGCAAGCCCAAGCTCGTGGCCGTGGGCTATGCCTCCAACGCCTTGGGCACGATCAATCCCGTGGCCGACATCGTGTCGCTGGCCCACGCGGCCGGCGCCATGGTCTATGTCGACGCCGTCCACTACGCGCCCCACGGACCGATCGACGTCCGGGCCCTGGGCTGCGACTTCCTGGCCTGCTCGGCCTACAAGTTCTTCGGGCCCCACCTCGGCCTGCTCTACGGCCGCTACGATCTCCTCGACGGCCTGTTCGCCTACAAGGTCCGGCCTTCCTCCGACAAGCTGCCCGGCAAGTTCGAGACCGGCACCCAGAACCACGAAGCGATCGCCGGCCTCTACGGGACGTTCGATTACCTCGACTGGGTCGGGCAGCATTTCGCCCAGGCCCACGCGCCGGCGTACGACAAGGCCTACCAGGGCCGGGCCCTCCACCTGAAACAGGCCATGGCGGCCGTCCGGGCCTACGAGGCCGACCTCGCCCTGGCCCTGTTCAAAGCGATCCGCGAGACGCCGGGGACGACGATCTACGGCCTGACCGACGAGAAGCGGTTCGCCGAGCGCGTGCCGACGTTCGCCTTCCGGATGAGCGGCCTCACGCCCCGGCAGGTCGCCGAGAAGCTCGACGCCGAGGGCATCTACGTCTGGGACGGCAACTACTACGCCCTCGAAGTCACCCGCCGCCTGGGCGTAGAGGACTCCGGGGGGATGGTCCGCGTCGGCGCCGTCCATTACAACAATACGGACGAGATCGACCGGTTCGGCAAGGCCCTCCACAAGCTCGCCCACCCCTAGCCCGGCGCGGGGCGGCCAAGTTGAACCCCCCTCCCTTGTGTGCTAGAATTTTCGCTCCGTCACTCCCAGAGGAGTCAGCATGAAGATTCTCGTCACCGGCGGCTCCGGCTTCATCGGCTCGCACATCGTCGACGTCCTCCTCGAGCAGGGGCATCGGGTCAAGATCTACGACATCGAGAGTCCGAAGTACGGCCAGGACTGCGAATTCATCAAGGCCGACGTCATGGATCTCGTCCGCCTTGTGCGGGAATCGACGGGCCATGACGCCATCTACCACATCGCCGCCGAAGCCAACGTCAACCGCTTCCACGACAGCCCGTTTTATTCGAACTACATCACGTCCTGCGCCACGATCAACGTCCTCGAAGCGGCTCGGATGAACAATGTCGGCCGGATGCTGCTCGCCTCGACCGAGTGGGTCTACGGCAGCGACCCGACCAACCCCGACATGGTCATCACCGAAGAGACGCCGATGACCGACCACCCCGACCACATCTACACGTCGTCCAAGATCGCGGCCGAGCTCTTCTGCAAGAACTTCCACCGCATGTATGGCCAGAACCAGACCATCATGCGCTTCGGCATCCCCTTCGGGGAACGGGGCCGGGCGGAAACCGTCACCCCGATCTTCATCCGCAAGATCCTGCGGGGCGAGGAGATCAAAATCGACGGCGACGGCAGCCAGACGCGCCAGTTCATCTACGTCAAGGACCTGGCCCGCGGCTGCGCCGCCTGCCTGCAGCCCCAAGGGGCCAACGAGATCTTCAACCTCAACGGCCGCGACCGGATCAGCGTCCTGGACATCGTCCGCAACCTGGAGGAGATCCTGGCCCGCAAGGCCCGGGTGACGTTCGTCGCCCAGCGGTCCGGACAGTTCAAGGGACGCTTGATCTCCTCCGAGAAGGCCAAGCGCCTCCTCGGCTGGCAGACGCAGTTCAGCTACCGCGAGGCGCTCGAGCGCTACGCCCGAAGCGTCGCGGCCGCGGAAGGGGCGGGACCGCGATGAAAGCCGGGCTGCCCGTCTTCCCTTCGACGGTCTCGATCCAAGAGGCCATCCGCCGGCTCGAGGAAGCGGCCGCGACGTCGGCCTTCGTGGTGGACGAGACGCGGATCTTCGTCGGCCAGGTCACGATCCAGCAGCTCCGGCGGCTGATCCTGTCGGGGGCGGACAGCGCCTCGCGCATCGCCTCCTACGCGGCCTGGCACACGGCCAAGCTGGCCAAGAGCGAGCTCGAGGACCAGAGCGCCCTAGCGGCCTTGGCCGAGGACATGGAGCTCCAGGGGATCGACGCCGCGCCCCTGGTCAACAAGTACGGTAAAGTGGCCGGCAGCCTTCGGCTGGCCGATATCCGCAAGCGCCTGGCCCCCGCCGGGGCGCCCCGCCTCCGGACGACCGAGCCCCGGACCAAGAACGTCCTCGTCGTGGGCGGGGCGGGCTACCTGGGCAGCGTGCTCGTCCGGAGGCTCCTCCAGACCGGCCGCCGCGTGCGCGTCCTCGACAGCTTCATCTACGGCAAGCGCTCGCTCCAGCCCCTCGAAGGGCACCGGAGCCTGGAGATCGTCGAAGGCGATTTCCGGAACATCGAGACCGTGGTCAACTCCCTGCGCGACATCGACGCCGTCGTCCTCCTGGCGGCCGTGGTCGGCGACCCCGCGGCCCAGCACCGGCCCGAGCAGACGATCGAGACCAACATCCTCGCCGCCCAGTCGCTGGCCTTCGCCTGCAAGCTCCACTGCATCAGCCGCTTCGTCTTCGCCTCGACGTGCAGCGTCTATGGCCGGACCGACAACGTCCTGGACGAGGCCTCGCCCCTCAACCCGGTCTCGCTCTACGCCCGGTCGAAGATCTTCTCCGAGAATTGCATCCTCGACCTGGCCGGCGACAACTTCTCGCCGACCATCCTCCGGATGGGCACCCTCTACGGCTATTCGCCCCGGATGCGCTTCGACCTGGTCGTGAACACGATGAGCATGAAGGCCCACGTCGAGAAGCGCATCCAGGTGTTCGGCGGGAACCAGTGGCGGCCCCTCCTCCACGTCGAAGACGCGGCCGACGCGTTCGTCCGGTGCCTGGACGCGCCGCTGGAGAAGATCGGCAACCAGGTGTTCAACGTCGGGTCGAACGAACAGAACTACCGGATCCGGGAGATCGCCGACCTCATCGGCGGGGCGCTCAAGAAGGCCAAGATCGAGGTCGAGGAGGCCCATCTCGACGCCCGCGACTACCGGGTCTCGTTCGACAAGATCCGGCAGGCGCTCGGCTTCAAGGCGGGCGAGACCATCCCCCGGGCGGCCAAACGGATCGACCGCGAGCTCAGCCTGGGCAACCTCCGCCATCCCTACGCCAAGGTCTACTACAACCATTACTTCGACGCCGCCGAAGAGCCCTGATTCGAACGTCTTTGCGAGGAGCGAAGCGACGAAGCAATCCCCTCTTTTCATGATGAGGGGAACTCAACAATGAAAACGCGGTTGCTTCTATGCACCTCCCGCTTTACGCGATATGCGCTCCCTCCGATCGCAATGACGCATAGAGAGGTCAGCCCATGAAACACCGCGCCTTCCCCGTCCTCCTTGCAGCCCTGGCATTGATGTCGGCCGCCTCCGCGTCCCCCATCGCCGCCGCCGCGCCCCCGCGGTTCGGGACGATCCTCTACGGCGCGTCCTACTACTGGGAATACATGCCCGTCGAGCGGCTCGAACAGGACGTCCAGCTGATGGAAAAGCTCGGCGTCACGTTCGTCCGCCTGGGCGAATCCACCTGGGGCGTCATGGAGCCGCGCGACGGCGAGTTCGACTTCGCCTGGCTCGAGCGCGTCCTCGACCGCCTGCACAAAGCCGGGATCAAGGCGATCCTCGGCACGCCGACCTACTCCATCCCGGCCTGGCTCTACGCGAAGCACCCCGAGATCCAGGTGAAGCAGATCGAGCGGGAGCGCTACACCTACGGCCTGCGGCAGATGACCGACCTCACCCATCCCGTCTACCGGAGATACGCGGAGCGGATCATCCGCAGGCTGGTCGGCCGCTTCAAGGACCACCCGGCCGTGATCGGCTACCAGCTCGACAACGAGACGCACGCGTCCGGCACGGCCGACGCCCCTGTCCAGAAGATGTTCCGGGACGCGCTGCGGGCGAAGTTCAAGACGCCCGAGGCGCTGAACAAGGCCTGGGGGCTCAACTATTGGGGTCAAAACATCGCGAGCTTCGACGACCTTCCGCCGCGCGACGGCATCCGCAATCCCGGCTACAAGCTCGAATGGGAGCGCTTCCAGCAAGGGATCATCGCCGATTTCCTGGCCTGGCAGGCCCGCCTCGTGAACGAGCTCAAGCGGCCCGATCAGTTCGTCAGCAACGATTTCGCCGGCGTCCAGACCGACCTCGACCCGTTCGAGGTGTCGCGGTCGCTCGACGTCCCCTCGATCAACATCTACCACCCGGTGCAGGACCGCCTGACCGGCGTCGAGATCGCCCACGCGGGCGACTACGCCCGTTCGCTCAAGCGGAGCGGCTACCTGGTCACGGAGACCAACGTCCAGACGACCGGCTGGGATTCGGCCGGGCAGTTCCCGCCCTACGACGGTCAGCTGCGGCTGGCCGCGTTCGCCCATGCCGGGAGCGGGGCCGAGCTCGTCGGCTACTGGCACTGGCATTCGCTCCACTACGGCCAGGAGACCTACTGGAAGGGCGTCCTGGCCCACGACCTCCAGCCCAATCGCGTGAGCGACGAGATCGGCCGCATCGGGCGGGAGATGAAGGCCGCGGGGCCGGCGCTCGCCGGGCTGACGAAGAAGAACGAGGTCGCGATCCTGTACAGCCTCGATTCGCTCTACGGCCTGGACTTCATGCCCTTCGACGCCCGCAAGGGCTACGGCACCATTCTCGACCAATTCTATCGGTCGCTCTACGCCCTGAACGTGGAGACGGACTTCGTCTTCCCGCAAGACCCGCATTTCGAGGACTATCGCCTGGTCATCGTCCCGCCGCTCTATATCGCGACCGACGCGCTTCTCGAGCGGCTGGCGGCCTACGTGAAGGGCGGCGGCCACGTCCTGGCGGCGTTCAAGACCGGATTCTGCGACGAGAACTCGACCGTCCGGCCGGTCATGGCGCCCGGCCCGCTCCGGGCGGCGGCCGGGTTCCGCTACCAGGAGTTCTCGACGCTCGAGACGCCGCTGCCGCTGCGGGGCGATCCGTTCAAGGCCGGAGCGAGGAACGAGGTCTCGACCTGGGCCGAATTCCTCATCCCCGAGACGGCCAGGCCGCTGGCCTTTTACGACCACGAGTTCTTCGGCCGCTGGCCGGCGATCACCCGCAACACGTTCGGCAAGGGGACGCTCACGTACGAGGGCACGGTCCTCTCCGACGCGCCCCAGGAAAAGGTCGTGCGGGACGCGCTCGCCGACGCGGGCGTCGCGATGCGCGACGCCGATCTGCCGGCCGGGATCAAGACCAAGCACGCGACGGCGGCCGACGGCCGCCCGCTGCATTTCTTCTACAATTTCTCGGGGCGGGCCGTGACGCTCAACTACGATTACGCGGCGGGGACCGATCTGCTGCTCGACAAGCCCGTCCTCGGAGGCGCCAAGATCGCGCTGGCTCCTTGGGATCTCCTGATCGTCAAATCCAAATAGGGAGACACAATACCTATTTCCCTATTTCACGGCCATAAAGAAGGTCCGCGAATTAGGGAAATAGGTATTGTGTCTCCTATTTCTTGAGGGCTCCCGCGATCTCCTCGAGCCCCACTCCCAGCGCGCTCCGGGCGATGCTCTCCAGGGCCGGCTTCGGCCCTTGGAAATGCATGGTCGTGTGGACGTGGGCCATCGTCTCGCCGGGCTTGAGAGCCGCGGCCGGCGACGAGGACTCGAGCTCATAGAACGGGCCGAGCGGCTTGGCGCCGGGGGCGGCCGGGCCGTCGTTGTAGCTGTTCACGACGTCGCCGCCGAAGGGCTCCTTCTGGATTTCCCACATCGAGTTGACGTAATCCGTCGCGCCTTCCGGGACCGTCACGTGGATGAGGGTCAAGACCCCGGAGGCGGCGTCCCAGCTGCCGGCGAAGGGCTTGACCCGGCGCGGCGGGATGCCGATCTTGCTCCGGTATTTGCCGTCGCCGCTGAAGAAGAGGACATTGTCCCTATAGACAAGCCGGTCGGCCGGGATCTTGCCGAAATACGTGTCGTTGGCCTTGGGGCCGAGCTCGGCCTCGGGGCCGGCCTTGAACGGGACGACGATCGTCGTCGTGGGCGACGGATTGAACTGGCCCAGGATCCAGATCGAGAGCAGGCCCGTCTCCTTCACCCAGGCGGTCTTTCCGGTGTTGGTGATCCTGTTGTCCGAGGCGAAGGCGGCCATCTTGACGCCCTCGGGCAGGGGCAAGCCGAGCGACCTCACATCCTCCGGCGTCAGCAGCCTGACCTCGCGGTCGACGGCGAGGTCGAACGCCGTCCCGGAGTAATTCACGAGGCGGATCGCCTTCTTGAAGGCGATCCGGTCCCTTTCCTTCGTCGCGACGTCGAACGCGCCCTCGTTGACCGGCGGAGGCGTGAACCAGTTGTCCAGATTGAAAGGCGCGTCCTTCTTGAAGAAGACGGAGAACTGGCCGCCCTCCGGGCCGATCCAGAAGCGATCCTCGCCGCCGAACGTGTTCATGTGGAGGTTGTTCTGGCCGGACGCCAGCAGCTCGCGGTTGATCCAGCCGAAGCTCAGCCCGTCCTCCCCGCCGGCGGTGCTGGTCAAAACCCGGCCCTGCAGGTCGGGCGCGACCGCCACCCGGGCCAGGCCGCTCTCGTCCGTCAGGACGACGGCCTGCGTGTGCTGGGCCAGGAACGCGACGTCGTCTTTGAACATGATGCCCTTCGCCTCCTCGCGGGGGGCTTTGGCGCAGCCGGCCCCCAGGGCCAGCGCGGCGACAAGAACAAATATTGCAGATTTCATAGGACCTCCCAAGCTATTCATTTGATAAATGGTGCCCTGCGGGTGGCGCCGACCGGGCCGCCCCGGCGGCCGAAGCGAATGGGACCCTGTGATTTGGGTGATGAGCGAGGCCGCTGGGGCTGGTCGGCGACAGGACCCGACGGGCACGTCATTTCGTCCAGAGCTTGACCGACGCCGGGTCGGCCAGCATCTTGATCAGCAGGCCGCCCACCACCGGGCGGGCCTGGAAGCCGACCTGCTTGCCCGAGTTCGTCCAATACCAGTCGGTCATCGGGACGCGGTCGGGCGTCTTGTTGAGCCAGTCGAAGACGGGGTCGACGAGCGCCTGGAAATCGGCCGGCGCGTCGGCCAGGGTCGCGGTCCACAGGAGCCAGTCGATCTTGGTGTATTCGCGGCGGTTGTCGAGCGGTAGCCCGAAAGCGAGCTGGGTCTTTTTATAGAAGGCCAGCTCCTTGCGGGCGACGTCCTTCGGGAAGAGGTCGAAGCCGAGGATCTTGTCCCAGACGAGGTTGTACTTCTGGCTCCACGTGCCCGGCTTGTCGAAGGCCAGGCGGTAGTGGTCGCCGTCGTCCGCCATTTTCGCCCACCGGGCGGCGAATTCCGCCGCGACCTTCTTATAGGCTTCCGCCTCGGGCTTCTTGCCCGCCATCTCGCACAAGGAGGCGTACGACCGCAGGGCGAGGATCGCCTTGATCGAGAGGTTGGCGTTGTGGGCGAGGTGGCCGGCGAAATCGTCGGTGCAGAGCTGGTTCTCGGGATCGAGCCCCTTGGCCTTGAGGTATTCGGCCCAGCGCTGGAGGAGCGGCCAGTATTTCAGGGCGTAGTCGGCCTTGCCCTCGGCCTTGGCCAGCGCCGCGGTCAGGAGGATCATGTTGCCGCTCTCCTCGACCGGCATCTGGTCCTCCTCGGTCTTCGCCCCGCCGCCGTAGACCTGTCCGTTCGCCTTGGGATACGTGCCTAAGTCGTGGGGCGCGAAGGGGAATTTCCATTCGGGCCCCCGCGCGTATTCGAAGACGGGCGTCATCAGCGCCCGGGCGAGCGGCGGGCTCATCAGGAGATAGAGCGGCGCCGCGGGATAGATGACGTCCACGGTCGAGATGCAGCCGTTGCTGAAGTTCTCCTTGGGGAAGAAGAGCGGCGCGCCGTCGTAGTCGGCCGCGAGCTTGTGGGCCGCGATCGACTGCCGGTAGGCAAGCGTCGCCAGCGCGGCGTACTTCTCGCCGCCGACGCGGACCATGTCCGCGGTCAGGGCTTCGTCGAAGGCGCGGCAGCGCTTCGACAGCGGGTCGTAATCCCGGGCCGCGGCCTCGAGCAGATCGGCCGCGCCCCAGCCGGTCCGCCGCCAGTACGGCCGGAGCTTGCGGAAGAGATATTCGATCGACCACTGGTCGTCATAGGCCAGCATCAGCCAGCGCGACGCGGGCTGGTCCCCCACCGCGCCGAGATCGAAGGCCGCGGCGGCCAGCGGGGTGCCGTCCGAGACCGGCCGGGGCATTCGCAGGTCGTCGCGCCCGGGGAGGACGCCGTTCTGGGAGAAGGCGGTCCGGTTCTCGGCGTCCGCGGCCAAGCACAGGTCGGCCTTATCCGCGGCCGGCACGGCCAGATAAAAATAGCCCCAATCGATCCGGAGATTGTCGCCCGTCCGCTCGAGGACGGGCTGATCCTTGGAGCCGAAGGAGAGAGCCTGGAGATCGCCGACCTTCAGCCGCGACCAGACGACCTTCTCGTCGGCCGTGTTCACCGCGATCTCGCTCGAGGCGTCAAAGTAAAGCCGGACGTCGTGCGTCTTGCCGTCGACCGCGCGCACGTCGAGGGTGACGTAGGTGACGGGCCGGGACAGGATGTCCAGGTCGCCGGCGAGGAGCGGCGAGAGGAACGTCACGGTCAGCTCGATGCCCGCGTCTTTGAACGCGTAGACGGTCCGCGTCGGATAGACCCGGCAGCTCGTCTGGGTCAAGGCGGGGATCCGGCGCCATTCCGGCCCCATGAACCGGTAGGCCTGGCCGTCCACGCGGATCAGGCCCATCATGGCCTGCGGCCGGCCCGTCCAATGCTTGGGCCAGTCCTGGGTCAGCTTGTCGGCCATGGACCAGATGCTGAAATACGGGTCGTGGGTGACGAGGGGCACGGCCGGCGGCCGGACCGCCGGGGCGGCGGATTGGGCCAGGCACAGGCCGGCGACGATGAGGACGAGAAGCGGGAGGGCGATGCTCCGCGCGGGCACTTTCATGGCTTACTCCTGAGAGAGCGCTCGATCATCAATTTTATATCGGTTTTTCCCGCGGAGTTCAATTCCGGGATCTTGCGATCGGAATTCGGTGACGCCCGGAAATCGGTGACACGATCCCAATTCAAGATAATTGGGTCATGTCACCGATTTCCGGCCGGCCGCCTTACCAGCGGGCGATCAATCTGACGATCCCGTAGACCGCCCCCGCGCAGACGGCGGCCGCCGGGATGGTCAGGACCCAGGCCCAGACGATCCGGATCGTGACCTGCCACTTGACCGCGGCCGCGTTCTTGGCCGCGCCCACGCCGGCCACGGCGCCGGTGATGACGTGCGTCGTCGAGACGGGCACGCCGAGGTGCGTGGCGGTGAAGATCGAGATGGCGCTGGCCGTCTCGGCGCAAAAGCCGTCGATCGGCCGGAGCTTGACGATCTTCTGGCCCATGGTCTTGACGATCCGCCACCCGCCCGAGAGGGTCCCCAGAGCGATGGCCGTATGGGCCGAGAGGACGATCCAGAGCGGGATGTGGAACGTCTTCATCCGCCCGGAGGTGAACATCAGGCTGGCGATGATGCCCATCGTCTTCTGGGCGTCGTTCCCGCCGTGGCCCAGGCTGTAGAGCGCCGCCGAGACGAGCTGCATCCGCCGCGACCAGAGGTTGATCGCCTGGAGCGGCCAGCGGTGGACGGCCCACGAGGTCGCGAGCGAGAGGAGCATGCCCAGGGCCAGCCCCAACAGGGGCGCCAGGACGATGAAGATGAAAATCTTGATCCAGCCCGAGAGGATGACGATGTGAAATCCCCCCGCTTTGACCACTGCCGCCCCGAGGTAGCCGCCCATGAGCGAGTGGGAGGAGCTCGAGGGCAGGCCCAGGTACCAGGTCATGACGTTCCAGGCGACAGCCCCGATCAGGCCGGCGAAGATGACATAGGGGTCGACGACCGTGATGTCGATCAGGCCCTTGCCGATCGTCGAGGCCACGGCCGTCCCGAAGATGAGGAAGGCGACGAAGTTGAAGAAGGCCGCCCAGATGACGGCCTGGCGCGGGCTCAGGACCTGGGTGGAGACGATCGTGCCGTTGGTGAAATCGAAGAGGAGGGCGAGGCCCATCACCAGGGCGATGAAGGCGAAGCTCCAGCCGCCCATGTCAGCTCGTCTTGACGATGATGCCTTCGACCGTGTTGCTGAGGTCCTGGTAGACGTCCATGATCCGCTCGAGGGTCGCCAGGATGTCCTTCCACTTGATGACCAGGATCGGGTCCTTCTCCCCGTTGAGCAGGTTCCGGAGCTCGCGGTGGTAGACGAGGTCGCCCTCGTCCTCGAGGTTGTGGATCTCGCAGATGAGCTTCCAGATCGAGTCCGTGTATTTCTGGTGGACGAACAGCTCCTTGATGAGCGTGTTCAGGGCGACGGTGGCCTTGCCGATGAGAACCGAGAAATCGTCGACGAACGACTTCTTGACCGGGACCTCGTAGAGATAGATGTTGTGGAGCGTATTCTCGAGGAGGTCGATGACGTCGTCGAACTCGTGGCTGAGCTGGTAGATGTCCTCCCGGTCGAAGGGGGTGATGAAGCTCTTGTTGAGGAGGTTGATGATCTCGTGGGTGATCGTGTCGCCCTTGTGCTCGATCTCCTTGGACCGCTGCCAATAGTGGTCGAAGTCCCGGTAGTTCGTCACGAACTCCTGGAAGATGGCCGTGATCTCGGTCAGGCAGCCCGACATCGCCTGGAACTTCTCGGCGAAGGCCGGCTCTTTGGGCAGGAGGAATTTCATGGCGCGACCTCGAACGGGAAATGCGAGAAACCCCATTATATCGAACGGGCGGGGGAAAGCAAGGCAAGCGCTCAGCGCTTGTCGGGCTGCTTCTTGATGGTCACCGCGCCCTGGCCGATGATCTGGATCGGGCGGATGACGGGATAGACCTTGAACTCGACCTGCTCCCGGGCGGCCGGCTTGAGATCGATCTCGAGCGTGTCCTTCTCGAACGAGGACAGCTCGGGGAGGTCGGCGTCGAACGCGCGGAGGAGGTAGCGGCCCGGCCGCAGGCCCTCGAACGCGAACCGCCCGTCCTCGTCGGTCCGGGCTTGGAAGACCTCGTCGCCGGGCCCGACGAGCTCGACCGTGGCCGCCGCCAGCCCGCCGGCGACGAGCATGAGGGGCTTGGACGCCGCGTCGCGGTTCGCGACCGCCGGACCCCGCGGCGCCGGCTCCTTCTTGACGAAGCGGTCCGAGGTCTCGTTCTCGAGCTTGTAGACGAGGATCCGGCCGGCGACGCTCGCGCCGGAGGTCAGCCCGACGGAGCACTCGGCCTTTCCGCCGCCGTTGACGTAGACCGTCAGCGGGATCTTCTCGGCCGTGACCTTGCCCTGGGGCAGGTTGCGCTCGTCCAGGGTCAGGACGTAGGCGCCGGGCGTCAGTCCGTGGAAGGCGTATTCGCCGCCCCCATCGGTGACCGTGGCCAGGTCGTTGATCCGGACGATGACGCCGGGGATGCCCGTTTTCTCGCGGTCCGCATCGAAGATCCGCCCCCGGAGGATGCCGACCGAGGTCCGGCGGCTCACGGGCACGCCGAGCGGGATGGAGTATTCGAGGAGCCCGATCATCCGGCTTCCCGGCAAGCCCGTCCCCACGGGGTTGGCCGCCCGCTGGAAGCGGACGCCCAGCTGGTGGCCGTTGCCGAAGCGCTGGGTGAGGCCGAGGCCGTACATGTCGAAGTTGTTGAGGAGGAAGGCCGGGTCCCGGAAGTCCCTCGCGGACAGCGCGCTGCCATACATCTCCTCGTGGAGCGCGGTCCGGTAGAACGCCTCGATCGACGTCCGGCCGGACTGATAGGCGAGATTGACGTTGAGCTCCAGGCGGCGGAGCTTGTCGCCGGTGAAGTCCGAGTCCTGATCGCGATAATGGACGAACCCGCCCAGGCTGACGGCCTTGAAGGCCAGGGCGTTCGCCGCGAGGGTGAATTCGAGGAGACGGTCGGAGGCGTTGGTCAGGACGTTGAAGGTCCGGCCGACGTCCACGAAGTTCTGGACGCTGAACGCTCCGCGGGCGTAGAGGACGCCGGCCCTCAGCGTGGAGTCGCGGTAGTTGAACTGGGAATCGGGCGACAGATCGGTCCGGTCATGCGTCCGCTGCTCGAGGGACAGGTCCAGGCCCTCCAGGGCCCGCCAGACCGCCCCCGCCTGGAACGTCCAGTCCTGGAAAGGCGGGAAGTAGGGCAACAGCGCCTCGTTCCGCCGCTGGTCGAGATACGAAGCCCGCAGCTGGAGGCGCGACCAGGGGTTGACGGCCAGCTCGGCGCTCTTGAACGCCAGGTCCTGGTAATATCCGCCGTAGCCGGCGCCGGACTGGATGAGATTGGCCCGATAGGTGAAGAGCTTGTTCCCTCCGTTGGCGTCGAGCCAGAGCGCGCTGTGGGACGAGGCCGAGTCCGTCCGGGCGGCGGCGTCCCAGGAATATTCCAGGGTCACGTTGGCCAGGTCGTGGATGAACTGGGACTGGAGGCTGACGATCCGCGCCTCGGGCTGCCCCTCCGCCGCGTCCGACATCCAGCTGAGCTTGAACGAGAGGCGGTCGATCGGCTTCAGGCCGAGCTGGAGGGCCGCCTGCCGCTCGGTCGAACCGACGAAGAGCTCCTTTTCGGCGTAGCCCCGGATGGACCAGACGCCCAGCCGGACCGCGGCGTCCAGGCCGCGGCCGTACTGGCCGAGGTTCGTCAGGTTCGTCAGGGAGTAGGATTTGTCGCCCGCGGTGACGTTCACGGCCGGGCCGTCGTAGCGGAAGCGGTATTCCTCGCGTTGGAGGCCGAAGAGGTTGAATTCGTCCCGGCCGGGGCCGCGGAGGAAGAAATCGACCTTGTTCCTCTGCATGTCGTCCAGCGTCCCCGAGCCGGCGATCCGGGCCTGGACATAGGAGGGGCCGCCGCTCTCGGACAGGGCGACGAAGCCCAGCTCGAGGGGAAGCGTATGGTACTCCTCCGCGCCTCCGTAGATGCGGGGGATGATGTCCTGCTGGGTCAGGGCGTCGGCCCGCAGCGCGCCGCTTCCCGGCACGGCCGCCTCGGCGACGACCCTCACCTGCTGATAGAGCTTTTTGCGGAGCCCGCCGTCCGATTGGACGCTGACCTCCACGGTCCGGATTTCGCCCGCGTCGAGATGGATCGATTTCTCGTCGCAGGACATGCGGAACCCGTTGCTCTGGACATCCAGGGCGACGTCGAGAGGGGCGTTCCCCCGGTTGATGACCAAGAACTTGGACGTGGCCTCGTCGCCGGCGATGGCGAACGGCGGCAGATCCATCGCCTGGAGGTCGAGGCGGGGCTGAAGGGCGACGCGGACCGAGACCTCGGCGCGCGAGGCCGGCTCCTGCCCGGCGGGCCCGACCGCGTAGCCGATGCGGTATTGCCCCGCCCGGGCGCGGACGGGGACGTAGATCGAAATGAGCCGGATCTCGGCCGCGTTGGCCGCCAGCTTGTAGGGGGACTCGTCGGTGGCCGTCTTCCAGCCCTCGGGAAGGCTGACCTTGCCCAGGACCGTCACGGCTCTCGAGGTCTGGTTGGCCACGCGGAAGACGGCGGTGAACGTGGACAGGGGCTTGGCCTCGACGGCGCCGGACCGCGCGGCCTGGACCGAAATCGCCAGCGGCTCCGCCGCGCGGACCAAGGCGGGCCCCAGGGCCAGGGCGGCCGCAAGGAGCCGGGTCATCATCCGCCCGCCGGTGTGCCGCCGCGTCGCCACGATCGCCCCCATCCCCATCGTCTACTTTTTCAGGCCGGCCGCCGGGCGGGGCTTCAATCCGGAAACGGGCGAGCCCGAGGCCTTGGCCAAGGTCGCGGCCGAGGGCCGCTGGGAGCCGGGCGTCTGGATGTTCAAGGCGTAGCGAAGGCCGAACACCGAGCTGTCCTTGTTGTCGAAGACGATCAGGGCGTTATAGGTGCCGGGCTTGAGGGCGCTGACGTCGAACTTGAACCGGGCGGACGTGCCCGGGAACAGCCGCCAGCGCTCGCCCTCGATCTTGGTCACCAGGTCGCCTTTGTCGTTGTAGATCTCGACCGTCGAGAAGGGGCGAAGCCAACGCTCCCCGTCGTTCTCGAGATCGACCTGGAGGATCTTGCCCGTCTTGGTCTGGAGGAGGTCGGTCGTCAGGAATTTCAGGCTGCGCGTCCCGGTTTCCCCGATATGGGTCACGATCTGGACGCCGTAGCGCATGACCTGGCTGATGCCGAAGGCGATATCCTTCTTCTCGGCGTCGCGCTTGGTCCGATCGGCCTTCGGGACGACCTCGAACATGATGATGCTCCAGTACGTCCCCGCGAGCGAAGGGCTCGCCGGGACGCGGCAGGTGAATTTCACGTCGAGGTTGGCCAGGCCGGGGATCGTCACCTGCTTGGCGGCGACCGTGATCCAGCCGGCGTTGGACCGCTTCACTTTGCCCGGCGGGTCGTAATAGCTCTTCCCGTCGGCCGAGAAGGCATAATCGGTCTGGTAGATCCGGACCGTCTCTTCCTCGGGCCCGTTGTTCTTGAGCGTCACGAAGCTCTCGAAGGCTTCGCCGGGCTGGCAGGCCTTCTCCTGGGTCAGACCGTTGGTGACGCCCACCTGGGCGCGGGCGGCGAGGGGCGCCAAGACCAGAATCGCCGCCAGGCCCGCGAGGGCCGCCTTCAAGACTCCTTTAGATTGCCTCCGCATCGGATCCCTCCTAGCTCGTTTGAACGATGGTGTAGACGATGCTGGTCGTGTAGGACGCCGCGGGAATGGCCGCGCAGGAAACGCCGGTCAGCTGGAACTGGAGGGTGAACCCGCTCCGGTTCCCGTTGCCGGTCATCCATGTCTGCGTGGTCGTCAGGACCTCCAGATAGCTCGTCCCGCCGGAATAGGTTCCGGTGCCCGACGTCCCGTTGTTGGTCCGCTGGAGCCAGAGATGGAGGTCCGTGTCCCATTTGGTGTCCTGCCGGTAGATGTCGATCCGCCAATTGTGTCCCGCCGCGCCGCTGACGCTCATCGTCGCCGCGCTGGTGGTGCTGGCGTACGTGGAGGTCAGGTCGCTGCCGGCCGCTCCGGCCAGGTTCGACTGGCCGATCGACACCGTCCAGCTGCCCGTCACGGTGAGCGTGGCCGCCCCGAGGGCGACGGCGGCCGCCGCTGTCGCCAGGAAGCTCAGCCCCGCGGACCGGAGGCGCCGCGCCAACCGGCTCCGTATCGGGCGTTCGTCTCTCATGTTCATGCTTCTATCTTAAAGAGGGGGAGTCCGGGGGTCTATCCCCTGCTCCGATGAATCCGGGGAGGGATTCGGCTCACCCCTCCCCCGCCAGAAAAAGGAGAGGATCTCATCCCCAAAGGTGAGGCGGGAGGGGAGCCTTATGAATCCGTCAGGGTCAGGGTGATCGTGGCCGACTTGCTCTCGTTGGCCACGAGGGACGTCATGGCGCCGATGGAGAGGGTGTAGACGAGCTGGGCGCCGCTCGTAGAGCCCGTGCCCGTGGCGCAGCCGCCGATGCCCGTCACCAGGTTCTGGGCCGTCGTCGAGACCGTGATCTGGCCCGCGCTTGTGCCGTAGCCGCTGGGGACCGAGGCCTGAAGCAACAGGGAGCAGCCGGTGGGGGCGGTGTTGCCGGTCGCCCACGCGGCCGTGATGCGCCGGGTGACGCCCGAGGCGACGGTCGAGGAGTATTGGGCGTAGGAGCTGCTGCCGACGGGATTCGAGGGGACGCCGCCCGGAGCGGCCGGATTGGAGACGGTCAGGCTGACCGCGCTCGACGTCACGGCCATCACGCAAAAGGAGGCGACGGTCGCCGAGACGGCGGTCGTCGCGCTCCGGATCTCGCCGGCGAGAAGGAGGAGGAGGCAGGCCAGGGCCGCCGGGGCGGCCTTGGGCGATCTCATGGCCGGCCTCCCTCCCCTCGCTCACGCGGCGTCGGTCAGGGTCAGAGTCACGGTCGCGGTCTTGGTCGCGGCGGCGACGAGGGCCGTCGCATCCGTGACGTCGAGAGAGTAGGACAGCTGGGCGCCGCTCGTGGAGCCCGTGCCCGTGGCGCAGCTCTTGATCGTCGTGACGAGATCCTGGGCCGTCGAGGACATCGTGACCGTCCCGGCGCTCGCGCCCTGGTTGGTCCCGCCGTTGGGGGTGGCCGTCAGCCGCAAGGCGCAGCCCGCCGGGGCGGCGTCCGAAGCGCCCCAGGCCACCGTTATCTTCCGCGTCTGGCCCGAGGGGACGGTCGAGGTGTACTGGGCGTAGGTCGTGGTGCTCGTTCCGCTCGTGGGCGTCGCGCCGCCGGAGGCGGGGGCCGCCACGGTCAGGGTGGACGGGTTGCCGGTGGTCGAGATCACGCCGATCGTGCCGACCTGCATCGTCAGGGACTGGGTCGCCGTCGAAGCAGCGCCGGCCAGGCCCGCGACGGCGAAGCCGAGGGCCAGGACGGCGAGAGCGATTTTGACGTTTCTCATGGCCGTTCTTTCGCGGAGGCGATCAGGCCGCGTCCGTGAGGGTCAGCGTGACCGTCGCCGTCTTGCTGTCGCCGGCGACCAGGGAGGTCATCGTGTCGACGGAGAGCGTGTAGGTCAGCTGGGCGCCGTTCGTGGCGGCCGTGCCGGTGGCGCAGCTCTTGATCGCGGTGACGATCGACTGGGCCGTCGCGGACATCGTGACCGTCCCGGC
>Ga0335071_10001603_pt1 | contig 24356 bp, 25 predicted proteins | sample Lox_Sample_15_FD_206724 | JGI IMG/M metagenome (GOLD analysis project Ga0335071, IMG submission 206724) | Soil microbial communities from Loxahatchee National Wildlife Refuge, Florida, United States - Lox_Sample_1.5 | ecosystem: Environmental > Terrestrial > Soil > Wetlands | place: USA... | reverse complement strand
GCCCAGCGCTACGACCCGGCCCAACTCACGGACGGCTGGAACACCCTGCCCGGTGGCGAAAAGATCTTCTACATCTCCAACCCCGCCCTCGGCCTCTGGGCCTACCGCGGCAGGTTTTCGCCTTCGTCGAAAACCTAATGAGCGCAATTTCCAGCCTGGGCGAAGTATCCGGAACACCCGTCATCGACCGCGAGCTCTGCACCGGCTGCGGCGACTGCGCGGAAGCCTGTCCCACTGGTACCCTGCGGATGGGCTCGGATGGCGGCATCCGGATCGATCCTGCCGCAACCTTCGGGTGCATCGCCTGCGCCCATTGCATGATGATCTGCCCGACCGACGCCGTGCGCGTGAGCGGCCGCGGGCTGCGCCCCGACGATCTCGCGGCTCTGCCCCGCCCTGAGACCCGCGCGACACCGGAACAGCTCGAAGCCTTGTTTCTTTCCCGGCGCAGCACCCGGCATTTTCAGGATACGCCCGTGGCCGCCGAACTGCTGAACCGCGTCATCGCGGCGGCCAGCACGGCCCCCATGGGCCTTCCTCCGTGGGAGGTCGGTGTCGTGGCGCTGCACGGACGCGAACGCGTGCGGGAACTCACCCGCGACATGGTGAAGATCTACACGGGGCTTCTGAAGTTCGTGGATCATCCGCCGGTCCTCGCTCTCCTGCGCCTCTTTTTCAAACGGGCCAACTACCGTCAGCTCCGATCCTTCATCCTGCCATTGGCCCGGGATATCGTGGCCGCCCACAAGCGCGGTGAGGACCACGTGCTTTACGACGCGCCGGCAGCGCTGATCTTCCACACGTCTCCTTACGCCGATGCGTCCGACGCCGTCATCGCCTGCACCTATGCCATGATCGTCGCGGAAGCCCTGGGGTTGGGCTCCTGCATGATCGGCTGCGTCGCGCCTCCGCTATCGCGCAGCCGCAAGCTGTGTGCGAAACTCGGCATCCCGGCCGGACACAAACCCGCTCTCGTGCTCCTCCTCGGACATCCCGCCATATCCTACCGCCAGGCCGTCCGGCGCGTCTTTCAGTCAGTGAAATATTTCTAAAGCTCCGGCCAGGTTCCGCTGCCGGCCCGCAAGGTTTTCGCCTCCGGCGAAAACCTTCTTTGTGAATTTTTGTTTGTGCCCAGTGGCCTCTGTGACGAGATCGATCTGCGGAATTTAGGAATATGTGATCAGAGTGACAACTCCGCCGCCAGCCGATCCGCCGAGGTGCGGACGCCGGTGAGGATGGCATCAGCGACATGAGCCGGGAAGCCCTTCGGCAGCGCGTTCTCGGTTTTCGCGATGACCGCCGGCGTGCGCGCGACGAGGTCCGCGAGGATGCTCGGCATGTCCGCGACACCGCATCGCCGGGCTGTCTCGATCCAGTGCCGGGCGCGGATGCCGTCCCAAAGGTAGTGTCGGTTCTTCCCCTCAACGGCCATGGCCATCTTGACTTTCTGGGGCGCGAGCTTCCCCCGCCCATGACCGAGCATCGGATACGCCGACAGCACGTCGTAGCGCGGCGTCAGCCGGTAGCCGGCGCCGGGCAACAGGAAGAGGCTGAAATTCTTCGCGTGGCCATCGATGGCCGCGAGCAGCCAGAAGGTGACCAGGGTGCGGAGAAAATCGCGCCGGTCCTCGGCCGGATCCTGGGAGCCGAGGAGTACATCGAGGATCCTGCGGATGCCGGGTCCCCCGTCGTTCTCGTATTTCAGCGCCGGCGGCGTCGCCGTGGCCTGACAGAAATCCTCCTGCGGCAAACGAAGCCACCACGTGCCGTCAGCGGACAGGCGGCGATCAAACCGCTCCACCACAAGCGTCTTGTGGTCACCGAAGGTCTCCATGCGACAAGGCGCGATTGGGATGCCGTATTCGCGCACGATTTGCACACACAACCACTCGTTCTCGACCGAGGTGGAAAGGTCGATGCCTTGCGGAATGAGGCCGATCGGAAGCTTGAAGATGTGCGTCGTCGGCGTCGTGCCCGTCGGCCGATGCCACTTTCCCTTGTGCCAGAGCAGCGCCGTCTTCTCCTGGGCACCGGCGAGCGAAATCCGGAACGCATCATCGTCCTCAGCCTCCCCCTGTCCCAGCGGCGCGCCCAACGAGGCGGAGAGCAAACTGGCAACGCCGGCGTCGGTCAGAGGTTCGCCGGTGATGTGCTGGACATTTGGCCTTTCTTCATCGGCGGGCAGGAGCTGCAAAGCGCCAACGCAATCGCGGCCGATCTCCCGCAGAAGGTCGAAAGCCGCGATGGAGTCAGTCTGGAAACGCCGCTGGATTCGTTCGCGAATCTGCCGGTTGTCCGGCAACAGATTGTCGAAAAAGGCCTCAACGCCGGCACGGTAGGGTTCCCGGGAAGGCCGCAACGGGAAGGACAGCGAGATCGGCCGGGCTGCCGTCGAAGACAGCCAGGAATCGGCGTAGAGAAACTCCTGGGCGCCGCTGGTTGGGAGACGCCACTCGCCGACGAGTTCGCCATTCATCCAAACCGCCAGTACGCGGGATTTGCCGAGGCGTCCCATGGCTCACCACTCCGTCAAACGATCGGACGCCTTCCTCGGACGAACGACCAGCTCCAGATCAAGTGCGGCCAGCACCCGGGCAATCCGGACCAGACTGGCCGGCCCCGGATCGGTCTCGAGTAACGAAACGGCATTCTGCGCCAGACCGGCGCGGTCGCCGACGGCACGCTGCGTCAGTTTTCGCTCGCGGCGGAAACCGCGCAGGACGGCCCCCAGCTGTTGCGGAGTTCGGATCGGATAGTCAGACATATCGCTTAAAACTGATAAACAGCATTTATCACATATACAAGCTATTTCAGCGATATCATGTATACGTGATTTCTACGTCCGCATAAACGCGGCTGGCCCCAAGGTTGTTGCGCCTCCGTTCGCTCCGCTCGAAATCTCGTCGTTGACCCATCCTCGTTCCCTTTATTCCCTCAATCCCCCACTCCCTGCGTTTTTCCCTTACTCCCTTTCCGCCCATGAGCCTCACGATTAAACCCGCCAAACAGTGCGCCTTTGACCAGATCTCGCTCGGCGAGGTCATGCTCCGCCTCGATCCCGGCGAGGGCCGCGTCCGCACGGCGCGCCACTTCACCGTCTGGGAGGGCGGCGGCGAGTACAACACCTCACGCGGACTGCGCAAATGCTTCGGCCTGCGCACCGCCGTCTGCACCGCTTTCGTCGACAACGAGGTCGGCCACCTCGTTGAGGACTTCATCATGCAGGGCGGCGTCGCCACCGACTTCATCAAGTGGCGCGAGGACGACGGCATCGGCCGCACCGTCCGCAACGGCCTCAACTTCACCGAACGCGGCTTCGGCCTCCGCGGCGCCGTCGGCGTCTCCGATCGCGGTCACACCGCCGCCAGTCAGCTCAAGCCCGGCGATTTCAATTGGGAGCACATCTTCGGCCAGCTCGGCGTGCGCTGGCTGCACACCGGCGGCATCTTCGCCGCGCTCTCCGAGACGACCGCCCAGCTCGTGATCGACGCCGTCAAGGCGGCCAAGCAGCACGGCACCATCGTCAGCTATGACCTCAACTACCGCCCGTCGCTCTGGAAGAGCATCGGCGGCCAGAAGAAGGCCCGCGAGGTCAACCGCGAGATCGCCAAATACGTCGACGTCATGATCGGCAACGAGGAGGATTTCACCGCCTCGCTCGGCTTCGAGGTCAAGGGCGTCGATCACAATATTTCCACCATCGAAACCGATGCCTTCAAGGCGATGATCGAAACCGCGGTGAAGGAGTATCCGAACTTCAAGGTGGCCGCCACCACGCTGCGCCGCGTGATCACCGCCACCAGGAACGACTGGAGCGCGATCCTCTGGCACGGCGGCAAGTTCTACGAGAGCCGGAAGTATCCCGAACTCGAGATCCTCGACCGCGTCGGCGGCGGCGACAGCTTCGCCAGCGGCGTGCAGTTCGGCTTCATGGAGTTCAACGATCCGCAGAAGGCCGTCGAGTATGGCGCCGCCCACGGCGCCCTGGCCTCGACGACCCCCGGCGACACCTCGATGGCCACGCGCAAGGAAGTCGAAAAGCTGGTCGGTGGCGGCGGCGCCCGCGTGGTACGCTAAGCTGTCTCGTTCCCCTTCTCCCGGCCAGTGCGCGCCTGGTTCGTTTGCCTTCCACGGCGATTGCTTACTGTGATCATTCCCATGAAACACCTCCGTCTCCTCCCGATCCTGCTCAGTCTCGGCGTCTCCGTTCTCGCCCGCACAGCGGCCGCCGCCGAGCCGGCCGCCCCCAGCCCGGCCCGGCCGCACTACACCCTGGAAAATTGCATCAATACCTTCGACCCCGCCAAAACGGAGAAGACGGACGCCGGGTATCAATACTGGTTTGCTGACTATGCCCTGGCGGGCGGAAAAACGGTGAAGATGAGCGTGGTTGGTCCGCACCTCGCCACCCACGCGCCACACCACCATCCCGAAGATGAATTCTTCTTCATTCTCGCCGGCACTGCGGAAGTTTATCTCGACGGGCAATGGCGGGCCGTTGGCCCCAACACCTGCTTCTACTGCCCCTCCGGGCACGAGCACGGCATCCGCAATGCCGGCGACACCGAGCTCAGATACCTCGTGATTAAAAAATACGAAACGCCGCCGCCGGCTGCCGCCACCCCGGCCAAATAGACCGGACAACCGGCAATAGCTGGTTTTCCCGCCATCCGCCCCCTCCGCTTCCTGCTCCATGCCTGCACCGCTCACCCTCCGCCAGTTGTCCGGCGCTCCGGACCGACCCGCTGCGCTCGCCGAGAGCGTCGTCATCGTGATCGATGCCCAGAAGGAGTATACCGAGGGCGTCCTGCCACTCGGCGGCATTGACCGCTCGATCGCCGCGTTGGCGGCTTTCCTCGCACGCGCTCGGGCCACCGGTGTACCGATCATCCATGTCGTGCAGATCGGCAAGCCGGGCGGTCGCATTTGCGCGCCCGGCGGACCGTTTGTGGAGGTGATCGATGCCGTGAAACCCCATCCCGGGGAGATCGTGGTGGAGAAGCGTTTTCCGAGTTCGTTCACGGGCACCACGCTGGAGGCGGAACTCGCCCGGCTCGGGCGGAAGAATCTCGTGCTCACCGGCTACATGACCCACATGTGCGTAAACTCGACGACGCGGGCGGCGGCCGAGGCGGGCTACCACTGCACCGTGGTGGCAGAGTTGACGGCAACGCGCGATCTCCCCGATGGGCACGGCGGAGCGATCCCCGCGGCGACGGTGCAGGCGGCCAACCTCGCCGCCCTGCGCGATCGTTTCGCCGTGGTGGTGGAGACGGCGGCGGAAATTCCGTAATATGATAGCGACCTTCCCTGGACTTTTACTTCCACGCCGACCTACAGTCCGAACCCCGCATGAAACACTTCCTCATCACCAGTGAATTCCTAAAGCCGTTCGAACAATTCGGCGACGTGGTGCCGCAACATCGCGCCTACCTCCAAACCTGGTACGACCGCGGTGCCGTCCTTTGCTCGGGTCCACGGGCGGACAAGAAGGGCGGCGTCATTTGGGCTCGTGCCGAAGTAGCGGCAAAAATTGACGAACTGCTGGCCGGCGATCCTTATCAACGCCTCGGCCTCGCCCGCTATGCGGTGGTCGAGTTCGTGCCGGCGAAGCGGCAGACGCTGCTGGACGGATGGGTTGAAGGTCGCTGAGGCACCTCGTCCCTGTGTTATAGCCTCGTGCTCGGGCGCCGATGTGCCGTTGAAACAGTCATGAGCAGCCAAAAGGTCCAAGCGGCGGAGGAACTCTTTCTCCAAGGTTACAACTGCGCGCAAGCCGTCAGCCATGCCTGCGCCGGCAATTGCGGAGTACCACCTGAGCTGGTCGTGAAGTTGGCCACAGGTTTCGGTGCCGGCATGGGCCGGCAGCAGGAGGTTTGTGGGGCGGTGACCGGTGGTATTCTCGCGCTCGGAATCCGCGGCGGCCGCGCCCTCGGCGACGACAAGGCGCGCACGGAGGAGACCTACGCCGCGGTCCGAACCCTGCAGGAACGCTTTGCCGCAAAACACGGCAGCTGTATTTGCCGCGACTTGCTGGAAGGTTGTGACCTGCGCACCGAGGCGGGCCAGCGCGAGTTCAAGGAAAAGGGCTATCTTCGTAACCGTTGCCTGGAGTACGTGAAGACGGCGGTAGAGCTCGTGGGCTGATCATTGCGGAAAAGCGGGCGAGGCTACGCCCACGCCCACGCTCCCAAGTTCGAAGGAGCGCGGACGTATCGCCGCGATCGTCCGCAATCTACGGTTTCCTTGACGGAGAAAACCAGGCGCGAGTCAGCTGGGCCATGCTTGCTCCCTGACATCCGAGCGTGTGATCTTGCCGGACCGCCCGAATGAGCATCGCCGTTCCCCGCTCCACCGCCTGCTACCTCCCGCCACCATGAGCCGTGAGATGTGCTACCGCTGCGGCTGGCCGAAATCGCTCTGCTGGTGTCCCTCGATCCAGCCAATGGCGACGCGTACGAAATTCGTGTTCCTCATGCATCCGAAGGAATACCGCTACGCGAAAGCCGGCACGGGGCGGCTCACCCATCTCTGCCTGGCCGATAGCGAGCTGTATCAGGGCGTCGGCTTCGACGAACACGAATCCGTGCAGGCGTTGATCCACGACCCGCAGAATTTTCCCGTGTTGCTCTACCCCGGGGAAAAAGCGCGCAATCTCTCCGCCGACGGGTTGTGCCCGGACGAGCTGGGCGGGCGGCGGCTGGTCGTGCTGTTGCCCGACGGCACGTGGTCCGAGGCGCGCAAGATGCTTCGGCTCAGCCAGAGCCTGCAGCGGCTGCCACGCATCATGTTCTCGCCGGCTGCGCCGAGCCGCTTCGTCATCAAACAGCAACCGCAAGCCGGCTGTCTCTCGACCCTGGAGGCCACGCACGAGGTGCTCGTCGCACTCGATCGTGCCGGGCTCGACCGTTACCCTCTTCCCGATCAACTGCTCGCGCTCTTCCAACGCATGCAGGATTTTCAAATCCGGTGCGCGTGCGATCCCGGGCGTCCCGGTTACCGCCACCAGCCCTACGGCGATCCGGCCCAGCGCACACCCTTACACGGTCGCAGCGCCAGAGTCCGCCGCCGGTATTTCGCGGTCGAGCCCGCCACCAGCCACGGCTGAACCCGTGACCGCCGGGTCAGGTGTACACCCGCCACGGCCACTCCACGCAACCGTCGAGGTCGCGGATGAGCGCAAACTCGACCTTGCCCTTCAGCACAAACGGCAGCACCTCGGCCTCGGCGGGCAACAGCGCCCGTGCCGCTTGCCACGATTTGCCGGACACGTAGACATCGTCCACGAGCAGGATACGCCCCCAGCCGCGCACGTCGGGCGCCGGCGCCAGCACCTTGGGCTCGGGAAAACGCGGCTCGTTCGCCTCGTCGCGGTAGTTGAGCGCAATGACTTTCATCTCCAGGCCAAGCCGTTGCGCCACCAGTGCCGCCGGCACCACGCCGCCGCCCGCTATGCCCACGACTCCGTCGAGCCGCTCGGGAAATTGCCAGCGGGCGAGCCGCGTTGCGATGTCCTGAAAAGATAGTGGCGTCACCGTTAAAGTCGTAATTTCACCACAAGGGCGGACCCTTGGCAACTTCGGGCGCGACTCCCTGATCATCGCCCGTATTCCATATTTTTCTTTCCGCCTTTCATTTTCCGCTCTCCGCTTCCCGCTCTCCCATGTCCCACCAGCCCGCCTCCACCCGTTACGACAATCCCGCGCTCTACCGCTCCTGCGGTCGCAGTGGCCTCAAGCTGCCGCTGCTTTCGCTCGGACTCTGGCATAATTTCGGCGCCGCGGACGACCAGGCCAACAGTCGCGCGCTCATCCTGCGCGCCTTCGATCTCGGTATCACCCATTTCGATCTGGCCAACAACTACGGCCCGCCGGCCGGATCCGCCGAGACGACTTTCGGCCGCGTGCTCCGCGAAGATCTCGCTGTCCACCGCGACGAGCTCATCGTTTCCACCAAGGCGGGCTACGAAATGTGGCCCGGCCCTTACGGCGATTGGGGCTCGCGCAAATACCTGCTCGCCTCCCTCGACCAAAGCCTGCGCCGCCTCGGCCTCGATTACGTCGATATCTTCTACCACCACCGCTTCGATCCCGCGACGCCTTTGGCAGAGACCATGGGCGCGCTCGCCCATGCCGTGCGTTCCGGCAAAGCCCTCTACGCCGGCATCTCCAACTACGATCCCGAGCAGACCGCCGCCGCCGCCAAATTGCTGCGCGAGTTGGACACGCCCTGTCTCATCCACCAACCGCGCTACAGCATGCTCGAACGCACGCCCGAACACGGCCTGTTCCCCGTGCTGCTGCGTGAAGGCATCGGCAGTATCGTGTTCTCGCCGCTGGCCAAGGGCATGCTCACGAACCGGTACTTTGCCGGCATCCCGGCCGACGCCCGCGCCTCCCGCGATCCGCGTTTCCTCAAACCCGCGCAGATCACGCCGGAACTGCTCGCCACCACCCGCCAGCTCGATGTGCTGGCGAAGAAGCGCGGCCAGTCGCTGGCCCAGATGGCCCTCGCGTGGGTGCTGCGTCAGCCCGCCGTCACCACCGCGCTCATCGGCGCGAGCAAGACCAGCCAGATCGAGGATAACCTCGGCGCGCTGAAAAATCTCGCCTTCACCACCGACGAGCTTGCCGCCATCGACCGCATCCTCGCCGGCTGACGCCCACCTTTCTCGTACGCATTCTTCCTCCTCGTCCCGTTCGCAGTTCGCTCCTAGTTTCCTCCCGTAGCCACGAGCGTGAGCGAGCGGAACTCCGATCCTTCACACGCTCACGCTTGTGGCTGCAAATTGCCCGTGAACCTCATCCTCTTCGAACCGGCAGAAGCCGAGCGGCCACTGCCACGGAACGACCCGCGCGCGGCGCACCTGCTCGACGTGCTGCATCGGCGCGAAGACGACACCTTCGATGCCGGCCTCATCGATGGGCCGCGAGGCAAGGGCACCGTCGTCGCCATCGGCGCCGAGGCGCTCGCACTCACGTTCGCCTGGGGCGACCTGCCCCCGCCGCTCGACCCGATCACAATCATTATCGGCCTGCCGCGCCCGCAAACGGCACGGAAGATTCTCCAGGAAGCGACTGCGCTCGGCGTGGCCGCGATGCATTTCGTCGCGACCGAGAAGAGCGAGTCCAGCTATGCACACAGCACGCTCTGGAGTTCGGGTGAGTGGCGCCGCCACCTGATCGCCGGCGCCGAGCAGGCGTTCGACACGCGTCTGCCCCAGGTCACCTGGAGCCGCTCCCTTCCCGAGGTCCTCTCCGCCCTGCCGCCGACGGCCACCCGCCTCGCGCTCGACCACTACGAAGCCGCCACGCCCCTCTCTGAATGTCATCTATTAGATGACAAAGAGACGAGGGCGACACCGCTCAACGCGGTGCTGGCGTTCGGTCCCGAACGCGGTTGGTCGGCCCGCGACCGGGCGCTCCTGCGCGCCAATGGATTTTCGCTGGTTCATCTCGGCTCGCGAGTACTGCGCACCGAAACCGCCGTGGTCGCCGCCGTCGCGCTCGTCAAAGCCCGGCTGGGGCTCTTTTGAAGAAGCAGACGGTCGGCTGATGCGCGCCCTTGCCGAGGCGTTTCGCGCAGGTCCAGCCCGACGGCGTCAGCGCCAGCTCACCCGGCATTTCGAACACGATCACCGGATCGTCCTTCGCCTGCAGCAACTCCGTGAGCTGCGTGAATAACGCCGGCGCAATTTCCTCGATGAGGGCGTAGGGCGGATCGATGAACACGAGGTCGGGTGCCGGCTGCGCCGCCAACGGCGCGCTGAGCACGTCGAGCGGCAGGATGGTCGCCGCATCGCGCTCGGCGCGCCCGAGGCTTTTGCACACGGCGGCCAGATTGGCCCGCAGACAGGCGACAGCCTTGGCGTTTTTCTCCACAAACACTCCGCCAGCCGCGCCACGGCTCAATGCCTCCAGCCCATACGCGCCGCTGCCGGCAAAGAGATCGAAGAAACGCGCCCCCGGTACACGGGCGGCGAGGCTCGAGAAAACCGCCTGTCGCATCCCGTCGGTCGCGGGCCGCACGGCATCGCCGGACGGCACCCGCAACGGAATCCCCCGGGCTGGTCCACCGCTGATGCGCATGATCCGGAAGCCAAAAGCCCAGACCGCAGTTGGCAAACGCGAAACCTTGCGCACGATCCAAGGTATTCCTTACGCGTCATGCCGCCCTCCCCGCTCTTCGCCCGTTTTCCCGTCTCCGATCACTGCGACGGCCGGCGCTTTTTCAATCCGCGCGGCCACGTGAACCACGGGTGGCGCGACGTGTTGAAGTGGCGTCGCACCAGCCGGCCGACGCCCTGGCCACGTTGGGTCGAGGTCACGCCCCAACCGCCCCCACCCGCGCCGCAGGGCGACGGGCTGGCCGCGACCTGGATCAACCAGGCGACATTTCTCCTCCAGACCGCGCACGGCGCCGTGCTCACCGATCCCGTTTTCAGCGAACGGGCCGGACCATTCAACCGGGCCGGACCGTGGCGGGTGCACGTCCCGGGCGTACGACTCGAGGAGTTGCCGAGCATCGCAGTCGTGCTGCTGAGCCACGATCACTACGACCATTGCGATCTGGCGACGCTCCGGCGTCTCGCCCGCGCGCACGATCCGCTGCTGATCACGCCGCTCGGCAATGGCCGCCTGGCGCGGCGGGCCGGCCTGAAGCGCGTGGTGGAACTCGATTGGTGGCAAACCCACGAAGTGACGCCGCGCTTCACGGTGACGGCAACGCCGTCCCGGCATTGGAGCAACCGCCTGAGCGGCCCGCGCAACGGCCGGCTCTGGGGCGGATTGTTTCTGCGCACCGGCGGGCGCACGGTCCATTTCGTCGGCGACACCGCGTACGATGGCACGATGTTTCGCGAGATCCGGGAAAAGCTCGGCGCCCCGCAGCTCGCCCTTGTGCCGATCGGTGCCTACGAACCGCGCTGGTTTATGTCGGCCTACCACTGCGATCCCGCCGAGGCCGTGCAGATTCATCGCGATCTCGGGGCAGAACTTAGCGTGGCGATGCACTGGGGCACGTGGCAGCTCACCGACGAAGGACGCGACGAACCGCCCAAAGCGCTCGCTGAGGCCCGGGCGGCGGCCGGGTTGGCCACGGAAACGTTCCGGGTGCTGGCACCGGGCGAGAGCGTGGTGATCTAACGGCCAACGTCCTGTACCGTTTTTGCTATAATTAGCAGATCGATTGATGCTCATAAGCATGGCGAAGTTCGGGGGAAAGTCCCCCCGCCATTCATGCGATGGAACACAGATGGTGCGTTAAGGTTTAACATATCGTTTGCATTCAACCGTGATACTATTTTGTTAGCCGCCTAATCATTCTGCGGCCGGGGCTCTGACCTGCCCCCGTGCCGCAGGGCGATGTCGTCTGCCAGCCAATTCAACTACAAACCATGAACGTCCGCCGGACATTCGTCTGCCTCGGCCTTGCTGCCGCTGTCTTCGCGTCACTCGCGAAGTCGGCGGAGTGCAATGCGTGGCCGTTTTATGTCGGCCAGATGGATGCGAACGGACAACGGCACTCGTGGCAGGGCGCCGGGCCGCTGCTATTCGTTAAAAACCTGGCAGAGGGTGGCACCGCCAGCGGTTTTCGTCCGATTTACCTGCTACGGCAGGATGCGACTGGAGCGAAATGGGAAACCGATTGGCTCTATCCCCTCTTTACCTATCGCACGGATGGCGACACGTATCGGTGGAGCATTCTAAATTTGATCAACCGGAGCGGCCCGGCCGCGGGCAGAGCGCCGGCCGCACCTCCGAACGCTGAACCTACCGAGGCATTCGATCTGTGGCCGCTCTATTTCTCGCGGCAGACCGGCGATCCGGCCACCTCGTATCGCGCGCTTTTGCCGTTTGGCGGCACGATCAAGCATCGCTTCGGCGACGATCGCATCGACCTGGTGCTGTTTCCGCTCTACGGCCGCTTCCAGAAACGCGAACGCACGGAGTGGGACACGCCATGGCCGTTCGTGCGAACCTTCCAGGGCGGCGGGCACACCGGCTTCGCGCTCTGGCCGCTTTTGGGCTGGCATAATCAGGCCGGCGTGGCGCGGGCGCACTACTATCTCTGGCCGCTCATCTACAAGGACGAGTCACACCTCGACGAGCCGGTGCCTTCGGTGAGCCTCGGCGTGTTGCCGTTCTACGCGCGCGAGCAGAGACCCGCCTCCATCAGCGAGACCTATCTGTGGCCATTTTTCGGCTACACCGACCGCACCGCCCCCTACCGTTACCATGAAACGCGCTGGTTCTGGCCGCTCCTGGTGCAGGGGCGTGGCGACAACCACTACATCAACCGCTGGGCGCCGATCTACACGCACTCGGTGATCAAGGGCGACGACAAGCATTGGGTGCTCTGGCCGCTGTGGCGGCAGGAAACCTGGACCGAGGCCGGGCTCGTACAGGAAAAGTCACAGCTGCTCTACTTCATCTATTGGTCGCTTCGCGAGCACAGCGCGACCAACGCCGCGCTCGCCCCCGCCGAAAAGACCCATTTCTGGCCGCTGCTCAGCGTCTGGGACAACGGCGCCGGCCGCCGCCAGGTACAATTTCTCGATCCGCTCGAGGTCTTTTTTCCCCACAACGATCAGGTCCGCCTCGTCTACTCACCGCTCTTCGCGCTCTACCGGTATGACCGGCGCGCGCCCGGCGACGTCCGGCACTCGTTCCTGTGGGAGGCCGTCACCTACGAACGTCGGGACACTGCGGGCACCCGCGAGTTTCATCTCGGGCCTCTGTTGAGTGTCGAGACCCAACCGGCCGGAAAACGGATCGCGATCGGACACGGCCTGTTCGGCCTGCAACGCGGTCCCGGAGAACGCGGATGGCACGCTTTCCTTTTCGATTTTCCGCGGAAAACCGCTAACCTTCCCGCAGCCACGCCAGCCCCATGAAGAACCGCATCAACGATATTCTCGAAGGCTTCGGCAGCGCCGTGATGCTCGCGTGGCGCGCCTTCGCCTCGCTGCCCAAGGCGCCGCGCATCCTCAAGCGCATTGCCGAACACGGTTACTACAGCGGTTATTCCACGCTGCCCATTGCCGCGATCCTGTGCTTCTTCATCGGCGCCGAGCTCGCGCTGCAGTCCGGCCTCACGCTACGCCATTTCGGCGCCAAGGAATTCATCGGCATCCTCGTCGGCGCCTCGATGGCGCGCGAACTCGGCCCCGTGATGGTGGCCATCATCCTCGCCGGCCGCGTCGGCAGCGCCGTCACCGCCGAACTCGCCTCCATGAAGGTCTACCAGGAGATCGACGCCCTCGAGACCATGAACATCCCGCCGGAGCGTCTGCTGGTATTGCCCCGGCTCCTTGCCGTGCTGCTCGCGATGCCGGTCCTCACCATCATCGGCAACCTCATCGGCTGGTATGGCGGTGCCATCGTGTGCGCCCATGTGAGTTTTATCGGCGTCCAGCCCGAGGCGTATTTTCACAGCATCAAGCGCTACCTCGAGGTCAAGGATGTCACGGACGGCTTGATCAAGGCGGAGGTTTTCGGCTTCGCCGTGATGCTCATCGCGTGCCACACCGGCCTGCGCACGCGCGGCGGGCCGCGCGAAATCGGTTTTGCCGTGACCAAGTCCGTCGTCACTTCGCTCTTCGCGGTTCTCATCCTCAACTATTTCATCACCAAGGTTCTTGCCTGACGCGCCATGACCGCCGCCCACGCCAAATCTTCCAAGCACGATCTCCGCTGCACCCGCGACGACCACAATGCGGTCCGGATCGAGGTCGCCGCGCTCTCGAAAAACTACGGACCGCAGCAGGTGCTCTTCGACGTCTCGCTCGCCGTGGCGCCCGGCGAGATTTTTACCATCATGGGCCCGAGCGGCTCCGGCAAGAGCGTGCTCTTGCGCCAGATCGCCGGCCTCGAAGCACCCACCCGCGGCACCGTCACGATCAACGGCCTCAATCCCTGCGATCCGGCCACGCGCGACCGCTTTGCCCTCGCCCTCGTGTTCCAGGCGGGCGCGCTCTTCAACTCGCTCACGGTTTACGAAAATCTCGCGCTCTACCCGCTCGAGCGCCGCATTCACTCCAAGCCGGAAATCCGCGAACTGGTGATGCGCGCGTTGCAGATGCTCTCCATCGAAGGCGCCGCCCGCAAGCTCCCCTCCGAGCTCTCCGGCGGCATGAAGAAGCGGGTGGCGATCGCCCGGGCGCTCGTCATGGAGCCGCAGCTCATCCTCTACGACGAGCCCACCAGCGAGCTCGATCCCGTCATGGCCGCCACCATCGCCGAGATCATCGCCACGCTCAAGGAGCACTACACCGTCACCACCATCGTCGTCTCCCACGATCGCGAACTCGCGCTGACCATTTCCGACCGCGTGGCGATTCTCCACCAGGGCCGGATCCTCGCCATCGAACCGCCCGCCGCGCTGCGCCGGACGGCCGATCCCGTGATCCAGGACTTTCTCAATCCGCAAATCGACATCCGAAATCCCCGTTTTAGAAAACTGGAGGCCAATCATGAATAACGCGCAAATGTCCGCCCGCGTGGGTTTGTTTTTCCTGCTCGGCATCGCCCTCATCGTGGTGACGTTCGAGTCGCTGAGCGACGGCAAGATCAGCCGCCGCCAGGGGTACACACTCATCGCCGAGTTCAAGAGCCTGAAGGAGCTCAAGACCGGCGACGAAGTCCGCCAGGCCGGCGTCAAAATCGGCAGCGTGGTCGAGACGCGTCTGCACGGCCGCCGCGCCGAAGCCGTGCTGCTCGTCGATTCCCGGATCAAGATCGCCCAAGATGCATCGGCCACCATCGGCATGGCCGGCCTGCTCGGCAGCAACTATGTGTCGTTCGATCTCGGCAGCGAAAGCGCCGCCGTTTACGCCCCGGGAGACACCGTCCGCTCAGTCGAATCCCCCGATCTCAACACCATTGTCACCGAACTCGGCGAAGTCGGCAAAAAGGTCGACCAGGCGCTCAGCCAGTTCAGCGGCGCGATGGGCGGCCAGGATGGCAACGGCCTGATCGGCAAGCTTGACCGGCTGGTCGACACCAACAGCGCCAAGATCGGCGAGATCACCACCAACCTCAAAAGCGTAACCGCCAAGATCGACCGCGGCGAAGGCACCCTCGGCAAACTCATCAACGACTCGAAACTGCATGACGAGCTGATGATATCCGTGGGTGACATCAAGAGCGCCGCCGCCCAGGCCAAGGATTTCATGACCAACGCCCAGTCGATCATCGCACAGGTCAAGAGCGGCCAGGGCACGCTCGGCGTGCTCCTCTACGACCAGGACGCCGGCAATAACATCAAGGTCGTGGCGAAAAACCTCCGGGAGCTTTCCGACAAGCTGAATCAAGGCCAGGGCACGCTCGGCAAACTGTTCAGCGACGACAGCCTCTACCTGCAGGCGCAGGGCACGCTCAAGAAGGCCGACCGCATGATCGAGGGCCTCGACGACCAGGGTCCGATCACCGCCGTGGGCCTCGCCGCCAAATCGCTGTTCTGACGGAGCGCGGACGTAGGCAAAGCCTCGTCCGCCCTTCCGAACGGATTCAGGCCGGACGATCGCCCGCCGGAGGCGGGCGATACGTCCGCGCTCCGCAGGCGTTCCGCTCAGAACTTGGCGGTCTTGAGGTCGAAGAAGCCGGCGGCGTTCTTGTAGCAGATGTTCTCCACCAGCGTGCCCAGCGCCTTCGCGTCGGCCGGGATGAGGCCGGCCTCGACATCGGCGCCGATCATGCCGCAGAGCAGCCGGCGGAAATACTCGTGGCGCACATAGCTGAGGAAACTGCGCGAATCCGTGAGCATGCCGACGAAACGGCTGAGCAGACCAAGCTGCGAGAGCGCGTTGATCTGCCACTCCATGCCTTCCCGCTGGTCGAGGAACCACCAGCCGGAACCGAACTGCAGCTTGCCCGCGATGGAGCCGTCCTGGAAGTTGCCGATCATCGTCGCAAACACGTAATTGTCGGCGGGATTGAGATTGTAGAGGATGACGCGCGGCAGCTGGCCCTCGGCGTTGAGCGTGTCGAGGTAACGCGAGAGCGAGCGGGCCTGGGGGAAGTCGCCGATGGAGTCCACGCCGCAGTCGGCGCCGATTCGTTTGAGCAGGCGGGAGTTGTTGTTGCGGAGCGCGCCGAGGTGCAGCTGCTTCGTCCAACCGCGCCGGGCGTCGAAGCGCCCGAATTCGAGCATCATGTACGCGGCGAATTTATGCCACTGTTCGGGCGTGGCGGCGCAACCGGCGCGTGCCTGGTCGAAGATCGCGGCCGCTTCGCGCTCCGTGCAGGACTCGAACGGCAGGTACTCCAGGCCGTGATCGGAGACGCGCGCCCCGAGCGAATGGAAGAAGGCATGGCGGTTGTCGAGCGCCTCGACGAAGGCGGCAAAGTTCTTGATCTCGATCTTGGCGCGGGCGCCGAGCTGCGCGCACCACGTGTTGAAGGCGGCGGGCTGGTTGACGAGCAGCGCCTTGTCGGGACGGAACGTCGGATAGACGCGCGTCTTCAGGCCGCTCTTCGCGATGGCCACATGGTGTTCGAGGCTGTCGATCGGATCGTCGGTCGTGCAGACGGCGGCGACCTTGAATTTATTCAGGATGCCGTGGACGGAGAGGTCGCGCTGGGCGAGCTTGGCGTTGGCCAGCTTCCAGATTTTCGGCGCGTTGGCTTCGTTGATGAGAAGATCGATGCCGAAATAGCGCCGCAGCTCGAGGTGCGACCAGTGGTGGAGCGGGTTGCGGACGAATTGCGGCATGGAGCGCGCGAAACAGAGGAACTTGTCGTAGTCGCTCGCTTCGCCGGTGATCAGGTTTTCGTCGATGCCGTTGGTGCGCAAGGCGCGCCACTTGTAGTGGTCGCCCCACAACCAGATGCGCGTGAGGTTCTCGAACTGGCGGTTGGCCGCTATCTCGTTGGGCGGCAGGTGACAATGATAGTCAAGAATCGGCTGGTCCACGGCGTGGTCGAAATACAACCGGCGGGCCCATTTGGTGGTGAGGAGATAGTCTTCGTGGAGAAACGGCTTGGCGGGCATGGGTAAAAACCGGGGAGGTTTAGGTTGAGGTTGAAGTTGAAGTGAAAACAGGCGGGGAAACGAGGTTGGAATGGATCGGTTTGAAAATGGTCTTAGCGGAGAAAGCGTGCTTCGTGGGTGCCGGCGTCAGTGTCAACGGCCGAAGGATTTTGCGAAGTTGCTGGGACTGGCGCGATTCGCCACGAACTTCTTTTTCAACGCGGAACCAGCGATCTTCCGCTTGAGCGCCCGCTCGTAGCGCCCGCCGTCGAGCGGCAGTTCAACGGTCCGGCCGGTCCAGGCCGAATAGAGTACGGCGTTGGCGAGTTCGACCGAGTGGATGCCCTCGGCGGCCGGCGCAATGAGCGGCACGCCATCGAGAATCGCGTCGGTGAAATTGCAGAGGATCTCGTTGTGCTGACCGCCGTGGTCCAGGGCCGGCATTGCCACGTCCTGCGTCTTCGGTGCGGAGAACCCCTCCTTGGCCCGGTGCGAGAATTCCGAGGCCGGAACGACATTGCGCGTGAAAGTGATTTTATCGTTTTCGTAAACGAGCCGCCCGCGCTCGCCCGCAATTTCGAGACGGTTGGTGCCGGGCGCCTCGCCCGTCGAGGCGATGAACACTCCGGTCGCGCCACTGGCGAATTCCAGGTAGGCGGTCACCTCGTCCTCGACCTCGATGGCATGGTACTTGCCGAAGTGGCAGAAGGCGCGCACGCGCTGCGGCAGACCGAGCATCCACTGGAGGAGATCGAGATTATGCGGACACTGGTTGAGCAACACGCCTCCTCCCTCGCCCGCCCAGGTTGCGCGCCAGTCGCTGCCACTATAGTAGACCTCGGTGCGAAACCAATTCGTGATGATCCAATTCACCCGGCGGATCGCGCCCAATTTCCCCCCGCCAATCAGCTGGCGGATTTTCCGATAGTTGCGATCGGTGCGCTGGTTGAACATGGCGCCGAAGACCTGGCGTCGATTGGTGTGGGCGGCGAGGAGACGCTCCGCGTCGGCCTTGTGCACCGAGATCGGTTTCTCGACCATCACGTGCAGGCCGGCTCGCAACGCCTCGATGCCGAGCGTGGTATGAGCATAGTGCGGCGTGGCGATCAAAACGGCATCGATCAGCCCGCTGCCGATCATCTCCCCGAGCGTGGCGAAGCCGGCCACACCGGGTGCCAGGGCGCGCCGGGCAGGTTCGGTATCCGCCACCGCGGTGAGTTCCAGCCGCGGCACCTTGCCGGCAAGCACGCTGGTGGCGTGACTGTAGCCCATGTTGCCGATACCGACGATACCGAGGCGGACTTTTTTCATGAAGACACGAGGCCGGAACCGCCCGGAAGGGCGTGGACGGGATTTTTTGATGCGAATCCTTGCCTTTTGCGAGCGCGACGGTGAACTTCCGCAAACTATTTCATGGAGTCACATCCCGCCCATGTGCCCCGCGTGACGCTCAAGGACGTCGCCCGCGAAGCCGAGGTGCATATCTCGACCGCCTGGCGCGCGCTCAGCAACGAGACCTACGTCTCGGCGGAGAAACGGGCGCGGATTCGCGAAATCGCCAAACGCCTCGGCTATGCGCCCGACCCGATGCTGTCGGCGCTCAGCAGCTACCGCCGCAAACAACGCCCGCCGGCGTATCGCTCGACCCTGGCCTGGATCGACAATTTTCCGTCCCGCCGCGCCTGCCTCGAAACGTTGCATATCCGGGGATATTTCGAGGGCGCCCGCGCCTATGCCGAAAGCATGGGGTACCGGCTGGAGGCATTCTGGCTGCGCGAACGCGGCATGACGCCGAAGCGCGCCCGTGAGGTGCTGCTGGCGCGCAGCATTCGCGGTCTGCTCTTCGCACCGCAACCGGCGGCCAACACCCAACTCGCGCTCGATCTCAGTTCGTTTGCCTGCGTGAGCATCGGCTACTCCCTCGCGGAGCCGCGCCTGCATGTGGTCGTCAACGACCAGCATGCCTCCACTGTGCAATGCATGCGCCGGCTCGTGCAACTCGGGCATCGCCGCATCGGCATGGTGAGTGCGAGCGACACCCTGAAACGCACGGTGCATCACTTCGAATCCCCCTTCCATGTGTTCCAGGACGCCCTGCCCCCGGCGCAGCGCATTCCGCTGTTTCAGATCGAGGGCCGGGAGGAGCCGGCCAACGTGGCGCCATGGCGCGAACGCTTTGCCCAATGGTTTGGCACGCACCGCCCCTCGGCCATCCTGGCCACATTCGCAGAGGTGATCCCCTGGTTGCGCGAACTGGGCCAGCGGGTGCCGGAGGACGTCAGCGTGGCGACGCTCTCGCGCACGCAGCAACCCGGCTGGGCCGGAATCGACCAGCAGGAATCGATGGTCGGGGCCCGTGCCATCGAACTGCTTATCAGCATATTTCAGGCGGGCGAACGCGGTGTGCCCGACACGCCGCTGCGCCTGCTGGTCGAGGGCAAATGGTTTGACGGCGACACGGTGCGCGCCGTGGGCGAGCCCCAACCGGAGCTGCTCGTGGCGCTGGAGTAGGCGCGGAAGCCGTCGCCGCGGCGGCGCGGCAAGAATGGGTTGAGGTTGGAGGTTTAGGTTTAGGGTTACGGTGCAATCAGCAACCACGACTGAATCTTCCCCTTAAGGTGCGCTTTTTCTACTGTAGGTCAGCGAGCTTGCTCGCGCTCTGACAAGCCGCGCGAGCAAGCTCGCTGACCTACGAAAACCCAGGTTGGCGGCCACCCCTCGACCTAAACCTAAAACCCAAACCTTTTCTACCCTCCGCTCAGACCTTCGGGCCGCCCTGAGCAAAATACCTCGCCCGGAGCCGCAGGCCGTTCAACCGGATGAAGCCGGTGGCATCGCTTTGGTTGTACCAGCTTTTCACGCCTTCCATCGAGGCGATCTTCATGTCGTAGAGCGAATACTTCGACTTGCGGCCGCAGGTGACGATGTTGCCCTTGTACAGCTTGAGCCGCACGGTGCCCGAGACGCATTCCTGGCTCTTGTCCACGAACGCCTGCAGGCACTCGCGTTCGGGCGCGAACCAGAATCCGTAGTACACGAGCTCGGCGTATTTCGGCACGAGCGTGTCGCGCAGATGCATGACCTCGCGGTCCAGGGTGAGCGACTCGATCTGCCGGTGCGCCTGCATGAGGATGGTGCCGCCGGGGGTCTCGTACACGCCGCGCGATTTCATGCCGACGAAACGGTTTTCCACCAGATCGACGCGGCCAATGCCGTGCTTGCCGCCGAGGGCATTGAGCGTGCGCAGTACGCCGGCGGGAGTGAGCTTCTTGCCGTTCACTGCAATGCAATTGCCCTTCACGAAATCGAGCTCGACGTACTCCGGTTTGTTGGGCGCGTCCTCCGGCGAGACGGAGAGCTTGAACATGCCCTTGTTCTGCTTGGAGGTCGGGTCGAACCACGGGTCTTCGAGGATGCCCGCCTCGTACGAGATGTGCAGCAGGTTGCGATCCATCGAATAGGGCTTCTTCAGCGAGGCCTCGACGGGAATTTTGTGCGCCTGGCAGTAGGCGATCATCTCGGCGCGACCGGGGAATTTTTCGCGAAACGCGTCGATTTTCCATGGCGAGATGATCTGCAGGTGCGGCGCGAGCGCCATGTAGGTGAACTCAAACCGGCACTGGTCGTTGCCCTTGCCGGTGGCGCCATGCGAGACGGTGTCGGCCTTCTCGCGACGCGCGATGTCGAGCTGCGCCTGGGCGATCAATGGGCGCGCGATCGACGTGCCAAGGTAATACTGGCTCTCGTAAATCGCATTGGCGCGGATCATCGGGAAGATGAAGTCGCGGGCGAATGCCTCGACGAGATCCAGCGTGTAATGCTTGGAGGCGCCGGTCTTCCGGGCCTTTTGCGCGAGGCCTTTCAGCTCCTCCTCCTGGCCGATGTCCGCGGCGAACGTGACGATCTCCGCGGCGTAGGTTTCCTTCAGCCACTTGACGATGACGGAGGTGTCCAAGCCCCCCGAGTATGCGAGCACGATTTTCATAACGTAATGGTTAAGACGATTGATTGGGCGCGTCGGTCTACGCCAGGCAAGGGCGCGCCGGCGCAGGAAAAGTTATTTCCGCGCCGACCCGGCGAGCATGGCCATGATCGCCTTTTGCATGTGCAGGCGGTTCTCGGCCTGGTCGAAGATGATCGAGCGCGGGCTGGCCAGCACCTCTGGCATCACTTCCTCGCCCGGATGCGCCGGGAGGCAGTGCATAAAAAACGCGCCGGGCTTTGCCGCGGCAAAGAGCTTCCCGGTGACGGCGTAGGGCGACATCACACGGATGCGCTTCCGGGACTCCTCCTCCTTGCCCATGCTCACCCACACGTCGGTATAGACGACATCGGCGTCCTTCACGGCCTCAAAAGGATCGGTCGTAAACTGATAGCCCTTGGCGAAACCCTCCTTCGCCAGCAACGCGTCGAGCTTGGCGCCGGGTGCGAAACTCTTGGGCCCGGCGAGCGAGATCTTCATGCCGAAGAGGTTGGCGCCGAGAATCCACGAGTTGGCCATGTTGCCCGCCGTGTCGCCGAGGTAGGCAATCTTCCGGCCGCGTAATGCGCCGACGAGATTGCCCCGCTTTCCCGCCCATCGCTCGGCCAGCGTGAAGGCATCGGCGTAGATCTGGCACGGATGAAGGAAATCGGTCAGGGCGTTGATGACGGGAATGGATCCGGCGGCAGCGAGCCGCTCCACGTCGCTGTGCTCATAGGTGCGCACGATGAGGCCATGCACAAAGCGCGAGAGGACTTTGGCAGTGTCCTCGATGGTTTCGCCGCGGCCCAGCTGGATGTCGTTGCGGTTGAGAAAGAGTGAATTGCCCCCCAGCTCATTGACGCCGACTTGAAACGAGACGCGCGTCCGGGTGCTCGACTTGGAGAAAATCAACGCCCAAGTCTGGCCCACCAGCACCGACTGTGACCGCCGTCCCCGCTGCTGCTTGAATTTCCGGGCCAGCGCGAAGACTTCGCCGAGCTCTTGCGGCTTGAAGTCGGTCTCTTTGAGGAAGTGTTTCATCGGAGAAAAGTTGAGGAATATACGGTACCAGACCCGCCGCACGAGGGAAAAGTTGCCCATGCCCAGGTGGTGCTTATATCTCCCTCAACGGCACAAACGTGTGCCAGCGCGTCGCTTCCCGCCGATCCAGCCAAGGTCGCCCCGGTGTGTGCGTTTGCCAAGCGCCCGGCACACCGGAGCTTGGATGCCGTTTCGCCCGATGACACCTTTCGCGGCAAAAATGCGCGTTGTGGTGCCAGCGCCCGACGTCTTTATTGGCTTTTCCCATGCCGTCCGAGCCCGTCCGCTATTTCAATCGCTACACCAAGGCCGTCGAAACCGAAAAGGTGGTCGGCGAGCGTTGGATGCGCTTGATCTACGAAACAGTGCCAGGCCGGCTGGCGCTGTACCTCGTGATTCGACGCGCCCTGCTCTCGCGCCTTTATGGTTGGAGGATGAACTGGCGTTACAGCGGCCAAAAGGTGCTGCCCTTCATTGTCGCCAACAACATCGACGACCGCGAGTTCGCGAAATCGGCATTCCTCTACGATACCTTCAACGAGTTCTTCACCCGTGCGCTGAAACCGGAGGCACGGCCGATCGCGCCCGGTGACGACGTGGCGGTCTTCCCGGCCGACGGGCGGCATCTCGCGTTTCCCGACGCCGATCGGGCCGAGGGATTCTATGTGAAGGGAGAAAAGTTCACGCTCGCCGAGTTGCTCGGCGATCCCGGACTGGCCCAGCAATACGCCGGGGCGTCGATGCTGATCTCGCGGCTCTGCCCCGTGGATTATCACCGCTTCCACTTTCCGGTTGCCGGCGTGCCGGGCGAGCCGGCCCTCATCAACGGCTGGCTCTACTCGGTGAACCCCATCGCGCTGCGGCGCAACGTCCGCTATCTCGTCGAAAACAAACGTGTGCTGACGCACCTCGCTTCGCCCCGCTTCGGGCCCGTGCTCATGATCGAGGTGGGTGCCACAATGGTCGGCAGCATCAAGCAGCTCTTCGCGCCCGGCCGCCCGGTGGCCAAGGGCGAGTGCAAGGGCCTGTTCAAAATCGGCGGCTCGTGCGTGATCACGCTCTTCCAGCGCGGACGCATCCGGTTCGCTTCCGATCTCGTCGAGCAAAGCCGCACGTGCCTGGAAACCTTCGCGCGCATGGGCGCCCGGCTGGGCGAAGCCCGATGATTTTTGATTTTTGATTTTCGATTAGACCGGATCCGGCAGGAGAATTGACCACGAATGCACACGAATCGGCACGAATGGGACGGACGTAATCTTGCCGTATCGGAATCGACTACCAAACGGTGAGCTCGGAGCATTCTCGGCAAATCCGTTTCACTATCCCGACATTCGTGTTCATTCGTGTCCATTCGTGGTTTCCGTCTGCATGATTCCCGACCAGTGTACATTAGTGGTTAACGTTTCCTTCTGAGTTTGATCCGGGGCCACGAATCGGCGCTTGCCTCAGGGAATCGAAAATCCGCAATCTAAAATCGAAAATTCCAACGCTCGGGTGGCGAAATTGGCACACGCGACGGTCTTAGAAGCCGTTTCCGAAAGGATTAGGGGTTCGAGTCCCCTCCCGAGCACCAACGCAGATTTTTTAGCCACGAAGAGGCACGAGAAATCGCAGGTAAATTCGGTACCCTACGTCGCGCCTGTAGGCGCGTGGACGGTTGTGATCGAAGCCCAAGCCTTTCTTTGCGATCTTCGTGGCAAATCGAATTAGTCGTCTTCGGTTGCATCTCCCCGCGTTGGCCTCTTTGCGACTTAACGCCTGAGTTAAGGGTGAAAAGAGCCAGTTCCAGTTGTCGTCGCGAAGCGGTTCAAGCCGGGGGCAGAATGCGCCAGAAAGTTGCGCCGGCCGGAGCGATCACCAAACTGTCATCCATGGCCGTCAAAAAACTCCTTCACACCCGGATGCGCGTCAACGACCTCGAGCGCACTGTCAAATTCTACGAGAACGCGCTGGGCCTGCAGGTGGCGCGCCGTCACACCTCGCCGCGCGGTGCGCAACTCGTGTTTCTTCGCACGCCCAACAGCGACGAGGAGATCGAGATCTGCCAGCTGCCCGGCAGCCCAAGCGTGCAGGTGCAGCCCGATCTGATGCACCTCGCCTTTGAAGTCGACGATCTCACCGCCTTCGCCACCGAGCTGCAGCGAAAAGGCTTCGCGCTGAGCGATGGCCCCACGAAAAGCGGCAGTGGCCAGATCGCGTTCATCGACGCCCCCGAAGGCTACGAAGTGGAGCTCATCCAGCGCGGAAAGTGATCCGGGGACCACCGTCGCCCGCAACTACTCCCGCACGCCATAATTTGTAACATAATACGTTACAAATGTCCAAAATTGGCGGTGCCTAATTTGTCACGTATTACGTTACAAACCCATTTATTTCCCTT
>Ga0335071_10001602_pt1 | contig 24359 bp, 22 predicted proteins | sample Lox_Sample_15_FD_206724 | JGI IMG/M metagenome (GOLD analysis project Ga0335071, IMG submission 206724) | Soil microbial communities from Loxahatchee National Wildlife Refuge, Florida, United States - Lox_Sample_1.5 | ecosystem: Environmental > Terrestrial > Soil > Wetlands | place: USA... | reverse complement strand
CGCCCCGCCGCCGAGGAGGGCGGTCGTGTACTGAATCGCCTGCTCGACGCTGCGCCAGTCGAAGCAGCGCTGGATGTCCACGGGCCGAGCCGCGGTGACCTGCGTGCCGACGCCCACGAGGAGCACGCCGCGGCCGTCGATCGGGAGCCACAGCTTGAAGGGTGGCATGCCATAGGGCTCGTAGAAGATGAGGTACGCCTTGGACTTCAGCTGCTCGATGCGCTCGTAGTACCAGATCTGGAGCGGGACGTAGACGTCCTGGCAGTCGATCGGAATCACCGCGTCCGGGGGGCCGACGATCACGAAGATCTTCGCGCGGTCGTTGTGGATGTCGCCGAACTGTTCGATCGCCTGCTGCACCCGCCGCGTGTACACGGCGCGGTAGTCGGTGCGGATGCCCGCGGAGTCGATCGTCCGGCGCTTCCAGAAGGCGTCGATGAACTTGTCGCGCTGGTAGTTTTCGTGGATCTCGAGGAAGACTTCCTTCTCCTCGGGCGTGATGATCAGGTCGACGATCGTCAGGAAGTCCTTGTACTGCGGCGGCAGCGCCTCGATGAGCTGGTTCATCTCCTTCTTGGAGAGCTTGCGGTGCGCCGGCGCCGGACCGGACGGTGCCGTGGCCGAGGGCGCCGTGGTCGACGGCGCGGCGGTCTTGTCCGTGACGGTCGCCGACGGGGAGGACGGCACGACCGCGTCGCCGGACGGGCCCTGCACCGTCAGCGGTTTCGCCTGGGCGTCGCCGACGGTCGGGAAGCGCTCGGCGAGCTTCTCGAGGCCTTCGACGTCGACCTTCGGCGGTTGCGCCATCGCCTCGAGCGCCGCGCCTTCGCCCTGCCCGCGAATGGTCTGGATGATGCGGACGATCTCGCAGGCCTGGCCGCACGTCTGCGGTACCGTGTTTTTCGGACAGAACGTGTCGAGGCTGGGCGTCCCCGGCGTGCCCGGCTGGCGGCAGGCCTCGTCGATCCGGCTCAGGCAGGACGCCGGGATGAGCAGCGTCGTGTCCGGCATGTTCGGCATCCAGAGGTGGTACGTGCCCGCGCCGTAGCTCGAGCGGTAGAAGAGGTACAGCTGCTCGCTGCGGATCGCGTTCGAGAGCGTGTTGGGCTTGCGGTAGCTCCAGACCACCATGTCCACGAAGACGTTGCTGCACTCCCCGAACTCCATGACGCCCAGGGGCTCCCCGCGCCGCACGACCAGCTTGCCCATGTCGCTGTCGAGGCCGCCGTACTCCGTGGCGGCGGCTTCGCGCAGCGCTTCATAGCGGCCGCGGTAGCCCGGGCCGAGCGGCTCGGCCAGGCCCGGCTGCTCGCGGCGCGCCCAGAAGTCCTGCTTGAAGATCTCGCGCTGGTGGGGCTCGGTCAGCTGCAGGAAGAGGTTTTTCTCCTCGGGCAGGATGATCGGCGCGACGTAGTCCTCGAGCCACTTCCGGTCCTCTTCCGGAAGGGCCTTCAGCCGCTCGGCGGCTTCCTTCTTCGTCAGCTGCGTGAGGTGATGCGGGGCTCCCGGCGCGGCCGCCGGAGCCGTCGCCGCGGGGGTGGGCGTCGGATCGGGAGTCTCGGCCGCGGCAAGGCGCGCGGCAACGATTCCCGAAAGGGAGAACATGGCCGCGAAGACGAGACGCTTGCCGATCTGCGCCTTCATCGGAGTGAGAATCTTAACTCCCGTTAACGGTACGGCTATTCCGCGAAGATAGTTTTCAGGCTGGAGGAAGGCCGGAGCGATAATTTGAAGAGACGTCCGGGATTCTGAACGCATGATCTACCTCGACAACAACGCCTCCACGCGCCTCGACCCCGCGGTGCGAGAGGCCATGACCGCGGCTGCCGACGTTTTCGGCAACCCGTCGTCGCTGCACGCGGAAGGGCAGCGGGCGCGGCGCGCCGTCGAAGAGGCGCGGGACGAGGTCGCGCGGCTCGTCGGCGGCTCGCCCGGCGAGACGTTCTTCACTTCCGGCGGGACCGAGGCGAACGCGCTCGCTCTCTTCGGCGCCGTCGCCGGACGGCGCGGCCGGATCGTCCTTTCCGGGGTGGAGCACCCGTCGGTCCGGGAGGCGGCGGCGCGCCTGGCGGCGGCCGGGTGCGAGGTGGTGGTCGTCCCGCCGGAGCCCTCCGGCGCTCTCGACGCCGGGCGCGTTCTGAACGCCGTCGTCCCGGGCACGCTCCTCGTCTCGGTCATGACGGCCAACAACGAGTACGGCGCCGTCTTTCCGGTCGCCGCGATCGCCTCCGGCGCGCGCGCTCGAGGCGCGCTCTTCCACACCGACGCGATCCAGGCGGCCGGGCGGCTGCCGGTCGACGCCCGCGCGATCGGCGCCGACCTGCTCTCGGTCTCGGCGCACAAGCTGCACGGGCCGAAGGGAGCCGGCGCTCTCTTCGTCCGCCGCGGCGTGCCGCTCGAGGCGCACACGCCGGGCGGCGGCCAGGAGAAGCGACTGCGCGCGGGAACCGAGAACACGCTCGCGATCGTCGGCTTCGGCGCGGCGGCGCGGCTGGCGGCGGAGCGGCGGCTCGCGGACGCGCCCGCCATCGGCCGGCGGCGCGGCCGGCTGGAGCGCGGCCTTCTCGAGACCGTTTCCGGGTCCCGCGTCGTCGGCGGGACCGTCGAGCGGCTGCCCAACACCGCCGCCGTCGTCTTTCCGGGCGCCTCGGCGGAGACGCTGCTCGTGCGGCTCGACCTCGAGGGCGTCGCGGTTTCGGCCGGCAGCGCCTGTTCGAGCGGGACGCTGGCGCCGTCGCCCGCGCTCCTCGCCCTGGGGCTCTCGCCCGCGGAGGCCCGGTCGGTGGTGCGCTTCTCGCTGTCGCGGGAGACGACCGACGTCGAAATCGACCGCGTCCTCGCCCTGATGCCCGGGGTCGTCGCCGACGCGCGGGCCGCGGCCGGCGTTTCCCGGGAACGCGTGCCGTCGTGATCGTCGCCTGCGAGCGGTGCCACGCGCGGTACCACTACGACGAGGCGCGCTTCGAGGGAAAGCCGTCGAAGCGGTTGCGCTGCTCCAGGTGCCGCGCGATCTTCGAAGTCGTCAACACGCGTGCTTTCGAGGTCCAGCCGACCCTTCAGCGCCAGCCCCCGGACGAGACGATGGTCCGCCGCTCCGGAACCCGGCCGGCCCGGCCCGCGCCGCGCGCGGAGCGTCCGCCGGCGACGCTCGCCCTGCCGCCGAACGTGAAGCTGTCGCTCGCCGTGATCGCCGGTCCCGACGCCGGGCGGATGTTCGTGATCGAGAAGCCGCGCGTGGTTCTCGGCCGGGAGGACGTGGACGTGGTCCTCGAGGACCCCGAGGTGTCGCGCCAGCACGCCGCGATCGAGGTCGCCGGCGACCGCGTGACGCTGGTCGACCTCGGCTCGGCCAACGGGACGCTCGTGGGCGACGCGCCTATCGAGGAAGCGACGCTCGAGAACCAGGGCGAATTCTCGATCGGCGGCTCGACGCTGATGCTGATCGTGACGGCCGCCGGCTGAGCCTGGTTTAGGCTAGCGCCCCATGCGCATCGCCGTCGCCATGTCGGGCGGGGTCGATTCCTCGGTCGCCGCCCTCCTTCTGAAGGAAGCCGGCCACGAGGTCGTCGGCCTGTCGATGCAGCTGTGGGACCACGCGGGCGAGGCCGGCCGGACGGGTCGCTGCTGCACGCTCGACGACCTCTCCGACGCGCGGCGCGTGGCGTGGGCGCTCGGGATCCGGCACTACGTCCTCAACCTCGAGGAGGAGTTCCGCCGGGACGTCGTCCGGCCCTTCGTCGCGGCGTACCTGGGCGGCGACACGCCGATCCCGTGCACCGATTGCAACACGAAGGTCAAGTTCGCGACCCTCTGGGACCGCGCGCGCGGCCTCGGGTGCGAGGCCGTGGCGACGGGCCACTACGTGCGCGTCCAGCCGCGCGGCCCCGAGGCCGGCCCGGCCCTCTTGAAGGGGAAGGACGCCGACAAGGATCAGTCGTACTTTCTCTACGACCTGACGCGCGAGCAGCTCGCCGCGGCCTGCTTTCCGGTCGGCGGCCTGACCAAGGCGGAGGTGCGCGCCCACGCGCGACGCGCGGGCCTGCCCACCGCGGACAAGGAAGAGAGCCAGGAGATCTGCTTCGTGCCGGCCGGGACGCGCACGGGCGAGTTCGTCGCGGCGCAAGCCGGCCGACTCGGCCTCGGCACGCCGCCGTCCGAGGGCGCGATCGAGGACTCGCGCGGCGCGCGCCTGGGAACGCACGGGGGACACTTCCGATTCACGATCGGGCAGCGGCGGGGGCTCGGCGTCGCGGCCTCGGAGCGTCTCTACGTGCTGAACGTCGACGCGCCGTCGAACCGCGTCGTCGTCGGGCCGGGGCGCGATCTCGAGAGCACCGAGGCGTCGCTCCGGAGCGTCAGGTTCCACGACGGCGAAGGCAGCCGGCCGCGGCGTGTCGGCGCCCGTGTCCGCCACCGTGCGCCCGAGGTTCCGGCCACCGTCGAGCCCGGCGAGAACGGCGCGGCGCGCGTGGTTTTCGACGCGCCCGTGCGCGCCGTCACGCCGGGCCAGTCGTGCGTCTTCTACGACGGGGACGTCGTCGTCGGCGGGGGAGTGATCGCGAGGTCGTGAACCGTGAACCCTGAACCGATGGATTCGAGGCACGGTTCACCGTCTTCGGTTTCAGGTTTTCGGTTCCCGGCTGACGTCCTCTTCAATTCGTCGGCGTGTCGGTGGTCTCGAGCAGCGGCGTCTGGAAGTCCGAGCGAATGGGTCCGTACTGCCGCTCGTAGAGCTCCACGTTCTGCTGGAGCGCGCGGAGGAACTGGCGCGCGTGAAACGGCGTCGTGAGGATGCGGCTGACGACGGTGACGTCCGGACGTCCCGGGACGGTCCGGCCGAAGTCGAAGACGAACTCGGTCGGGTTGTGCAGGATGTTCGCGAAGTTGGCGTAGTGGCCCTGCGCGGTGGCTTCGTCGATCGTCATCTTGACGGCCACGGTCTTGTCGTCGGTCATGGCGGCGCCTCCGGTGCGAGTCTAGCGCGGCGGCGCTGCGTGTACACTTTCGCCATGAAGATTGCCGGCGCCTCCGCCCTGCTCGCCTTCGTGAGTGCGACGGCGCTCGCCCAGCAGAACCCGCCTTCGTTCACCGACCAGCCGCAGGGCTACAAGGTCAACCCGCTCGTGGCCGAGGGCGACCGGTGGTACCTGCGGCGGCAGGAAGGACGCGTCGGAATCAAGGCGAGCGCCGGGCCGATCAACGAGGCCATCGCCGACTACGACAAGGCCACGGCGGATCCGCACTTCGTCGAGGCGCGCTGGAAGCTGATGCGCGCGCTCTACTTCAAGGGAGCGTACACGGGCCTCGACGAGGACTCGAAGAAGGCCGTCTTCGAGAAGGCCCGCCGCATCGGCGACGACGCCATCGCGATCCTCGGGTCGAGCCTCGAGGAGAAGGGGATCAAGGGGTTCATCGAGTTCGGTCCCGAGACGCTGGCCGGGGCGCTGAAGGACCGCTCGGACGCGGCGCCGACCTTCTACTGGGCGTCGGCGTGCCTCGGCCAGTGGGCGCTCACGGTCGGCAAGGTCGAGGCCGCGCGCAAGGGCGTGGCCGACAAGATCCGCTCGTACGGGCTGACCGTCATCGGCCTCGACCCCGTGTTCGAGGAAGGCGGCGGCTACCGGATCTACGGGCGCCTGAACGACCAGGCGCCCTGGATTCCGTTCGTCACGGGCTGGGTGTCCCGCGACGACGCGCTGAAATACCTGCGCCTCGCGCTCGGCGTCAACGCGCGGAATTTCGCGAACCGCCACTTCCTCGCCGAGGCCCTTCATCGCGGCGACGCGAAGGAGCAGGCCGAGGCCGTGGCGCTCGAGGAAGGGGTCGTCGCCGACGCGCCGTCGCCGCAGCGCCTCGTCGAGGAGCTGACGATGCAGGAGCTCGCCCGGAAAAACCTCGCGGACTGGAAGTAAGCCGGGCCGCCGCCGGGTGCTCCGGCAGACGCCGCAGCAGCGCGGCGGCCGACTTCCCCGAGACCGGGTGTCGCCAGCGCGGGGCGATCTCGGAGAGCGGCGCCAGCACGAACCGGCGCGTCGCCAGGCGGGGGTGGGGCAGGATCGGATCCCGCATCTTCCGGACGAGCCCGCCGAAGTCGAGCACGTCCACGTCGATCTCGCGCGGCCCGTTGCGGAAGCTCGGCGTCCGGCCGACCGCTCTCTCGACGGCCTGCGCCAGGCGCAGCAGCCCCACGGGCGAGCCGGTCCAGCGCACGGCGGCGACGGCGTTCCAGAAGTCGGGCTGTTCGGAAAAGCCGACGGGCTCGGTCCGGTAGAAGGACGAAACGGCGAGAACGGGGAGCGCGCGGGACAGCTCGCGAAGCGCGCGCTCGATGCGGGAGCGCGGTCCGCCGCGGTTGGAGCCGAGACCGAGGTACGCCACCGCGCCCTTGGGCGCGGCGCTAGTACTCCTCTTCCTCTTCTTCCTTCTCGCCCGGCTCTTCGCCTTCTTCGAGCTCGTCGTCGTCGAGGTCGGCCTCCTCGGGCTCCGCGGGCGTTCCCTCTTCACCGAACTCCGGCGGGTTCTCGTCCGGGATGGTCTCGAGAAGGGCCGAGCGGCGCGGCGGCCGCGGCGCCGGCGGCGGCGCGTCGTCGGACTTCGCGTTCTTCTGGTTCGCGCCGCACTTGGGACAGATCGCCTCGGGCTTGCCGAGGTTGTAGAACTTCGTGTGACAATTGAAGCAGTCGTACTTTTTTCCGAGATCCGGCATCTCCCCCTCGAAAGGCGGCCAAACCTAGCACGCGACTCCAGAAGGGTCAACCGATCGCGGATGCTAAGATCGGACTTCGGATGTCGCGTCGTCCTGGTTCCCTTCTCGTCGCTGCCGGAGTCCTTCTCCTCGCCTCGGCCCGGCCCGTCTCGGCCCAGTTTCCATGGGCCGGCGCCCGCGAGACCGGCATGGGCGGCGCCGCGGTGGCGGCCGTCGCCGACAACTCGGCCGCCTGGGTGAATCCGGCGGCGCTCGCGAGCCTGACGGGGTGGAACTTTCAGCTCCTCGCGGGCGCCACGGCGCAGAACCGCAACAACCTCGTCGGAACGATCACGGGCCTGACCGACCTGCCCTGGGACGCGATCGTCGCGGGCGACCGTCCCGACCTCGTGCCGGTGGCGCTGGCCGGGATCGCGAACCTGGCGCGTCCGGGCACCGCCGTCGTCTCGTCGGGCACCGTCGGTCTCGCGGCCTCGTACCAGGGCTTCGCCCTCTCGATCGGCGACGTCCCGTACGCGGGGGTCTACCCGGTCGTCGATCTCCGGCACGTCGTGCCGGGCGGCGGGCCGGACGACGGCCTCGCCGACAACACGACGGGCCTCTACCTCGTGGGCCTCTCGGCGCGCGAGGTCCGCCTGGCATACGGCCACGCCTTCTTCGGCGGCATGCTCGAGGTCGGGGGCGCGGCGCGCTACGTGTCGGGCGTGACGTACTTCGCCGCCTGCGGCATCGCCGGCGATCTCTCGTGCCAGGGCAAGGACCTCTCGGAGCTCATCCACGACGCCTTCCAGGAGAACGCCCGGACGACCAACGAGTTCGCCTTCGACCTCGGCGCGCGGCTGAACCTCGGCATCGTCAAGTTCGGCGTCGTCGGCACGTCGCTCAACCAGCCTCACTTCGACGTGGCCGACGTGCCCGGCAGCCCGGGCACCGTTCCGCTGCCGCGTCAGGTGCGCGGTGGCGTGTCGGTCGACCCGCTGCCGTTTCTGACGATCGCGGCCGACGGCGACTTCATCAAGAGCGACACCCTGGCGCCCGGCGTCCAGAGCCAGCAGGTCTCGATCGGCGCCGAGGGCAAGATCCCGCTCTTTGCCTTTCGCGTCGGCGCCACGCGCGACTTCGCCGCGGCGAACCCGACGTGGGTCTACACGGCCGGCCTCGGTTTCGGGATCCCCGTGGTCTCCGTCGACGTCTCCGCGGTCTGGGGCCCGACCGGCGGGTTCAACTACAAGAACCCGGACCGCGAGATGCTCGGCGCGGCCGCGTCGGTCAAAGTGCACTTCTAGGGCCGTCGAGTCGAGCCGGCGTGTTCGAGGTCCTGGCGCGAGATCCCGCTTCGGCCGCCCGGCGCGGGCGCCTCCCGACGAACCACGCCGCCGTCGAGACGCCGTGCTTCATGCCGGTCGGCACGCGCGGCGCGGTCAAGGGCGTCGCGTTCGACCGGCTCGAAGCCTGGGACTGCCGCGTCGTGCTCGCCAACACGTACCACCTGATGGCGCGGCCGGGGCTCGCCCTGATCCGCCGCGCCGGCGGCCTGCACGCCTTCGTTGGCTGGCGGCGCGCGATTCTGACCGACTCCGGCGGCTTCCAGGTGATGAGCCTCGCCGGACGCCGGCGCATCACCGAGGAGGGCGTCGAGTTTCGCGCGCCGGAGGACGGCACGAAGCACTTCCTGACTCCCGAGCTCGCGATGGAGCTGCAGTCCGGGTTCGGCGTCGACGTCGCGATGGCGCTCGACGTCTGTCCGCCGTTTCCCGCCGAGCGCGCCGAGGTCGAGGACGCGTGCCGGCTCACGCTCGCGTGGGCCGAGCGCTCGAAGAAGGCATATCCGGGCCCGGGACTTCTCTTCGGGATCCTCCAGGGCGGCACGCACGCGGACCTGCGCCGGAAGTCGGCGGGCCCGCTCCTGGCGCTCGACTTCCCGGGATACGCGATCGGAGGCGTGGCCGTCGGCGAGTCGAAGGCCGCGATCCGCGAGGTGACCGAGCTGTCCGCGGGTCTCCTGCCGGAAAGCCGCCCGCGCTACCTGATGGGCGTCGGCACGCCGGCCGATCTCCTCGCGGCCGTGCGCGCGGGGGTCGACCTCTTCGACTGCGTGCTGCCGACGCGCAACGGCCGGATGGGGCACGCCTACACCGCGCGCGGCGAGATCGCGATCAAGCACGAGCGGTTCAAGGAGGATCTCTCGCCCCTCGACCCGACGTGCGGCTGTCCGGTCTGCGGCCGGCACAGCCGCGCCTACCTGCGCAATCTCTTCGTGCTCAAGGATTTTTCGGCCCCGATGCTGCTGTCGCTGCACAACGTTTACTTCTACCTCGCGTGGATGCGGACGATCCGGGACGCCCTCGAGGCCGGCCGCCTCGCGGAAGTGTCCGCGCCGCCCGAGGAGAAAATTCCGGACGGCGCTTGAATCGGAGCCTGCCGGACATCTCTAATTGGCTCGAGAGGACGAAACCGTGAAATTGAACGTCAACGGAAAGGTTCTGGAGGTCCAAGCGCCCGCGGACATGCCGCTGCTCTGGGTCCTGCGCGACCTGCTCGGCCTGACCGGCACGAAGTACGGCTGCGGCATCGCCCAGTGCGGCGCGTGCACGGTCCACCTCGACGGCGAGGCGCACCGCTCGTGCGTCCTGCCGGTCGCGGAGGTGAAGGGCCGCGCGGTCACCACGATCGAGGGGCTCGCAGCCGCGAGCGGCGGCGGCCTCCATCCCGTGCAGCGCGCGTGGATCGAAGCCGACGTCGTGCAGTGCGGTTATTGCCAGCCGGGGCAGATCATGGCGGCCGCGGCGCTGCTGAAAGTCGTTCCGAAACCGACCGACGCCGACATCGACGCGGCGCTCTCGGCGAGCCTGTGCCGCTGCGGCACGTACCAGCGGATCCGCGAAGCCGTGCACCTGGCTTCCACCTTGCCGGTCCTCGCCGGGGGCCGGGCGTGAGCGGGCGGGGAGGGTACTCGCGGCGCCGGTTCCTGACGACGTCGACCGGTCTCGTCATCGGGTTCGTCGTGACTCCGAAAGCGCGTCTGCTCGGTCTGCAGGAGGCCGGTCCCACGCGCCCGACGGCGCCGAAGCCGCTGCCGCCCCCCAACGCGTTCCTGCGCATCGGCGAGGACGACACCGTCACGGTGATCCTCGCGCACTCGGAGATGGGGCAGGGCGTCTGGACGACGCTGCCGATGCTGATCGCCGAGGAGCTCGACGCCGACTGGTCGAAGATCCGCGTCGAGACGGCGCCCGCGGCACCGGTCTACGCGCACACGGGCTTCGGCGCGCAGATGACGGGCGGCTCGAGCTCGACCTACTCGGAGTACGACCGCTACCGTCAGGTCGGCGCGATGGCGCGGGCGATGCTGATCGCGGCGGCCGCGGCGCAGTGGAAGGTGGATCCGTCGACGTGCCGCGCCGAGAACGGCGTCGTCGTCTCCGGGAGCCGCCGCGCCTCGTTCGGGTCGCTCGCGAAGGCGGCACAGGCAGAGACGCCGCCGACTTCGGTGACGCTCAAGGACCGCAAAGACTGGAAGATCCTCGGCAGGCCGACGAAGCGTCTCGATTCGCCGCAGAAGGTCACCGGCGCCGCGCAATTCGGGATCGACGTCCACGAGCCCGGCATGAAGACCGCGGTGGTCGCGCGTCCTCCGGTCTTCGGCGGCAAGGTGCGCGCGTTCCGCGCCGAGAAGGCGAAGGCGGTCCCGGGCGTCCGGGCGGTCGTCGAGGTGCCGTCCGGCGTCGCGGTGGTCGCGGACCACTTCTGGGCCGCGAAGCTCGGGCGCGAGGCGCTCGAGGTCGACTGGGACCTCGGCGCCGGCGCCGCCCTCGACACGCCGGGGATGAAGAAGCAGTACGCCGGGCTCGCGGCGACGGCCGGGGCGAAGGCGAAGGCGGCCGGAGCCGTCGCCACGGCGCTCGCCGGCGCCGCGAAGACCGTCGAGGCGGACTACGAGTTTCCGTTCCTCGCCCACGCGACGATGGAGCCGCTCAACTGCGCGGTGCGCCTCTCGCCCGGCGCGTGCGAGGTCTGGACCGGCACGCAGTTCCAGACCGGCGACCAGATGGCGGCGGCGAAGATCGCGGGCCTCAAGCCCGAGCAGGTCTCGCTCCACACGACGTTCCTCGGCGGCGGCTTCGGCCGGCGGGCCAACCCCAGCAACGACTTCGTCGCCGAGGCGGTCCACGTGGCGAAGGCCGCCGGCGTCCCCGTCAAAGTGATCTGGACGCGCGAGGACGACCTGCGCGGCGGGTACTACCGCCCGATGTGGGCGCACCGCGTTCGGGTCGGCCTGGGGCCAGACGGCGTTCCCGTCGCCTGGGATCAGCAGATCGTCGGCCAGTCGATCCTCGAAGGGTCGCCCTTCGCGATGATGATCAAGGAAGGGATCGACGAGACTTCCGTCGAGGGGGTCGTGGACTCGCCGTACGTGGAGGGGACGCCGCATCACTTCGTCGGCCTGCACACGCCGAAGTCGGCCGTGCCGGTGCTCTGGTGGCGCTCGGTCGGCCACACGCACACGGCGTTCGTCATGGAGACGATGGTGGACGCGCTCGCGGCCGCGGCGGGGCAGGACCCGGTCGCGTACCGGCGCCGGCTCCTCGCCGCCGCGCCGAGGCATCGCGGCGTGCTCGACCTCGCGGTCGCGAAAGCGGGACCGCCCCCGCCGGCGGGCCAGCACCGCGGGTACGCGGTGCACCACTCCTTCGAGAGCTACGTCGCGCAGGCCGCGGACGTCTCGGTCGAGAAGGGCAGGATCCGCGTCCACCGCGTCGTCTGCGCCGTCGACTGCGGCATCGCCGTCAACCCGGCCGGCATCCGCGCGCAGATGGAGTCGGCGATCGTGTACGGCCTGTCGGCCGCGCTCTACGGCGAGATCACGCTGAAGGACGGACGGGTCGTCCAGGGCAACTTCGACGACTACCCGGTGCTGCGGATGAACGAGATGCCGAAAGTCGAGGTCCACATCGTCGACAGCGCCGAGAAGTCGGGCGGCATCGGCGAGCCCGGCACGCCGCCGATCGCGCCCGCCGTCGCCAACGCGGTCTTCGCGGCGACCGGGAAGCGCCTGCGCCAGCTGCCGCTGAGGCTCGCGTGAAGCGCCCGATCCTGGTCCTCGGTCTCTTCGGCGCGGCCGTCGCCGGGGCGTCGCGACCCGCGTCCGCGCCGCCGCCCGGCGTCTCCGAAAAGGACGGGCTCGCGGCGTTCGAGACCGTGCGCGCCGTGCTCCAGAACCCGCGCTGCCAGAACTGCCACATCCCCGGCGACGCGCCCCTCCAGTTCGACGCGGGCCTGCCGCACGCGATGAACGTGCAGCGGGGCGAGCACGGCAAAGGCGCCCCGGGCCTGGCCTGCACGACCTGCCACGGCGCGTCGAACGCGCCCGACACGTACGGACCGCACGCGCCGCCGGGCGCTCCAAACTGGCACCTGCCGCCGCCCGAGCAGAAGATGGTCTTCCTCGGCCTCTCGTCGGGCGATCTGTGCCGGACGCTGAAGGACCCGAAGAAAAACGGCGGCCGCTCGTTCGCGGCGCTCGAGACGCACGTCAGCCAGGACAAGCTCGTCCTCTGGGGCTGGAGCCCGGGGGCCGGCCGGGCGCCGGTGCCGATCGCGCACGCCGACTTCGTCGCGGCCTTCAAGACCTGGGTCGCGGCCGGCGCTCCCTGCGCGGCGCGGTAGCGGAATCCTTGCCCGGCGCGCGCGTGAGGCTGGGATAGCCTCTCGAGCATGAAAAAAGCGGCCTGGCTCCTCGCCGCGGCGGCGGCCGCGCGCCCCGCCTTCGCCGAGGACCTGCACGAGCGGGCGATGCGCCTCCACCGGAGCGCGATCATCGTGGACACGCACGAGGACGTCCCGGAGGCGCTCCAGAAAAAGTGGGAGGACCTGGCCGTCCGCGGCGCGACGGTGCACGTGGACATCCCGCGCTGGCGCGAGGGCGGCCTGACGGCGCCCTTCCTCGCGGCCTACGTCGACGCCGGCTTCGCGAAGTCGGGCGGCTCGGCGAAAAAGGCGCTCGAGTTCATCGACCTGATCCACCGGCTCGTCGACGCGCATCCGAAGGACCTCGTCTTCGCCGACTCGGCCGCCGGCATCCGGCAGGCCAAGACGGACGGCCGGATCGCGGTGCTGATCGGGATCGAAGGCGGCCACGCGATCGAGGACTCGCTCGGGGCGCTCTCGGCGTATCAGCGCCTCGGCGTCCGCTACATGACGCTGACGCACACCAACTCCAACGGCTGGGCCGACTCGGCGGGCTCCTTTTTCGGAGCCGACCCCTACGACCCGGCGAAGACCCTGGTGCACGGCGGCCTGACCGCGCACGGCCGCGAGGTCGTCCTCGAGATGAACCGGCTCGGGATCCTCGTCGACGTCTCGCACGTCAGCGACAAGACGATGGCCGACGCGATCGCGGTCTCGAAAGCGCCGGTCTTCGCGTCGCACTCGTCGTGCCGGGCGCTCGCGAACATGCCGCGCAACGTGACCGACGACCAGATCCGCGCGATCGCGAAGTCCGGCGGCGTCGTCATGGTCAACTTCAGCTCGCTGTTCCTCGACCAGAAGTCGGTCGACGCGTACGTCGCGGCGAAGGCGGCCCTGCAGCCGCGGGTCGCGGCGGCCCGCGCGCAGTACAAGGACGATCCCGAGAAGCGCGACGCCGAGATCGCGAAGCTCCTCGAGACGATTCGGTATCCGGACGCGGACTGGACGAAGATCGTCGACCACATCGAGCACGTCCTGAAGGTCGGCGGCCCGCAGGCGGCGGGGCTCGGCTCCGACTTCGACGGCATCGAGGATCCGCCGAAGGGCCTCGAGGACGTTTCGCAGCTGCCGAAGATCACCGAGGAGCTCCTGCGCCGGGGCCACTCGGACGAGGAGGTCCTCGGCGTGCTCGGCGAGAACTTCCTGCGGTACTGGGAGCGAGCCGAGGCCGCGCGCAAGGCCATGCCGGCGGGGACCGGGCCGCTGCCGTTCTCGAAGCCGGGCTCGCCTTAGGAGGCCGCGTGGAACGCACGAACGGGGGGTCGCGAGGCGTGGTCTGGGCCGGGGTCTTCGTCTTCGCCGGGCTCGCCCTGGCGGGTTACTTCGTCGGCCAGGGGGTGGAGCGCCTGCGCTCGGCCGTCCGGACGGTGACCGTCAAGGGCCTCGTCGAGAAGGAGGTCAAGGCGGACCAGGCGATCTGGACGCTCAATCTCCGGCGGGCCAGCCGCGACCTCGAGGAAGCGCGGGCGAGGATCGGCACGGACCGGGACGCCGCCTTCGCGTTTCTCCGCAAGCTCGGGTTCGACGAGGCCGAGATCGAGCGCGCGCCCATCCGGACGATCGACAAGCTCGCCCGGGAGTACGGCCAGCCCCAGGGCAACGACCCGCTGCGCTACATCCTGACGACCGCGCTCGTCGTCAAGACCCCGAAGATCGAGCTGGTGCGCTCGGCGGTCGGCCAGACGGACGAGCTCCTGAAGGCGGGCGTCGTGCTCGACGGGGGCGAGGGCGGCCCGGCCAACCCGCGCTATGCCGTCTCGGCCTTCAACGACCTGAGGCCGCAGCTCCTGGCCGACGCGACGAAGAACGCCCGGGCCATGGCGCAGCAGTTCGCCGCCGACTCCGGCTCCCGGGTCGGCCGCATCCAGTCCGCCAACCAGGGCATGATCCAGATCTTCGGCTCCGACGGGAACGACGAGTCCGGGCCCTTCTCGCCCACGAGCACGCCGGTCAAGAAGATCCGCGTGGTGAGCACGTTCGAGTTCGCGCTCGAATGACGCCGGCCGTTGATATGATCCGCCGCCTATGTTGACGCAGCTGCTTCAGACCGCCCCCGCTCCGGGAGGCGCCGCGGGAGGGCTCGTGCAGTTCCTCCCGATGATCTTCATTTTCGTCATCTTCTACTTCCTGCTGATCGCGCCGATGCGCAAGAAGCAGAAGCGGGCGCAGGAAATGCTCGCGTCGCTGAAGAAGGGCGAGGAAGTCATCACCAGCGGCGGGATCTACGGCACGATCACCGCGATGGACGAGAAGAACGGCATTCTGATCCTCCAGATCTCGGACAACGGGACCAAGATCAAGGTCCTCCGCAGCGCCATCGGCGGCCGGGCTTCGGACCCGGACTCAACCCCCACCACCCCCGGCAGTTGAAGCCGGCCGGGGCGGCTGGTAAGTCGGACCCCGTTCCGGTAGACTCCGGCGTTCTTTTTGGGAGGGGGAGTTGACGAAGAAGCTCCGCTGGCGCGTGCTCCTGATCGTTCTGGTGGTCCTGGGGGCCGCGGCTGGTTACGTTCTGATGGGGTACGGGCACGCCCGCAAGGAGTGGGGAACCGCTCCGGGCGGTCCGTCGCTGAAGGATGCGTTGAAGAGCGCGATCAAGCTCGGCCTCGACCTGCGCGGAGGCATCCACCTGGTGCTGCAGGTCAACACGGCCGACGCGCTGAAGGCCGAGCGCGACGACGCCGTCGAGACGCTCAAGAACCAGGCCAAGGACGCCGGTCTCGGCGCCGTCGAGCTGCCGACCGACACGTCGTTTGCGGTGGCGGTCACGGCGCAGACCGATGCGACGAAGCTCGAAGAGGCGGTCAAGCGCTACCTGCCGGACTGGACCTACTCGACCGGCGGGGGCAAGTGGACCTTCGCCCTGAAGGAACCGGCCCGCCGGCAGATGGAGGACAACGCCGTCTCGCAGGCGGTCGAAACGATTCGGAATCGCGTCGACGAATTCGGCGTCGCCGAGCCGCTGATCGCGCGGGAAGGCGCGGATCGCATCCTGGTCCAGCTGCCGGGCATCGACGATCCCAAGCGCGTCAAGGACCTGATCAAGAACACGGCGTTTCTCGAGCTGTCCCTGGTCGAGTCGGGGCCGGCCTCGGAGGCGGCGCTGAAGTCCGCCTACCCCGGCGGGGTCATCCCGCCGCAGTTCAAGCTGGTCGAGGCGAAGGCCGAGTCGGGCAGCCGCGAAAAGGCCTTCTACATCGTGCGCAAACAGGCCGTCATCACCGGCCGCGACCTGAAGAACGCCCGGCCGACGCAGGGCCAGTTCGGCTCGCACTCGGTCACGTTCTTCCTGACGGCATCGGGCTCGACGAAGTTCGGCGACGCGACCGGCGCGAACATCGGCAAGCGCCTGGCGATCGTTCTCGACAACCGCGTCCAGTCGGCTCCGAGCATCAAGGACCGGATCACCGAGACGGGCGTCATCGAGGGCAGCTTCTCGCCGGAAGAGGCCAACGACCTCGCGCTCGTGCTGCGGGCCGGGGCGCTGCCGGCGGGCCTCGTGTACCTCGAGGAACGGACCGTCGGCCCGTCGCTCGGGCTCGACTCGATCAAGAAGGGCATCACGGCCTCGGTGGCCGGCGCCCTTCTCGTCTTCGTGGCGATGCTCGTCTACTACCGCCGCGCGGGCCTGAACGCGGTCGTCGCCCTGATCCTGAACGCGCTGCTGCTCGCGGCGGCGATGTCGCTCTTCGAAGCGACCCTGACGCTGCCCGGCATCGCCGGCTTCATCCTGACGATCGGTATGGCGGTCGACTCGAACGTGCTCGTCTTCGAGCGCATCCGGGAGGAGCTCCGCAACGGCCGCGCGCCCAAGGCGGCGATCGAGAACGGCTTCTCCAAGGCCTTCGCCACGATCGTCGACACGCACGCGACGACGATCATCTCGGCCCTGTTCCTGCTGCAGTTCGGCACCGGTCCGGTCAAGGGATTCGCCGTGACGCTGATCATCGGTCTGCTCATCTCGATGTTCACGGCGGTCTTCGTTTCGCACACGATTTTCGAGGTCGAGTACGGGCGCCGCCAGCACATCGACTCGATCTCCATATAGAGAGCCGCGATGGAATTTTTTCGTCAGACCAACATCGACTTCCTGAAGTACAAGTGGTGGGCCATCGGCGCCTCCTGGGCCCTGATCGCTCTGGGGCTGGTCACGATCTTCGTCCAGAAGGGGCTGAAGTTCGGGATCGACTTCTCGGGCGGCACGGCCATCGCCGTGCGGTTCGCCGAGCGGCCCGACGTCGACCACCTGCGCCGAGTCCTCGACGGCGCCGGCCTCGGCGAGATCGGAATCCAGCGCTACGAGGAGGCGGACAAGAACGAGGTCCTGATCCGCGTCCAGCAGCAGAAGAAGGAAGGCCGCGACGTGGCCGGCGACGTGCTGCGGACGCTGCGCCAGGGCCTGGAGTCGCCGACCGACCCGTCGAAGATCGACCTCAACGCCGAGGGGAAAGCCACGCTCGGCGCTCGTCTGGCCGCGGCCGATCCGGACAAGATGGCGGGCCGCAGCGACGTCAACGCCGCGGACTACTACACGCAGGCGGCCGAGCGCGTGATCGCGCGGCGCTCGAGCCTCGGCCTTTTCAAGTCGCCGGCGGACGTGGCCTCGGTCGACGGCGTGTCGGCCCCGGTCAAGACCTGGCTCCAGGCCAACGGCTACACGGGGCCCTTCGTGCTGCTCTCGGCCGAGAACGTGGGCCCCCAGGTCGGCGCCGACCTCCAGAAGAAGGCGCTGCTGGCGGTCATCTGGTCCTCGATCGGCATGCTCGCCTACGTCGCGTTCCGTTTCCGGTCGCTGCCCTTCGGCGTCGGCGCGGTCGTCGCCCTCGTGCACGACACGCTGATCACCATCGGCCTGCTCGCGCTCTTCGGGCGGGAGTTCAACCTGGTGGTCGTGGCGGCGCTCCTGACCCTCGTTGGCTACTCGATGAACGACACGGTGGTCGTCTACGACCGCGTCCGCGAGAACCAGAAGACGCCCAAGAAAGAAGCCCTCGAGTCGGTCATCAATCGCTCGATCAACCAGACCCTGTCGCGGACGATTCTGACGGCCGGCGCGACCATGCTCGTCGTCCTGGCCCTCTTTTTCCTCGGCGGCGAGGTGCTCCACACGTTCGCCCTGACCCTCATCATCGGCATCGTCATCGGCACATACTCCTCGATCTACGTCGCCGCGCCGATCGTCGTCATCTGGAAGGACTTCAAGAACCGCCGCAAGCTCGCCGTCGTTCCGGCCGCGCCGCCCGTCCCGGCGACGCCGGCGCCGGCCGCTCCGGCCCAGGGATCCAAGAAGAACTCCAAGCGGCGTTAACGGCCGGCTTCGCGGGCTCTGCTGACAGGGACGGCCTTCCGCGCTACCCTGAGCGGGTCGTGATCCACTTCGAGGAGATCCTCGAGAAGGTCGAGGCGTACAACCCGGGCTCGGACCAGGACCTGCTGCGCCGGGCCTACGTCTTCTCGGCGCGCGAGCACCGGGGCCAGGTCCGGCGCTCGGGCGAGCCGTACCTCGTCCACCCGTTGAACGTCGCCGCCATCCTGGCCGACCTCAAGGCCGACGACGTCTCGATCGTGGTCGGCCTGCTCCACGACGTCCTCGAGGACACGCTCACGACCCGCGAGGCGATCGCGGGCCAGTTCGGCGTCGAGGTCGCGGAGCTCGTCGACGGGCTGACCAAGATCGGCAAGTTCTCGTACGTCTCGCGGGAGGAAGAGCAGGCCGAGACCTTCCGCAAGATGATCCTGGCGATGGTCTCCGACCTCCGGGTCGTGATGGTCAAGCTCGCCGACCGTCTCCACAACATGCGCACGCTCGGCTTTCTCCCGGAGGCCAGGCGCCGCGAGATCGCCCGCGAGACGCTCGACATCTACGCGCCGATCGCCCACCGGCTCGGCATGGGGAGCGTCAAGGGCGAGCTCGAGGACCTCGCGTTCCTGTACCTGGAGCCCGAGCAACACGAGCGCGTCGCCCGCGAAGTCGCCCGGCGGATGAAGGTGTCCGAGGGGATGGTTTCCGACGTCCGGCGCCGCATCGAGGCGCGGCTGACGGATGCGGAGATCGCGGCCGACGTCTCGGGCCGGATGAAGCGCTACTACTCGATCTGGTCGAAGATGAAGCGCACCGGGGTCGAGGCCGCGCAGCTCTACGACATCCTGGCGTTCCGCATCGTCGTCGGCGAGACCCGCGATTGCTACGAGGCGCTCGGCATGGTCCACCAGCTCTGGCGCCCGGTGCCGGGGCGGATCAAGGACTACATCGCCATGCCCAAGCCCAACTTCTACCAGTCCCTCCACACGACGGTCATGGGGGAGACCGGGCAGCCCTTCGAGATCCAGATCCGGACACGCGAGATGGACCTGATCGCCGAGCGTGGCATCGCGGCGCACTGGAAGTACAAGGAAGGCCGCATCGATCCTCACGCCGACGACGCCCGGTTCCAGTGGCTCCGGCAGCTCGTGGACTGGCAGAGCGAGGTCTCCGACCCACGCCAGTTCCTCTCGTCGCTGAAGATCGACCTGTACCCGGACGAGGTGTACACGTTCACGCCCAAGGGCGAGGTGTTCGCGTTCCCGCGGGGCGCCACCCCGATCGACTTCGCGTACCGCGTCCACACCGACGTCGGCCACCGGTGCGTGGGCGCGCGGGTCAACGGAAAGCTCGTGCCGCTGCGGACGGCCCTTTCCAACGGCGACATCGTCGAGATCCTGACGGCCCCGAACCAGGTTCCGTCCCGGGATTGGCTGTCTACGGTCGCCACGAGCCGCGCGCGGCACAAGATCCGCCACTTCATCCACGAGGAGGAGAAACGCCAATCCGTCGAGCTCGGGCGCCGGCTGCTCGAGCGGGAGCTCAAGAAGTACCGGCGGACGGTCAAGAAGCTCGAGGCCGAGGGCAGCCTCACCCGGGAGCTCGCCCAGTGGGGCTTCACGAAGCCCGACGACCTCTACGCGGCGATCGGCTACGGGAAGCTCGCCCCGCGCGCCGCCCTCGAACGGTTCGTGCCTGCCGAGGAGCTCGCCCGGACGGAGCCGGAGAAGAAGGAATCGGCGGTGTCGCGGGTCGTCCGCAAGATCCTGCCCTTCGGGGTGCCGGACATCCACGTCGTCGGCCACAACGACCTGCTCGCGTCGCTCGCCAAGTGCTGCAATCCGGTCCCGGGCGAGAAGATCGTCGGGTACATCACGCGGGGCCGGGGCGTTTCGGTGCATTCCGAGAGCTGTCCCAACGTCAAGAACCTCCTCTACGACCCGGAGCGGCGCATCGACGTGGCCTGGGGGGGAGAGAAGAAGTCGTCGTACGCGATCGAGCTCGAGGTCGTGGCGGAGGACCGGCCGGGACTGCTCGCCGACGTGACCCAGGCGATCGCGGGCGAGGGCTCGAACATCCGCCGGATCGAGGCCCGGGTCGGAGAGGCTCGGGAGGGCTACGTGAGCGTGTCCCTCGAGACGTCGGACATGAAGCAGCTCGAAAAGATCCTCGGCCGCATCCGCTCGGTCGGGGGCGTGCGGGACGTGATCCGGAAGTACAACGTCCCGAGGGCGGGGGAGCGCGAGTAGCCGCGCTGCCAGCGCCGCGGGACTTGCGGGCTGCCGCTCCTCCCGTGACGGAAGCGCCCGAGGCTGCTTTTGAGCCTACGCGGCCGGTTTCTTTCTCGGCGAGGCCTTCGTGATCTTGCCCGAACGGATGCAGCGCGTGCAGGCCGACGCCTTCCGCGCCCGGCCGTCGACGACGGCGCGAACGGTCTTCAGGTTGAGATGCCACTTCCGGTTCGACACGTTGTGCGCGTGGCTGATTCGGTGGCCGCTCATCGGCGTCTTTCCGCAGAATTCGCAGTGCTGAGCCATCGGTCTCCTCGTTTCTGCCGTTGCGGCCGAAAAAACCCGCGAAGCCTATACCGGTTCAATTTCCGACGCAAGGAAGAACAGCTGGCCTTCCTTTCCGGCACCTGTCCATCCGGCTTAAGTCTTTGCACGCCGGACGGTTCAGCGTGTCAGATGTCTTGACCACGCAAAAACCTTTTGCTATTCTGACAACCAGCCGAAATAACCATAGGTCAAAGCCCGTAACCGTCTTTCTTTTTTCGGTGGGGCGAAGCGTGTTGTTCAGAAAGACCAAGAATCTGGTAGGTCTGGACATCGGATCCTCGGCGGTCAAGCTCGTCGAGCTTAAGGACGCCAAGGCCGGTGGGTTCAGGCTTGTGAAGACGGGCCTGGAGAGCCTCTCTCCCGAGGCCATCGTGGACGGGTCCATCATGGATTCCTCCCTGGTCGTCGACACCGTCAACCGGGTCGTTTCGAGCCTCAACGTCCGGAACCCCGATTTCGGGACCTCCCTGTCGGGCCACTCCGTGATCATCAAGAAGATCTCGCTGCCGGCCATGTCCCCGGAAGAGCTGGCCGAGTCGATCCGATGGGAGGCCGAGCAGTACGTTCCCTTCGACATCAACGACGTGAACCTCGATTACGTCGTGCTCGAGGCCGGGGGCGGCGAGACCATGGACGTCCTGCTCGTCGCGGTCAAGAAAGACAAGATCTCCGACTACACGAGCGTCATCACCCAGGCCGGAAAGACCCCGGTTCTCGTGGACGTCGACGCCTTCGCTCTCCAGAACGCCTACGAGGCCAATTACCCGGTCGAGCCGGGGCGCGTGGTGGCTCTGGTCAACATCGGCGCCTCGGTGACCAACGTGAACATCCTCTCGGGCTCGAACACGATCTTCTGGCGCGACATCTCCTTCGGCGGCAACCAGTACACCGACGCGATCCAGAAGCAGCTCTCGCTCTCCTTCGACCAGGCCGAAGCCCTCAAGAAGGGCGAGAAATCGGGCGACCAGTCGCTGCAGGACATCCTGCCGATCCTCCGCTCGGTCTCCGACGACCTGGCCCAGGAGCTCCAGAAAACGTTCGACTTCTTCCTGGCGACCACGTCGACCGAGAAGATCGACCAGCTCTTCATCTCGGGAGGCTCCTCGCGCGTCGTGAACCTCGACGCGCAGCTGAAGGAACGGTTCGGGATCCCGGTGGAGATCCTGAACCCGTTCCGTCAGATCGACGTTGCGGGCGCGTCGGTCTCGGGCGAGTGGCTGACCGAGAACGCGCCGAGCCTGGCCGTGGCGGTCGGGCTCGCGATCCGGCACGTCGGGGATGAGGCCGCTTGATCAGAATAAATCTTCTCACCGAGGCCAGGGCGGCCGCCGCCAAGAAGAAGGGGCCGGCCCTCCCGACCGGGGCGAAGCTCAACAACCTGATCCTGATCGGGGGCCTGCTTCTCGGCGTCCTCTACGTCGCGACGATGGGCCTGGTGCTGACCTCTCGGCGCCGGCATCTCGACGAGGAGATCGGCAAGGCCCGCGAGGAAGTCGCGCGCCTGAAGTCGATCATCGACGAGGTCAAGAGCTACGAGGACAAGAAGAAGAGCCTCGAAGAGAAGATCGCCCTCATCAACAACCTGAAGACGAATCAGCGCGGCCCGGTCCGGCTGATGGACGAAGTCTCCAAGGCGCTGCCCGACCTGGTCTGGCTGACGGAGCTCCAGGTCACGGGCAACCTGATGACGCTCAAGGGCAAGACCCTTTCGCCCAACGCCGTGGCGACATACCTGGAGAACCTGAAGAAGAGCCCGTTCTTCGCCGAGCCGGTTTTCAAGAACCTCGGCCGCGAGCCCGGGCCGCAGGGGATCTACAACTGGGAGATGACGGTCATCTTCACCAACGGTCGGCCGCCCGGAGAGGCGGGGGCTCAGTCCACGACGACGGCTCCCAAGCCCGGAGGCCCTCGGGGCCGCGCCGCGGCCGGAAAGCCGGGGGCGTAAGCCATGGCTGTATTCGGCATCAACATCGAAGAGAAGCCCTGGTACTACGCGCTCGGCGTGGGCCTCGGCATGGCCATTCTCCTCGCCGGGGCCGTCCAGTACGTATGGTTCCGGCCGCTCAACGAGCAGATCGCCGCCAAGCGCACCGAGCTCGAAGGGCTCAACCAGGAGATTCAGAAGGGCCGGGCGGCCGAGCGCAAACTCGCGCAGTTCCGCGAGGAGGTCAAGCGGCTCGAGCTCGAGCTCTCCAAGCTCCTCCAGATTCTCCCGTCCAAGCGCAACACCGAGGAGCTCATCAAGAGGATCGAGACGCTCACCCGCCAGGGCGACTTCACCCTGCTGAAGTTCACCCCGGGCGAGTTCGTGCAGAAGGACTTCTACGCGGAGTGGCCGATCGACATTCAGATCCAGGGCACGTACCACAACCTCGCGCTCTTCTTCGACCGGATGAGCCGCTTCTCGCGCATCATCAACGTCGAAGACCTGAAGATCAACGCGCTCGACAACGTGCCGGGCAAATCGATTGCCGCCAACTTCATCGCCAAGACGTTCATCTACACGGGCGACGAGGTCGGCCAGACGACCGCCAGCGGCGGCAACCCGCCCGCCGCGGCGGCCCCGGCGCCCGGAAAGGCCGCCCCGCCTGCCGCCAGGAGCGCGCAGACCCTGAAGGAGCGCGCCGAGGGCAAGGGGATCGAATGACGCGCACCGCCCTCGCCGCTCTGCTTCTCGGGCTCGCCGCGGCGAGCGCCGCCGCTCAGGCCCCGGCGCCCGCCCCGACGAAGCCGGCCGCCGTGATCGCGCCGGTTCCGGAGTCGCCGGGCCAGTCGATGATCGAAGGCGAGGAGTCCGCGCTCGCCGGGCGCAACTACTCGTACGACCCGGCCGGCCGCCGCGACCCGTTCCGCTCGCTCCTCGTGCGCGAGCAGAACAAGGGAGGCGTCGAGCGTCCGCCGGGAATCGCCGGCATCTCCATCGACGACCTCGTCGTGCACGGCATCTGGAAAACCAAGGCCGGCTTCGTCGCGCAGATCCGGGCGACCGACAACAAGAGCTACCTCATCCGCGCGGGCGACCTCATGTACGACGGCGAGGTCGTGCGCGTGGCGCCGAACGAAGTGGTGTTCCGTCAAAACATCAACGATCCGCAAAGCGTGAAGCCGTTCCGGGAAGTCACCAAACAGCTGAACGCGACGGTCAAGCAGTGAGGGGCCGGTGATCAAGGAATTCCGCCCGACGGGAGGAACGATGCGAAGGACACTCAGAGGGACCGCGACGGCCACGACGCTCGCGCTCCTGTGGGCCGCCGCGGTAGGCTGCTCGTCAGGGGGCCAGGCGACGCACTCCGCTGCGGCCTCGACGCCGACGACCTCTCCGGCGCCCTCCGCGCCGTCCACGGCCGCCCCGAGCGCGGCCCCCGCCGCGGCCAAAATCACCGGAGCGGCGTTCAACGAAGACGCGGATGGCGCGCGGCTGGTTCTCTCGGCAACGGCGCCGCTCCTGTACACCTCCTACGAACCCCGCCCGAACCTGCTGGTCGTCGACCTGCGCGACGTCTCCGTCGCGTCGGACGTCGCCTCGCCGAAGGTCGGCGGGTACGTCGACTCCGTGAAGTTCGAGGAGCTCGACGAGCTCGGCAAGAAGATCACGCGCCTCTCGATCACCCACAACCCCGATGCGCATCCGGACCTGCGCTCGGTGGGCCAGGGCCTGGCGATCGCGTTCACGGGCGCGACGCAAACGGCCGAGGCGGAACCCGAAGCCCCTGCCGCCAATCCGGCCGCCGTCGAGTCGAAACCGCTCGCGACGGCCGAGGCCGCGCCCGCGGCGGCACCCCCGGCCGTCCAGGTGGTCGCTCCTCCCGGGCCCACCGTTCGCGGCGAAGCGGCCCATGCTCTCGAGAGTGTGTCCGCGGAGACCCGCGACGGCCACGTCGCGGTCCTGCTCGTCGGTGACGGCTGGTTTTCGGCCAAGGATTTCGCCCTGGCCAACCCGCCGCGCATCGTCATCGACCTGCCGGGCGTGAAAAACGAAGTCAAGCTGCGGACGATCGTCGTCAAGGACGATGTCGTCTCCCGCGTCCGGATCTCCCAGTTCCAG
>Ga0335071_10001600_pt1 | contig 24370 bp, 26 predicted proteins | sample Lox_Sample_15_FD_206724 | JGI IMG/M metagenome (GOLD analysis project Ga0335071, IMG submission 206724) | Soil microbial communities from Loxahatchee National Wildlife Refuge, Florida, United States - Lox_Sample_1.5 | ecosystem: Environmental > Terrestrial > Soil > Wetlands | place: USA... | reverse complement strand
CCGGCACGGCCGAGGTCTCGTCCAACATCTCGGGCGTTACCAAGGCTGCCGGCGAGACAGGTGCTGCGTCCACCCAAGTACTCGGTGCGGCCAGCGAGCTTGCCAAGCAGTCGGAAACGTTGAGCGCGCAGGTCGACGGCTTCATCGCCAAGGTCCGCGCCGCATAACACCACGATCAACGCGAGGTGTCGTCCCTTCCTCCCCCGGGGCCGACACCAAAACGACAGGCCGCCCGAGACGATCGGGCGGCCTGTTTGCTTTACGGGACGGCCGAAGCCGCCGGTTAGGTGTTCATCGCCTCGAAGAAGTCCTTGTTCGTCTTCGAGGTCTTGAGCTTGTCGATGAGGAACTCCATCGCATCCGTGACACCCATCGGCATCAGGATGCGGCGCAGCACGTACATCTTCGCGAGCACGCCCTTGTCGACCAGGAGCTCTTCCTTGCGCGTGCCCGACTTCGTGATGTCGATCGACGGGAAGGTGCGCTTGTCGGCGAGCTTGCGGTCGAGGATGATTTCGGAGTTACCCGTACCCTTGAACTCTTCGAAGATCACCTCGTCCATGCGCGAGCCGGTGTCGATGAGGCCGGTGGCGATGATGGTGAGGCTGCCGCCCTCCTCGATGTTGCGCGCCGCACCGAAGAAGCGCTTCGGCCGCTGCAATGCGTTCGCATCGACACCGCCGGTCAGCACCTTGCCCGACGAGGGGACGACGGTGTTGTAGGCGCGCGCCAGGCGGGTGATCGAGTCGAGCAGGATCACCACGTCGCGCTTGTGCTCGACCAGGCGCTTGGCCTTCTCGATCACCATCTCGGCGACCTGCACGTGCCGGGTCGCCGGCTCATCGAAGGTCGAAGACACCACCTCGCCCTTCACCGAACGGATCATGTCGGTCACCTCTTCGGGCCGCTCGTCGATGAGCAGCACGATGAGATAGACCTCCTCGTGGTTGGTCGCGATCGCGTGCGCGATGTTCTGCAGCATCACGGTCTTGCCGGTGCGCGGCGGTGCGATGATCAGGGCGCGCTGACCTTTGCCGAGCGGCGCGATCAGGTCGATGATCCGGCAGGTCGGATCCTTCTTGGCGGGATGATTGGTCTTCGGCTTGCCGTCCTTGTCGCGCATCACCGGGCCCAGGCCGCCTTCCACTTCGAGGTGGAGCCGCTCTTCCGGATAGAGCGGGGTCAGGTTGTCGAAGTTGATGCGGTGGCGCGCCGTGTCGGGGTTGTCGAAGTTGATCGTCTTGACGTTGGTGATGGCGAAATAGCGCTCGCCGTCCTTGGGGGCGCGCACCTGGCCTTCGACCGTATCGCCGGTGCGCAGGCCGAAGCGCCGCATGATCTGCGGGCTGACGTAGATATCGTCGGGGCCGGGCAAGTAGTTGGCTTCGGGGCTGCGCAGAAAGCCGAACCCGTCGCCGAGGATCTCGAGCACGCCTTCGCCGTAGATCGCGACGTCGTTGTCGGCCAGCCGCTTGAGCACGGCGAAGATCATGTCCTGGCGGCGCAGCGCCGAGGCGTTCTCGATCTGCAGCTCTTCGGCGTATTTGAGCAAGTCGCTCGGATTCTTGCGCTTCAGTTCCTGGAGATTCATTGGGTGGATTCGACTTTGAAGACTTGGGGGAGGGGGAGCCGCGGCTGCGGCGAAAGGACCTAGCGGCCGGAGTGGTCCGTCAAAACCCGAACGGGGTCTTCCCCTAAGCGGCGTTACGCGCTCGTTGTTTCGGATTTGACGGGATTGGCGGCCGTGAACCGGCACACCGCGAGGACGCCAATCCGGCGACCTCGACTTAAGAATTACCCAAGCCGCCCGCCCAAGTCAACTGCGGCAATCCTCCGCCGGACCGCCATTTGCCTGTGCTCTTCCGTGCAGCGCACAAGCGACCCGTTCAGAACGGCCGCACGATCACCATGATCACCACGATGATCAGCAGGACCGTCGGAACCTCGTTGGCGATGCGGTAAAAGCGCTGCGGCCGCCGGTTGCGGTCGGCCGCGAAATCCTTGCGCCACAGCGCGAACAGATGGTGCAGCAGGCTGAGCAGCACCACGCACAGAAGCTTCACGTGCAGCCAGCCCTGGTGCAAGTCCTGCACGAAGAGCAACAGCCCGCCCAGCCCCCATACGGCCACGAATGCGGGGTTCATGATGCCGCGCAACAGCCGCCGCTCCATCACTTTGAGCGTCTCGGACAGCTCGGAGCCCGGAGCTGCAGCCGCGTGGTAGACGAACAGCCGGGGCAAATAGAGCAGCCCGGCCATCCACGCGATCACGGCGATCACGTGCAAGGCTTTGATCCAGGGGTACCAATGTTCGACGAATTCGGTGATCACGTGAGGGGCTGGCCGGCGGAAAATTAGGACTGACCAGGAATAACTTAGGTTTGATCCACGTCAAAGACGCACGGACGTGGGACGGTCATTCTGCGTCGGCCGTGGCGCAACCCTGACACCCCGCGGCGAGGCCTTGCAGAGAAGTTTGCGAATAATTATCATTTTCATGGTAGAACCTCGCGGCTGGCCCCATCCCCCGGTTCATCTACAGGTTCAAGGTAGCCCAAGTGCCTGATTCGACCACGATAAAGACGCTGCCCCTCGGCCTCGCCGCGAAGGGGTTCCGGGGCCGCGTGGCGCGTGTCGGAAGTCCGGCCAGCGTCGGGGACGACGCCGAGCTCGAGCGTCGCCTGATCGAGATGGGCTTCATCGAAGGTGCCGCCGTCCAGCTCCTTCACGAGGGCTTCATCGGCCGCGATCCCATCGCCGTCCGGGTCGACGATACCACGGTCGCGGTCCGCCGCCGCGACGCGCGGCTCATCCTGGTCGATCCCGAGGGCTGATCCACAGGCGGTCCCAGCCTCCACCATGTCCGCGACTGCCACTCCCGTCATCGCCCTGGTCGGATGCCCGAACAGCGGCAAAACCGCGCTGTTCAACGCGCTGACCGGCAGCCGCCAGAAGGTCGCCAACTATCCGGGTGTGACCGTCGAACGGCGCGCCGGCGCGTTCGTCACCGCGGCCGGCCGCCGCATCCAGGTGCTCGATCTTCCGGGCACGTATTCGCTGCGGGCCCGCAGCCCCGATGAGGCCGTGACGCGCGACGTAGTGCTGGGCCGTTTCGTCGGCGAGATGCCTCCCGATGCGCTCCTGGTGGTGGCCGATGCGACCAATCTGCGGCTCGCCTTGCGCCTCGTGCTCGAGCTCAAACATACCGGCCGCACGCTGATCCTTGCCGTCAACATGATCGACATCGCGCGCCGGCAAGGTGCCGAGATCGATCTCAAACGGCTCGAGAGCGAGCTCGGCGTACCGGTCGTTGCCACCGTCGCCGTGCGCAAAGGCGGCATCGCCGACCTGCTAGGTCAGATCGACCGGACCATCGACCGGCACGCACCCCAGGCACCCGCCGACTGGCACGAGCCGAATGCCGATGAGTTGCGCGCGACTCACCACGAGGCTGAGCGCATCCTCAAGGCGTGCCTGGCGCGCCCCGCGGACGCCAGCGTCACGGCGCGGATCGACCAGGTGCTGCTGCACCCGGTCGCCGGCATCCTGATCCTGCTCGCCTTGCTGTTCCTGATCTTCCAGGCCGTGTTCACCTGGGCACAGCCGGCGATGGACCTGATCAAGAACGGGTTCGATGCCCTTGCGGGCGTCGTCGACGCGACCTTGCCGAAAGGCATGCTGCACAGCCTGATCACCGACGGCATCATCGCCGGCGTGGGAAGCGTGCTGGTGTTCCTGCCGCAGATCCTGCTGCTGTTCTTCTTCATCATCCTGCTCGAGGATTCCGGCTACATGGCGCGGGCGGCGTTCTTGATGGACCGCATCATGGGCGGCGCCGGCCTGCACGGACGCGCGTTCATCCCGCTCCTGTCGAGCTTCGCCTGCGCAATTCCGGGCATCATGGCGACGCGCGTCATCGACAACAGGCGCGATCGGCTGACGACCATCCTGGTCGCCCCGCTGATGACCTGCTCGGCGCGCATCCCGGTCTACACGTTGATCATCTCCGCCTTCGTCCCGGCGCGCACGGTATGGGCCGGCATGCAGCTGCAGGGCCTCGTGATGTTCGCGCTCTATGCGATCGGCATCCTGAGCGCTCTCACCGTGGCCTTCGTGCTCAAGCGGCTCGTGTGGCCGCACGATGCCGATCCGTTCCTGCTCGAGCTCCCCGGTTACAAGCTGCCGAGCGTCCAGAATCTGGTGTTCGGCCTGTGGCAGCGCACGACGATCTTTCTGCGGCGCGCCGGCACCATCATCTTCGCCCTCATGGTCGTGATCTGGTTCCTGTCGTCGGTGCCCGGCGCACCGCCGGAGGCCACGGAGCCGGCCATCAATTATTCGATTGCCGGCATCGTCGGTCATTGGCTGGCGCCGCTTCTGGCACCTATCGGATTCAACTGGCAGATCGCGATCGCGCTCATTCCGGGTCTTGCCGCGCGCGAGGTCGCGGTCGCGGCCCTGGGGACCGTCTACGCCATCGCCGACCAGGGCGAGGCGGCCAAGTCGGCGCTCGGTCCGGTGCTCGCCGCCAATTGGAGCCTGCCGACGGCATTGGCCCTTCTCGCCTGGTACATCTTCGCGCCGCAATGCGTGGCGACATTGGGTGTGATCCGGCGCGAGACGAATTCCTGGCGCTGGCCGGCCGTCGCGTTCCTGTACATGATCACGCTCGCCTATCTCGCGGCGTTCGCCACCTATCACATCTCGGCGGCCCTGCTCTCGTGATTGAGCTCTCATGATCCAGACAATCGCCGCCTATGCGATCGTCGCCGCAGCCGCCGTCTGGCTGGTCTGGCGCATGCTCTTGCCGGCCACGGTGAAAGGCCGCCTCAAGGCCCGTCTCGGCGGCAAAAGTTGCGGCGACGATTGCGGCTGCGGCTAAACGCCGCTCAAAGCGCAGCGGGTACTGCCCGCCGGGCATAGACGCGATCCCCCGTCGGGAGCCAGCAGCGCCGGCCGTTTCAGCGCATCGCGCACCAACCGGGCGAGCCCCGCGATGAATTTGGGATGCGTCCCCACGGTCGGCACCCGCTCATAGATCGGCACCCGCTTTTTGCGGGCTTCTTCGCGATAGGTGATGTCGAGCTCGACCAGGGTTTCCGAGTGCTCGGAGACGAACGCGATCGGCGCCACCACGAGCGGTGTTCCCTCCTCGCCGGCGCGCGCGATTTCGTCCTCCGCGTAGGGACCGATCCATTCGAGCGGCCCGACACGGCTCTGGTAGCAGATCCGCCAGTCGAGCCCAGAGATCGCCAGCGCCCGCACCGCGGCCGCCGCTGTCATCTCGACCTGCGCCTGATAGGGATCGCCCTTCTCGACCAATCGCTTCGGCAACCCATGCGCCGAGAACAGGAGCCGCGGCGCCTTACCGGGAGATGCCGCCCGCACGCGCTCATAGACCGGCCGGATGAGAGCGGCGACGGCCGCGATGAAGCCCGTCTCGGCCGGATAGCAGCACACGGCGCGGGTATGCGCCTTCAGCCCACGCCGTCCGGCGGTCTTCACCCACGCCCGCTGCGAGGACCCGGTCGTCGTCGCCGAGTATTGCGGATAGAGCGGCAACAGGACCACTTCATCCGGATCGGCGGCTTTGACGTTGGCGATCGCTTCGTCGGTCATCGGGTGCCAATAACGCATCGCCGGCACGACCTCGACCTGCCCGAGATCGGCAAGCGCCTCTTTCAGGGCGCGGGCCTGTGCCGCCGTATTGGCGAGCAACGGCGACCCGCCGCCTAGCTTGGCGTAGATATCGCGCGCCAGCGCAGCCCGGCGGCCTGCGATGATCCGCGCAAGGATGCCCCGCATGGGCGCCGGCACGTCGAGAATCGCCGGATCGTTGAACAGATTGAACAGAAACGGCCGCACCGCCTGGGGACGGTCTGGTGCCCCGAGATTGAAGAGGACGACGGCCAGTCTCATGCGTGCCGGTGATGCCAGGCGCGGATCAGCCCGGATAGCCGTGCCACGTTGTCGGGTGGGGTGTCGGGCAGGATGCCATGCCCGAGATTGAACACGAACGGCCCCCGCCCCAGCGCCTTTAGGATCCGCAGCGTCGCGTCCTCGAGCGGCTTGCCGCCAGCCACCAACAGCAGCGGATCGAGATTCCCCTGCACGGCCGACTGGGGCTGCAATTCCTTGGCCGCCCATTCGGGCGGGATCGTGGAATCGAGGCTGACGGCCTCCACCCCTGTTTCGACGGCATAGTCCAGATACCGCACACCGGCCCCGCGCGGAAACGCGATGATGGGCACCGCCGGATGCTTGGCTTGCAGGCGGTTGACGATCTCGCGCACCGGCTCTATCGCCCATTGGCGGAATTCGTCGTGCGACAGGACGCCCGCCCAGCTGTCGAAGATCTGCACCACCTCCGCACCCGCCTCGATCTGGGCAAGCAGGAAGCGCGCCGTTGCATCCACGAGCAAGCTGATCAGGGCGTTGAACGCCTTCGGGTCCATGGCGGCAAACCGCCGCGCAATCGTGAAGTCGCGGCTGCCCTCGCCTTCGATCATGTAGGAGGCCACGGTCCACGGGGCACCGGCGAACCCGATCAGGGCCGTATCCAGCGGCAAAGCCGCAGAGACGCGCCGCACGGTCTCGAACACCGGCGCTAGGCGCGGCAAGAACATGTCGCTGCGCGCCTGCAGCTCCAGAACGTCGGTGAGCGTGCGCACCGGGTCGAGCCGCGGCCCTTCGCCCTCGCGGAATTCAACCTTCCGTCCCAAGCCATAGGGCACCATCAGGATATCCGAGAACAGGATCGCAGCGTCCATCGCGAACCGCCGCACCGGCTGCAAGGTGATCTCGGTGGCCAGCTCCGGCGTGAGGCACAGCCGGATGAAGTCCGGCGCTTTGGCCCGGAGCTCCCGATATTCGGGCAGGTATCGGCCCGCCTGGCGCATGAACCAGAAATTCGGCCGCGCCTGGATCTCACCATGCAGCGCGCGGATCAGCGACTTGGCCTGGGCAAAGGCGGTCGGGACGGACAAGCGGATACCTGTTTGTCAGGAACGAGCGATGTTAGCCACACCACTCTTCCTACTATTCTTAGAATCTTTAGAGATGTGGGGGAAGGAGGATGCCTGTGAATGACGGGAATTCAGAGATCTGGCGGCAATCATCCCGGTTTGCGTATCAGCCCGCGCCGATGGCCTTGCGGCGCACGCGGTGGGGAAGAAATCATCCGTCGTCGTGCTAATCTTGCGTGGATATCGGGGATAGCAATTCCGGGAATCATGTGAATCCCCGGGATGCCCGATGGAGGTGAGCGTTATTAGCGGGCTGGGGACAGATTTGCTCACGACCGGAAAACCCGTATGGCACTCGGTTCGCGATTCGGGGCAGATTTATGACCGCCGGTATAAAACTGGAGTTATCCGCCTGCTTTTCAAGTCATTCACAGGCAGAATGTTGATCGCGTGAAGAACCTCCATCTGCATCTGGTGTCCGACGCCACGGGTGAGACGATCAATAACGTCGCGCGCGCCTGTCTCGTGCAGTTTCCGGAAGTCGAGCCGATCGAGCACACCTGGTCGATGGTCCGCTCTGAGCGCCAGCTGCGCAAGGTGCTGGACGGCATCGGTGCCAATCCCGGTCTGGTCCTGTTCACCTTCGTCGATGACAGCCTGCGCAGCGTGCTCGAAGAGGGGTGCCGCGCCATCAATATTCCGTGCATTGCCGTGCTCGACCCGGTGCTGGGTGCGCTTGCGGCGTTTTTCCAGATGCAGGCGCGCCATATTCCCGGCCGTCAGCACATGCTTGACAGCGAGTACTTTGCGCGCATCGAAGCCATGAACTACGTCATGGCGCACGATGACGGTCAGATGACGCGGGATCTTGAGAAGGCGGATGTCGTCCTGGTCGGGGTGTCGCGGACCTCGAAGACGCCGACATCGCTCTATCTCGCCAACCGCGGCATCAAGTGCGCCAACGTGCCTTATGTGCCGAATGTGCCGCTGCCGCCGGAGATCGACAGCCTGAAGAAGCCGCTGGTTGTCGGTCTCACCTGTGATCCCAATGCCTTGGTGCAGGTGCGGCGCAACCGTCTGCGTATGATCAACGACACGGATGAGACCTCGTACACCGACATTGAAACGGTGAAGAACGAGGTCACGGCGGCGCGCCAGCTGTTCGTCCGGCAGGGCTGGCCGGTGCTCGACGTGTCGCGGCGCTCGATCGAAGAGACGGCGGCTGCCATCATGCAGATGCTCGTCGAGCGTCAGGATACGCCGGCGACAGCGCCCTCATGACGGCCGCGCGCGGATTGGTGCTGGCTTCGGCCAGCCACACGCGGCTTGCGTTGCTGCAGAATGCCGGGCTCGAGGTCGTCGCCGATCCGGCCGACATCGACGAAGCCGCGGTCAAGGCCGAGATGCGCCGGGACGGTGCGGCGGCCGAGGCGGTAGCGGTCGAGCTCGCCACCCGCAAAGCGCAGGCGGTGGCGGCACGCCATCCGGACCGCCTTGTCATCGGCGCCGATCAGATGCTGGACGCCGCCGGACAATGGATCGACAAGCCGGCGGACCGTGCGGCCGCAGCCAGCCAGCTCGCAGGCCTCGCCGGCCGGGCGCACCGCCTCATCAGCGCCACGGTCATCCTGGAAGCCGGGCGCGAGATATGGCGGATCGCGGACTCCGCCACCCTCCATATGCGCCAGCTCAGCCCGACATTCATCGAACACTATCTCGACCGCATGGGCGCTGCGGCGCTGACCTCGGTCGGTGGCTACCAGCTGGAAGGCCTGGGCGCCCAGCTGTTCACCAAAATCGAGGGCGACTATTTCACCATCCTCGGCCTGCCGCTGTTGCCGCTTCTCGCGTTCCTGCGCAAGCACGGCATCGTCGAGCAGTAATCGCTGCCGATGCGCATCCTGGGTCTGACCGGCTCGATCGGCATGGGCAAGACGGTCGCCGCCCGGCTTCTGCGCCGCCAAGGCATACCGGTCCACGACGCGGATGCCGAAGTCCATCGGCTGCTTGGCCGCGGTGGGGCGGCAGTTCCGGCCGTGGCCACGGCCTTCCCGGGCACAGTCAAAGACGGTGTCATCGATCGCACGGCGTTGGGAGCCAAGGTGTTCGGCGACAGGAACGAAGCGGAGCTGCGCTGCCTCGAGCGCATCCTCCATCCGCTGGTGCGTCGCGCCACCGGCCGCTGGCTCGCGACCCAGGCGCGACGGCGCGCGCCGGTCGTCGTCCTTGATGTCCCGCTGCTCTTCGAAACCAGCGGCCCGCACCGCTACGACGGCGTGATCGTCGTCACCGCCCCGGCCTTCCTGCAGCGTCAGCGCGTGCTGCGCCGGCCCGGCATGACCGAGGCGCGCTTTGCCGACATCAGTCGCAAGCAGCTTCCCGATCGCCTCAAGCGGGCGCGCGCCGACGCCCTGGTGGCGAGCGGTCTCGGCCGGCGATCCACGTTGCGGGAACTGCGGCGGGCATTGCGGCGCCTCAAGTCGAAACGGGTGTGGCGCCCGGGCTACGCGCGGTAAAGCGCTGGACGCGACTCGATCCGCTCCGGCATAAGATCGCCATGCGGGAGATCGTGTTCGACACCGAAACGACCGGCCTCGATCCAGAGGCCGGTCACCGGATCATCGAGATTGCCGCGATCGAGCTGGTCAACCATCTGCCGACCGGCCGCAATTTCCATCGTTACGTCAATCCCGAGCGCGAGATCGCTCCCGAGGCGCAGGCGATCCACGGCATGAAACTGGCGGACCTGGCGGATAAGCCGGTGTTCGCCAATATCGTGGCCGAGCTGCTCGAATTCCTGGGCGATGCGCGGCTGGTCGCCCACAATGCCGAATTCGACGTGAAATTCCTCAATGCCGAGTTGAAGGCGTTGGGCTTTCCGCCGCTGCCGATGGCCCGCGCACTCGATACGGTCCAGATGGCACGGCGCAAGTTCCCCGGCGCACCTGCGTCGCTCGATGCGCTGTGCCAGCGGTTCGGCGTCGACAACACCCACCGCACGTTGCACGGCGCGTTGCTCGACGCGGAACTCCTGAGCGAGGTCTATCTCGAGCTGATCGGCGGCCGGCAGGCGGCAATGCTGCTGGACGCCGGTACCGATACCGGCGGCCTGATCATGGCGCCGATCGTCGTGCGCCAGCGGCCGCCGCGCGAGGTTCGGCCGCATGCACCTTCGCCCGAGGAGCTGGCGGCGCACGCAGCCCTTCTCGCCAAGCTCAAGAATCCGCTCTGGGCGTCCTGATCGCTCCCGCCGGTCAACCGGCGAGCTTCGCGACCTCGGCGTTGATCTCAGCCATCTGCTGGCGGTGCAGCGCCTCGAAATCGACCGGCGCCAGGAGCAGCGGCATGAACCCGCCGTCGCGGGTGGCGTTGGCGAGGATCGAGCGCGCGAACGGAAACAGCTGGCGCGGCACTTCGATCATGGCCAGCGGCTTCAAATGCTCCATCGGTATGGCGCCGATCGAGACGACGATCCCGGCGTAGGCGAGCTCGGCCACGAAGATGATGTCTTCTTCGTGCTTCGCCTCGGCCTTCAGGTGCAGGATCACCTCGTAGAGCGTGTCGCTGAGCTGCGCGCCGCTCACCGAGACCGAGACCTGGACCTGCGGCGCCTTGCCGGCCATCTGGGCGAAGACGAATGGCGCGCGCGGATTCTCGAAGGACAGGTCCTTCACATATTGCGTGCTGATCGCATAAGCGATGCCGGAGGGTTTTTCGGTCCCGGCGGTGGACGTGGAATCGGACATGAAGCGGTTAATTCCGTTGGCGGCGATGGTGCTCGGTCGGTAACACGGACGGCTTATGGCCGCAACCTGCACTCTGTCAGGCGGGAGCGAGACTGACGGGGACGATCTCGCAATTGGCCGATCTGTAGCCGCCGGTCATGGCGCGGATGAAGCCCCAATGCGTGACCACCACCACATGCGGCCAATCCGGGTCGCGGGCCATGGCGGCGCGGAATGCCGTGGCGCGCCGCGCCAGCGCTTCTTCGCTTTCCTCCGTTCCGTGGCCGATGTGGTCGTGCCACCAGGGATCGTCCAGGTGATCGAAGCGGTAGGCGGGGAAGCGCTGCTTGAGCAACGCGGGCGAGGCACCGACATCGCAATGGAACGCGGCCCGCTCGCGCACCAGGGGGTCCACGGTCACCTCGGCGATGCCGAGGGCCTCGGCCAGGATCGTCACGGTCTGCAAGGCGCGGGTATAGGGGCTTGATATCATACGCCGAATCTCACGGCCCTGAGACTGCAGCAGGGCCAGCTCGGCGGCTGCGGCCACCGCCTGCCGGCGCCCTTCGGCAGTGAGCTCGGGATCGTGGATGCCAGGATCGATGCGCGTGGCCGCAAACGCCACGTTGAAGTGCGATTGGCCGTGACGGATCAACAGCATGGGCGTGAAAAATGCGCAAAACCGACGACGAATTGCGACCGCGCAGGTCTACACCCATATAGTGAAAGCTGATATTGTTTTTGTCGAGCGCGTCCGTGCGCGGGCGCGTCAGAGGCACTGGGAATGGGCGGCGACGGTCTGGCGTTTTTCGATATCATCTTCTTTGCGCTGGTCGCGGGATTTCTCATCCTGCGATTGCGCAGCGTCCTCGGCCGCCGTACGGGCAACGAAAGCCAGGAGCGGTGGACTCCGCGCCTGCCGCCGCGCGGCGGGCCCGCAGGCCCTGCCCCGACCGATCGCGCGCCTTCCGACAAGGTCACGGTGCTGCCGCGTCCGGCGCCGGCCGCGTCCGGCGCGTCCGCCACCCCGCTCGACACGGCACTGGCGCAGATCAGCCAGGCCGATCCCGCATTCGACCCGCCGCGTTTCCTCGAGGGCGCAAAGTCCGCCTTCGAGATGATCGTCAGCGCCTTCGCGCAGGGCGATACGGCGACGTTGCGGCCGCTCCTCGCCAACGACGTGTTCGACAACTTTGCCGCGGCGATCAAGGGCCGCCATGACGCGAAGCAGACGTTGGAGACGACCTTGATCGGCATCAAGTCGGCGGACATCCTCGAAGCGAGGATGGAGGGCCGCTCGGCCTTCGTGACCGTGAAATTCGTGTCGGAGCAGGTCAACGTCACCCGCAACGCGAGCGGTGAGATCGTCGACGGCGATCCGAACCATGTGGCGACGATCACCGATGTCTGGACGTTCGCGCGCAACACGCGCTCGTCCGATCCCAACTGGGCGCTGGTTCAGACCTCTGAAGCGCACTGACGTCCTGGCTTTCGTGCTTGCGGTCCTGGCGCTGGCCGCCTGTCAGCCCAAGCCGCCGCCGCCGGATCGTCTTACCCTCACGCAAGGCCATTTCGCCGATCTGCCGGGCTGGTCGGCGGATGCGCTGTCTCCGGCCCTGGCCGCATTCCAGCGGTCGTGCCAGCACCTGACGGCCCTCGCCGACGACGTGGTGATCAAGCCCGAGGACGTCGGCGGGACCGTGCGCGATTGGCGTGACCCGTGCGCGGCGGCGTCGCAGATCGCCGCGAAGGACGATGCGGCCGCCCGGCTTTATTTCGAGCGCTGGTTCATGCCCTATCTCGCCGGCAACAACGGCAAGCCGGAGGGCCTGTTCACCGGGTATTACGAGCCGGAGCTCAAGGGCTCGCGCAGCCGCGGCGGGCCCTATGTCGTGCCGCTCTATGGCCGCCCGGCCGACCTCGTCACGGTCGACCTCGGCCTGTTCCGCGAAGACTGGCGGGGCACGAACATCGCCGGCCGCGTGCGCAACGGAGCGCTTCGTCCCTACCCGACGCGGGGCGAGATCGAAGCCGGCGCGCTCAAGGGCATCAAGCGCGGCGACGGCTCGCCGCTTGAGCTGGTGTGGGTCGATGACCCGATCGATGCGTTCTTCCTGCAGATCCAGGGCTCGGGCCGCGTCGTGCTCGACGACGGCAGCCTGATGCGCGTCGGCTACGCCGCGGCGAACGGGCAGGCCTACGTGCCGATCGGCCGCGAGCTGATCCGGGCGGGTGCGCTGACGCGCGAGGACGTGAGCATGCCTGCGATCCGCGCCTGGCTGCTCGCCCATCCGGCGGAGGCGCCGCAGATGATGGACAAGGACCCGTCCTTCGTATTCTTCCGCCCGCTGCCGCCGCCGGCTTCTCCCGACGACGGCCCGCCGGGGGCTGAGGGCGTGGCGCTGATGCCGGGGCGGAGCCTCGCGGTCGACCGGAAATTCCTGCCCCTCGGCCTGCCGGTGTGGCTCGATGCCGACGATCCGGTGACCTCGGGGGTGCGCTTGCAGCGGCTCATGATCGCGCAGGACACCGGCGGCGCCATTCGCGGGCCGGTGCGCGGCGATGTGTTTTGGGGACACGGCGCCGACGCCGCGGAGCGGGCCGGCCGGATGCGCTCCTCCGGCCGGTATTGGATCCTGCTGCCGCGTGCCGTGGCGGAGCGCCGCGCTGCCACCAGCTAGCGCCAGCCGTGGCGGAAATGGTGGCCGCTGTGCGCGAGCATCTCATCCGCCGTCTGCTTCTGCTCCGGGCTGAACGACGCATAGAGCGGCTTGGCCGCCGCGACGACGGCTCCGGTGCGCTTGGCGGCATCGGCGAGGAACTGCTGGCGCTGTTCGAGCCGCTCGATGGCGCTGGGCTGAGTCTGCGCCTGGTCGGAGCTCTGCCGCGCCTCGCGCCGCTGCTGCATCTTCGCGTCCATGTCCTGGGCCTGCCGGCGTAGCACCGCGGCGAGTGCCGCCCACTGCTTCTCCTGCGCCGGCGTGATCTTCAGCGCCGTCTTCAGATAAGCCAGCCGGGCGTCGATGCGCTCGCTGGGACGTGAGTGGTGCCGCTCGGGACGCTGCGGCGCCGGGGCGGCCGGAGCTGGTGCCTGGGCGGCGGCATCAGGTGCTGCGGTCTGTGCGGCGACGAGCGATGGGGCCGCGATCCCGCCGGCAAGGCCGGCCAGTATCAATCCGGAAACGATGGCTTTGCGCATGTTCATCCTCTTGGGTTCAGGCCCTCGACCGATTCCACGCGGGGTCGGCGGCAATCCTGCGGCACCTGGGCGAGGCCCTTGTCAGGTGCCGCGACACCCCCCATTCTGGCGACGTGAGTGCTGCGCCCACCAAAGCTTCGGACAAGCCGCGCGTCGGCCTGTTCGTGACCTGTCTGGTCGATCTCTACCGGCCGACGGTCGGCTTTGCGGCGGTGAAGCTGCTCGAAGCGGCAGGCTGCGTGGTCGAGGTTCCGGATGCGCAGACGTGCTGTGGACAGCCGGCCTACAATTCGGGTGACCGCGAGGACACGACGGCGATCGCGCGCGCCACTATCGCCGCATTCGAGCGCTACGACTACGTGGTCGTTCCGTCGGGCTCGTGCGGCGGAATGATAAAGGAGCACTACCCGGCTTTATTCCAGGACGATCCCGAATGGGCGCAGCGCGCCAAGCGCCTGGCGGCGCGTACCTGGGAGCTCGTGTCCTTTCTGCACGACGTGCGCGAGCTCCAGGGTGTCGGCACGCGTTACGACGGCACGGTCACCTATCACGATTCCTGCTCGGGCCTGCGCGAGCTCGGGGTCAAGCACCAGCCCCGCGCCTTGCTGGCCGCGGTCGCGGGGCTCAAGCTCAAGGAGCTGCCCGATGCCGAAGTGTGCTGCGGCTTCGGCGGCACGTTCTGTATCAAGTATCCCGAGATCTCGGACAAGATGGTCGAGGCCAAGGCCGCCGATATCCTCGCGACCGGCGCCGACACCCTGCTCGCTGGCGACATGGGCTGCCTGCTCAACATGGCGGGCAAGCTGCACCGCATGCAGGACGAGCGGGGGACGGCGCCGGTGAAGGTCCGGCACGTGGCCGAGGTGCTCGCCGGATTGACCGAGGCGCCGCCGATCGGCGATCCGCCCGGCGCCAAGCCGGGGATCTGAGCCCATGCAGTCGACCGCGCAAAACTTCACCTCGAACGCGCACGACGCGCTGGGCGACGAGCTGCTGCAGAAGGCGCTCGAGAAACTGCGCGCCGGCTTCCCCGAGAAGCGCCGCGAGGCGATCTCGCGCCTGCCCGAGTTCGAGGACCTGCGCGACCAGGGCCGCGACATCAAGAACCACGTGCTGGCGCATCTCGACTGGTACCTCGAGCGCTTCGAAGACCACGTTACCGCGGCGGGCGGTCACGTGCATTGGGCGCGCACGCCCGACGAGGCGCGCGAGATCGTGCTGTCGATCTGCCGGCGCCTTGGTGCCCGCACCGTGACCAAGGGCAAGTCGATGATCGCCGAGGAGATCGCGCTCAACGATCACCTCGAGGCGAACGGAATCGTGCCGGTCGAGACCGACCTCGGCGAATACATCATTCAGCTGCGGCATGAAGCGCCCTCGCACATCATCGCCCCGGCGATTCATCTGGTGAAAGAGCAGGTCGAGCACACGTTCCGCGAGGTGCACACCAATCTCGACCCCGCGCGCGTGCTCGAAGAGCCGCGCGCGCTCGTGGCCGAGGCGCGCCAGATCCTGCGCGAGAAGTTCCTGGCCGCCGACGTCGGCATCACCGGCGCCAACTTCCTGATCGCCGAGACCGGCACGTCGGTGATCGTCACCAACGAAGGCAACGGCGACCTCACGCAGCTCCTGCCGAAGGCGCATATCGTGTTGGCCAGCCTCGAGAAGATCGTCCCCACCCTCGAGGACGCGGCGGCGATCATCCGCCTGCTCGCGCGCTCGGCGACCGGCCAGGACATGTCCGTCTACACGACGTTCTCGACTGGCCCGCGGCGCACCGGCGACATCGACGGACCCGGCGAGTACCACGTGGTGCTGCTCGACAACGGCCGCAGCGCCCTGCTCGGGACCGTGTTTCAGGACATGCTGCGCTGCATCCGCTGCGGGGCCTGCATGAACCACTGCCCGGTCTATGGCGCGGTGGGCGGCCATGCCTATGGCTGGGTCTATCCGGGGCCGATGGGTGCGGTGCTGACGCCGAGCCTGCTCGGCATCGAAGGCACCAAGCACTTGCCGAACGCGTCCACGTTCTGCGGCAAGTGCGAGAGCGTCTGTCCGATGAAGATCCCGCTGCCGAAGATGATGCGCCATTATCGCGAGCGCGAGTGGACCAGGAAGCTGTCGCCGCGCGGCGCCCGCATGGGCCTCGGGCTGTGGGCGTTCTTCGCCCGCCGGCCCCGGCTCTACCATGCCCTGGCCGGGCTTGCCGCGCGCGTGTTGGGCGGGCTCGGCCGCCGCCGCGGCAGCTTCTACAACCTGCCGCTGGCCGGCGGCTGGACCGCGACGCGCGACATGCCGGCACCGCAGGGCCGCACGTTCCAGGACCTGTGGCGCGCCGGCGTGCGAGGGGGAGGCCCCAGCCGATGACCCGCCTTCGCCAAGGCTACGGCGGGCGAGCCCGCCTTTCATTCACCGGCGGACTTGTCCGCCGAAGCGCCCCTTATCCGATCGAAAAAACGGGGCGCGTAGTCGGATGATCGCGGCGCGCGACCAGATCCTGCACGATATCCGCCAGTCGCTGCGCAGCGGCAGCCGCGTGGCGCCTGAAAGCGAAACGCAGCTCGAGGCGCGGCTCAAGAACCACCCGGTGGGCCTCGTTCCGCGCCGCAGCGCCGGGCTCGATCGCGCGAGTCTCCTGGCCCTGTTCGAGGCGCAGGTGCGGATGGTGACGACGACCGTGGCGCGCGTGCCATCGCTCGCCGACGTGCCGGCCGCCATCGCCGAATACCTGAGCTCGCAGAACCTTCCCGCCGAAGCGGCGGTGGCACCTGACAAGCTGCTCGATGCGGTGCCGTGGGCGCAGCGCCCGCTGCTGAAGCTCAAGCGCGGCAAGCCGGCACCGACGGATCAGGTCGGCATTGTCGCACCCTTCGCCGCGATCGCCGAGACCGGCACGTTGATGCTGCTCTCGGGCCCGGACGGCGCCTCGACCTTGAACTTCCTGCCCGACACGCATGTCGTGGTGCTGCCGGCGCGCCGCGTCGTGGGTCCCATGGAAGACGCGTGGCGGCGCCTGCGCGAGGCCCGCGGCGACCTCTCGGAGCCGGCCAACATGCCGCGCACCGTGAACTTCATCACCGGTCCGTCGCGCACCGCCGACATCGAGCAGAAGATCGAGATGGGCGCGCACGGTCCGCGCCGTCAGCACATCGTACTCGTCGAGGATGAGTCGCTCGCGTAAAGCGGCCAGCGACGCCGATCTGTTCGCGGCCGTGATGCGCGACGTGAAGCCGCTGCGCCGGCCGCGTCCCGCCCCGCCGGCGGCACCCGCGGTGCCGCGCCGCCTTCCCGCCACTCCCCCGTCGATCGAGGTCGCGCCTGCTCCGACCGCGGCCGTCAAGCCGGCGCCCGCCAATCCCGGCATAGACAGGCGGACCGCCGCGCGCCTGCGCAAAGGGGACATGGCCATCGACCGCCGTCTCGATCTGCATGGCATGACCGAGGCCGCGGCGCACGCCGCACTCGACCGCTTCGTCCGCCACGCCTGGCACGAGGGCGTGCGGGTTCTCCTCGTGATCACCGGCAAGGGCAGCGTTCGCGAAGGCGGCGGCGTGTTGCGCCGCAATCTGCCCCGCTGGCTTGCCGCGGGCGAGAATGCGCCGCACGTCCTGCGCGTCGAATCCGCGCAGGCCCGCCACGGCGGGCCCGGCGCTTATTACGTCCTCCTGCGCCGCCGCCGGGCCGAAAAATGACCCCTTTCGGCGACAAAATCCGCGAGCTGCGCCGCAAACGCGGCATCACGCTCAAGCAGCTCGCGGGCGCGCTCGAGCTGTCGCCGGCGTATCTGTCGGCGCTCGAGCACGGTCACCGCGGCCTTCCCACGCCGGCGCTCATCGTTCAGATCTGCGAGTACTTCAACCTGATCTGGGACGATTACGAGGAGATGCATCGCCTGGCGCGGCTGTCGCATCCGCGCGTCGTGGTCGATACGCGCGGGCTGTCGCCGGCGGCCACCGAGCTCGCAAATCTGGTCGCCGAGCGCATCGGCGCGCTCGACGACACCACGATCGACGCCATCCGCCGCCAGCTCGACGCGGTGCCGGCCGTCCTGCGGCGTCCGAAGCGCCGCCGTGGACCGCGCCCGGCCTGAGCTAGTCGCGCGGGTCGAACGAGTAGGCGGACGAGCCCTTCACCTGCTCGTCGACGATCAGCCGGTGCTGCAGCGGCGGGAAGGCGCGCTGGCGGCAATTGTCGCGCTCGCACAGCCGGCAGCCGACGCCGATCTCGGCCGTGGCGTCGAGGCGCCCGAGGTCGAGCCCGTCGGCATAGACGAGCTCGCGCGCGCGGCCGATGTCGCAGCCGAGACCGATCGCGTGCCGGGTCGCCGGGGCATGGAACCCGCCGCCGGGCCGCTCGACCGTGCGCGCGATGCAGAAGAACGTGGCCCCATCGGGCAGCCGCGCGATCTGCGTCCGGATGAGCCCCGGCGTGCCGAAGGCCTCGTGCACGACCCACCGCGGGCATGAGCCGCCGAATCGTGAGAAATGGAACCCCGCGGCCGAGAAGCGCTTGATGACGTTGCCTGCGCTGTCGGCGCGCACGAAAAAGAACGGCACGCCCGCATCGTCGGGGCGCTGCAGGGTCGAAAGCCGGTGGCAGGCCTGCTCGAACGACACGCGGAAGCGGTGCATCAGCGCCTCGATGTCGTAGCGCACGGCCTTGGCACCGGCGAGGAACGGCGTGTACGGCATCATCACGGCGCCGGCGAAATAATTGGCCAAGCCGACGCGGCACAGAGTCTCGCTTTCTTTTGACGCGAGCTTGGCCGCGGCGATCACCTGGTCGAACAGCTCGCGGCATTCGAGCAGGCCGAGCTGATAGGCGAGGTGGAACACCCGGCTCGGCCGCGGCAGCAGCTCCGAGAGCACGAGCGTGCGCTGCTTGGGATCGAACCGCCGCAGCGTGTCGTTGCCGCTTTCAAGCGACGCGATCTCGACCGAAATGCCATGCTTGCCGGCAAGCCGCGCCGACAGGCCGCGGTCGAGCTCGGTCGGCACCAGCCCGGCCTCGCGGCTGAACGCGTCGGCCGCCTGCTCGACGGCCGGGAAGTTGTTGGCGCGCGCCTCGAAGAAATCGCGCGCCTCCTCGGTCGGCAGCACGATGCGCTTGGTGGTGCCGCTCGGCAGGCCGAGGGACAGCGCCTGCGCGTCCTCGCGCGCGGTGCGCCAGGCGCGGTAGAGCTCGACGACCGCGCGGCCGGCTTTCGGGGCCGAGGCGACAAAACTTCGGATTTCATCCGCGTCCACGTCCGAGGCCGAGAGGCCGGGATCGGCGAACACCTCGCGCAGGTTCAGGGCCAGCCGGCGCTCGGCATCGTCCGACAGCTCCTGCAGGTCGACGTCGAACGCCTGCCCGAGCTTCAAGAGCAGCGCCACGGTCATCGGCCGCTCGTCATGCTCGATCAGGTTGAGGTAGCTCGGGCTGATCCCGAGCCGCTCGGCCATCTGCTGCTGGGTCAATTCGCGCTCCTGGCGCAGGCGGCGAATGCGATTGCCCAGCAAGGCTTTGCGTGGCGCCATGGCAGCCTCCAGGATTTACAACTTTACAAAACGACGGCGAGTTTTGAAAAATTGACTACAGATTTACTAATGAAATTAGCGGGTTATGGTTGAGTTTCGCAAGCGCAATGTAAAATATTGGGGATGACGGACGGGGCGATCAAGCCTCGGGGGTCCGGGAAGCTTCGAAAGGAGACCGCAGGTCATGACCGAGAACATCATGGAATTCAGCCACTCGCGGTGGAAGGGCATCAAGCGCGATTACAGCGAGGATGACGTGCGGCGGCTGTCCGGCTCGGTGCGCATCGCGCACACCTTGGCCGATCGCGGCGCGCGCAAGCTGTGGGACCTCCTGCAGAGCGAGCCCTACGTTCCGACCTTGGGCGCCCTGACCGGCAACCAGGCCCTGCAGCAGGTGAAGGCCGGCCTCAAGGCGATCTACCTCTCCGGCTGGCAGGTGGCGGCGGACGCCAACAACGCGGGCGAGATGTATCCCGACCAGAGCTTGTACCCGGTGAGCTCGGTGCCCGAGGTCGTGAAGCGCATCAACAACGCCCTGCGCCGCGCCGATCAGGTCCAGTGGATGGAGGGCAAGGGCAGCATCGACTATCTGGCGCCGATCGTCGCCGACGCCGAGGCCGGCTTTGGCGGGCCGTTGAACGCGTTCGAGCTGATGAAGGCGATGATCGAGGCCGGCGTGTCCGGCGTGCACTACGAGGACCAGCTGTCGTCCGAGAAGAAATGCGGGCATCTCGGCGGCAAGGTGTTGGTGCCGATCCAGCAGCACGTGCGCACCTTGAACGCGGCGCGCTTCGCGGCGGACGTCGAGGGCGTGCCGACGGTGCTGCTGGCGCGCACCGACGCGGACGCAGCCCAGCTCCTGACCTCGGACGTCGACCCGCGCGACCGGCCGTTCCTGTCGGGCGAGCGCACGCCCGAGGGCTTCTTCCGCGTCAAGCCGGGTGTCGGCAAGGAGTACGCGATCGCCCGCGGCCTTGCGTTCGCCGAGTACGCCGACCTCATCTGGTGGGAGACCTCGGAGCCCAATCTCGGGGACGCGCAGCGTTTCGCCGACGCGATCCATCACCACTTCCCCGGCAAGATGCTGGCCTACAACTGCTCGCCGTCGTTCAATTGGAAGAAGAAGCTGGGACCCGCGGACATCGTCGAGTTCCAGAAGCGCATCGGGGCGATGGGCTACAAGTACCAGTTCGTGACCTTGGCCGGGTACCACCAGCTCAACTACGGCATGTTCGAGCTGGCGCGCGACTATGCCAAGCGCGGCATGGCGGCCTATGCCGAGCTGCAGCAGGCCGAGTTCGCGGCCGAGGCGCACGGCTACACGGCGATCAAGCACCAGCGCGAGGTCGGCACCGGCTATTTCGACGCGGTGGCGCTCGCGGTGTCCGGTGGTGCTTCCTCGACCACCGCGATGGCGGGTTCGACCGAGACGGCGCAGTTCCACGACGACCACGCGCGGCCGATCTCCGAGGCCGCCGACTGAACGGCCTGTAGCGCAGGATCTGGACCGGGCGCCCCGACGGGCGCCCGGTTTTTTGTTACAGCCTTGTCACAGCGCGCGGAAACTCCGCCCACGCCCTCGTGTTGGCAAGGTCGCGAACCCAATAAGGGAGACCCCTGCCTATGCGCGCTATCTCCGCACCCACATTATTGTCCACGGCCGCGGCGGCCCTGATCGTCCTGTCGGCCGCCGGCTGCGCCGGCCCGGGCTGCAGCACCTCGACCGACCCCTCCACCTGCGCCAACACCGAAGGCGTCAACAACTACAACCGCGCACGGCAGCTCGGCCAGGCACCCGCCTATCCGCAGTATCCCGACCAGTACCAGATGCAGGATCAGGCCGGCCGCGGCTATTACGGCAACCCGTACCGCCCTTACACCTATCCCTAGCCGCAATCGTCCGCTTGCCTGACAGGATCGGCGCGGGGTAAAGCTCGCGCCGATCTTTTTGTTGGGAGGACAGGATGAGGCTGGTGGCGTTCGAAGAGGCGGGCTCGGCTCGCCTGGGCGTGGTCGAGAACAACAACGTGGTCGATCTGGCGGCGGCGGCTCCATCGCTGCCGCGCGACCTCGTCGGCTTGATCGCCATGGGCAAGCGCGGTCTCGAGCAGGCGGCCGACGCGGCCCAGAAGGCCACCGCGCGCAAGCCGCTCGACAGCCTGCGCCTGCTTCCGCTGGTGCCGCGGCCGGGCAAGATCGTCTGCCTTGGCCTCAACTACGCCGACCACGCGGCAGAGGGCGGCAACGCCAAGCCCGAGTATCCGAGCTTCTTCATGCGCGTCGGCACCTCGCTCGTGGCGCACAACCAGCCGATCCTGCGCCCGCGCTGTTCGGACAAGCTCGACTACGAGGCCGAGCTCGCGGTCATCATCGGCAAGACCGCGCGCCACGTGAAAAAGGCCGACGCGCTTTCCTACGTCGCCGGCTATTCGTGCTTCAACGACGCAACCTTGCGCGACTATCAGCGCAAGACCTCGCAGTGGACGATCGGCAAGAATTTCGATGCAACCGGCGGCTTCGGGCCGTGGTTCGTGAGCGCCGACGAGGTCCCCAACGGCGCTGCCGGCCGCGCCATCCGCTCCAAGCTCAACGGCCAGGTGATGCAGAACGCCAACACGCGCGACATGCTGTTCCCGGTCGACGAGACCATCGAGCTCCTGACCGAGTGCCTCACCCTCGAGCCCGGCGACGTGATCGCCATGGGCACGCCCTCGGGCGTGGGCTACGCGCGGAAGCCGCCGGTGTGGATGAAGGCGGGCGACGTCATCGAGATCGAGATCGAAGGCATCGGCACCCTGCGCAACCCGATTAAGGACGAGGCGGCCTGAGAAGACCGCGAGGGGATATCACCCCGAGAATCGCCGCAATAAACAACAAAGCTCAGAAGCCGCTGCCACGACACGCGGATTCGAAACATTTTTTGTTGCAGAGGCCGTTTTCGCGACCTCGCGTGCAAGTAACGCGTGGCCAATTTCAACGACTTACACGCCTCCGCCGCCCCGCGCGTTCAGAGGATGAATTTGCTCAGATCCGCGTTCTTCGCGAGATCGGCGACCTTGTCGCGCACATAGGCGGCGTCGATCACGAGCGTGGTGCCGCTCTGGTCGGAGGCCGCGAAGCTGATCTCCTCCAGGAGCCGCTCGAGGATCGTGTGCAGCCGGCGCGCGCCGATGTTCTCGACGCCGCGGTTGACCTCGGCGGCGAGATCGGCGATGGCGCCGATCGCCTCGGGCTGGACGTCGAGCGTGACTTCTTCGGTCTTCAGCAGCGCCTTGTACTGCTTGATCAGGTTGTTCTCGGGCTCGGTCAGGATGCGCACGAAATCGTCGCGGTCGAGCGCTTTGAGCTCGACCCGGATGGGAAGGCGCCCCTGCAGCTCCGGCAGCAGGTCGGCGGGCTTCGCCAGGTGGAAGGCGCCCGAGGCAATGAACAGGATATGGTCGGTCTTGACCGTGCCGTGCTTGGTGGCGACGTTCGTGCCTTCGATCAGCGGCAGCAGATCGCGCTGCACCCCTTCGCGGCTGACATCGGCCCCGCCGAAGCCGCCGCCCGAGCGTTCGGAGCGGCCGCAGATCTTGTCGATCTCATCCAGGAACACGATGCCGTTCTGCTCGACCGCGTGCTTCGCCTCCGAAATCACCTTGTCGTTGTCGAGGAGCTTGTCGCTTTCCTCGGCGATCAGCACCTCGTGGCTTTCGGAGACTGTCATCTTGCGCGGCTTGGCGCGGCCGCCGCCGAAGGCTTTTCCCAGCATGTCGTTGAGGTTGATCATGCCCATCTGGGCTCCCGGCATGCCCGGGATGTCGATGGTCGGCAGCTGCAGCCCGCCGCCCGCATCCTGCACCTGGACCTCGATCTCGCGGTCATCCAGCGACCCCTCGCGCAGCATCTTGCGGAACTTCTGACGCGTGTCGCTCGTGGCGTTCTGGCCGACCAGCGCATCCAGCACGCGCTCCTCGGCCGCGAGCTCGGCGCGCGCCTTGACCTCGCGGCGCAGGCGCTCGCGCGTCATCGAGATCGCGGTCTCCAGCAGGTCGCGCACGATCTGCTCGACGTCGCGGCCGACATAGCCGATCTCGGTGAACTTCGTCGCCTCGACCTTTATGAACGGGGCCCCGGCGAGCTTCGCCAGGCGGCGGGCGATCTCGGTCTTGCCGCACCCGGTCGGGCCGATCATCAGGATGTTTTTGGGCAGCACCTCTTCGCGGAGGTCATCCGGGAGCTGCAGGCGGCGCCAGCGGTTGCGCAATGCCACGGCGACCGCGCGCTTGGCCGCGTTCTGGCCGACGATGTAGCGGTCGAGCTCCGAGACGATCTCGCGCGGGCTGAACGACTTGATGGGAGAACTGGCGTTCGCGTCGGGGCTCAAGGCTGGCTCACAGCGTTTCGATGATGATCTTGTCGTTGGTGTAGACGCAGATGTCGGCGGCGATCTTCATGGCGCGTTCGGCTATCTCGCGCGCCGACAGGCGGTCCTCGCCGATGAGGGCACGCGCGGCGGCGAGCGCGTACGAGCCGCCCGAGCCGATGCCGATCAGCCCGTCCTCGGGCTCGAGCACGTCTCCGGTGCCGGTCAGCACCAGCGACACGTTCTTGTCGGCGACCGCCATCATCGCCTCGAGGCGGCGCAGGTAGCGGTCGGTGCGCCAGTCCTTGGCCAGCTCGACGCAGGCGCGCAGGAGCTGGTCGGGGTGCTTCTCGAGCTTGGCTTCCAGGCGCTCGAACAAGGTGAACGCATCGGCGGTCGCCCCCGCGAAGCCCGCGATCACGTTGCCGTTGCCGAGACGGCGCACCTTGCGCGCGTTGGACTTGATGACCGTCTGGCCGAAGCTGACCTGGCCGTCGCCCGCCACCACCACCTGGCCGGCCTTGCGCACGGACAGGATGGTCGTACCGTGCCAGGACGGCGGGGAAGCGGGATCGGGCATCGGGGTAAACGGATGTGTTGAGGAAAAGGAAGGCT
>Ga0335071_10001599_pt1 | contig 24373 bp, 22 predicted proteins | sample Lox_Sample_15_FD_206724 | JGI IMG/M metagenome (GOLD analysis project Ga0335071, IMG submission 206724) | Soil microbial communities from Loxahatchee National Wildlife Refuge, Florida, United States - Lox_Sample_1.5 | ecosystem: Environmental > Terrestrial > Soil > Wetlands | place: USA... | reverse complement strand
GGGCGTCGCACAGAAGCTCAGCACCGTCGCCGATCAGATTTCCGATATCGAAGACATGCTTCGCCAAAAGGTCTCGTGACTTCCGACGGTCGATTCGCGGGGAAATAAAAAGACCGCCCCGAAGGGCGGTCGCTAACACAGCTCCTCGCCTGGTTACGACAGCTTGCGGCGAATCACACCGAGTCCGCCCAGCAGGCCGCTGCCCAGAAGCATCAAGGTACCCGGTTCCGGAGTGGCGCCCGTCGGTGCAAACTCCATGTCCATGGCCCAATCCGGCTTAATTCCGGTTGCGTCCCAAGCGTTGGTGAACAGCGCATTGAAGTCGCCGCCGTTGTTGTAATACACAAAGTTGCCACCCGGAATGGTTGCCGACCCGGGCACGATGTACGCTTCCCCGGCCGACTGTCCATACGACTCGGAGATGCTCAGGAAGAGCACGTAGCTCGCTCCTGGCGTTAGATTCGGAACCGACACGCCGAACGTCAGCGCCGTCTGCCCGCTATTGGGGAAGTCGAACGGCGCGCTCGAACCAATCAACGTGCCCGCGTTCGTTCCCGTCCACGTCGCCAGGTAGGCGGACATGATGATGTCGCCCGGTACGTCCGCGTCGCCCATGTAGAACGTCACGCTCGTGAGCATGTCGTCGCCATTCGTCGGCGCCGTGAAGGTTTCGCCGTAAGTCGCGGTATTCGGGTAGCCCAGCGGATGCCAGTAGTCGCTGTACCCGGTAAAGTTGTTGTAGGTGGTGTTCGCCAAGGCGCTAGTAGCCAGAGCCAATAGTAACGCCCCTAGCACGAAATGCTTCTTCATCCCTTCTCCTCCTCGTGGGAATGCAATCGGTTGTCTGTGATTTTTCGCTGGGGGAACTTCAATCGTCTCCTGCTACCAGTAGCGCCGCTTGCGAACAGATCCAACCTGCACGATAACGTCACTAGACCAGAGGTAACAGGGTGTGATTACTTTATCTTTGAATTACCTAATTGTCCACTAAATTAATTTGTAAGTAAGGCTGACACGACTCATTCTGTTGAATTTGTTCACTTTTCGGGTGCAGGCTTATCTCTTTTGGTGAGCATTCTATGACGCTTTGCCGTCCCATTTTGCCTGGCACCCAGCGAACACTGAGTTAGCAGAATTCTGCCTGTGACTTTTGTGACCCAGAACTAATCCGCCTGCTTGCTCCACCGCAGCCGACCTTGGTCGCATCGAACCCCCGCCTGGAACGGCTCCTCCACCCAACCGATCGCTATCTCCGTTTGAAACATCCGTTGCCGGAGCGAATCGCAAACAGCGTAATCGCCCGTGCTACGCTTGTCGCGTCATGCATCGGCTCTGTTTCCTGCTGCTCTGCCTCGCCATCGCCGCCAACGCTCAAACCAAAAACCTCGCCGAGCGCCTCGGCCATCCCGCCGACTCCAAGCTCCTTATCCTTCACGCCGACGACCTCGCCGTCGCCCACTCCGAGGACGCCGCCAGCTTCGCCGCTCTCGACCAGCATGCCGTGTCGTCAGCCAGCTTCATGGTGCCCTGCCCCTGGCTCTCCGAAGTCGCCGACTACGACAAGTCTCACCCCGACGCCGACCTCGGCCTCCATCTAACTCTCAACAGCGAATGGAAAACCTACCGTTGGGGCAGCGTCGCCCCGGCCGACAAAGTTCCCACCCTGCTCGACTCCGCTGGCACCATGTGGTCCACCACCGAGGAAGCTGCCGCCCACGACGACCCCACGCAGGCCGAAGCCGAAATCCGCGCCCAGATTGATCGCGCCCTCGCCCTCGGCATTCGTCCCACTCACCTCGACGCCCACATGGGCACGCTCTTCTCCACCCCGCAGCTCTTCGCCGCCTATGTCAAGGTCGCGCACGAATACCGCATCCCGTTCTTTGTTGTGAAAGTCTCCGACCAGCGCGCCCGCATGCTTTCTCTGCTCTCGCCCAACGACGTGCTCATCGACAACATCGTCATCGCCACGCCCAATGTTCCGGCCGATCAGTGGCAGACGTTCTACCTCAACGCCATCAAAAACCTTCAGCCCGGACTGACGTACATGATCGTCCACCTCGCCTACGACGACCCCGAGTCCCGCGCCATGATGGGCCAGGACACCCCCTTCGGTGCCGCCTGGCGCCAGCGTGACTTCGACGCGGTCACCAGCCCCGCCTTCCAGCAGGCCCTCAACGACAACCACATCGTCGTCATCCACTGGCGCGACTTACAGAAGCTCGCTTACCCCGACTGAGGCCGTCGCGTTACCACACATTCCCCGCCCCCCGGCGTGTACGTCGCCGCTGACAACGTATTGGCAATCACAGTGTCCGCCTTCATCACTCCGGAACACTGCACCATCGGCGCATTCATCTCCACCTGGCTCGCATTCACCTGAACGGTGGAGGCCTGCAGCGAAATCCTCCCCACTGCCTTCACCGTAATATTTCCGTTCTTCAGTTCAATCGAGTTCCCCGTCTCGTCCTCGACGAGTACCGACGCCGGCCCATCCTGCAACGTGATCCGCTGCCCGGCTGTGGTTTCGATGAAGAGTTGTTGTTTCTTCCCCTGCGTTACGCGTCGCCAGCAGGGAGCGGGTTGCGTCGTAGCCATCTTCTTTACCTCCGTGAATCCACCTAGGATACGCGGAAGTCACGCGCCCTTCCCTTGTCATTCTGACGCGGAGCGAGCGCAATCCCTGCTACTTCTTGTGCGGCCCTGACTGAGGTGCGACTGGGGTGACGTTGACGGTGGCCACTTTCCCCGCACGCCTCGCTTCTGCCGCTAACTCTTTGATCTCCGTCAGGTCTCGCTGCATCTCACTCCAGCCGTACCACAGCGCATAGTCAGGACTGGAGTGATACGTCCCCTGGAACGTGCGCATGCGATGCTCGAGGAACATCACAAACAGCTTCTGCTCAATCACCGTCGGCGCATCATGAAAGGTCAGCAAGTCCGGGAACGCATAGGCATAGTTCGCCGGCTTCGGCAGGATGCCATCCTGATACAGCCCTGCCACGATTCGAATCGCTTCCGCCATCAAGTGGTCAGCGTTCTTGATCATCTCGTCGCCGTACTGCAGTTGCTGGGCTGCAAAATTGCCGGAATGGCATTGATTGCAGGTCTTCAGCATTTTGTCGCGTTGCGTCTGCCACGAGGCCTGATCCAGCCGCGCCACTTCGGCAGCCTTCACCACATCAAGTCGCGCCGTCGGCTTTCCGTCCGGAGCCAGCACGCCCAGCGCTTGCAGGATCGTCACCTGGTCCGCCTTCCACTGCGGGTCGTCAGGCAGCGGCAACCGCACGGCCAGGAAGCCCCATCCCGTCATCACCGCGTGGTCGCCTTCCTGCATGTGGCACGTCTGACAGGTTGGCGCCGCCGACTGCGCCGGGTTGATGCCCAGCTGCTTCATCTCATTGCGCACGCCATGCTTCGACGACGAATACATCTCCCACTGCGGATGATCAAACCCCATGTGGCAGGTCTCGCACGCCTGCGGCGACTTCGCCTCTTTCACCGAAAACGTGTGCCGCGTATGACACGAATCGCACGACGCCGTGCCGAACCGCTCCTGCTTTTGCAAAGCGGCAAGCTGCTCCGGAGACTTCAAACCGATCTTGTGGCATGAGCCGCAGCCTTTCATTCCTTCCGTCATCGCCATCGGCTGCCAGTGGATGGTCGGCATCGCCTCCATCGCTGCCCACGCCATTGAGTGCTTTCCCTTCTTAAACTGCGCTACCTGCGTGTCGTGGCATTGTGCGCACGTGTCGGGTGTCGGGATTTTTGCTTTCGCGGCGTCGGCTGCCGTGGTGTGCTCGGACCCATGGCAGGTGTCGCACGCCACTCCCACCTCGTGGTGCTTGCTCAACTTCCAATCGGCCACCGTATTGGGAGTGACTTTCGTGTGGCAGTCCACGCACTGCGCCCCCGCCTCATCCGCCGGCGTTGCCGCTGAAGCTGAAGCCACAAGACCAAGTAGGAGAACACCAATCGCGGGCAGCACCATCACACGACGCATATACGACACCTCGGGCTTAGTCGTAGTAAAGATCACGAACCCGTCAGACTAGGCCCTAGGCCCTCCTCCAGCTATGACAAAAGTCACACCCCCTTTCTCATCCCCGTACCTCCAATCTGCGCGACGACTCGTGACAAAAGTCATTGGCTCAACCTGAATCGCATGTAACGATCGCTTGTTCTGCCGATCTTGAGGCCACACTTATGCATGACGCTACCCAAGTACTCCGCCAGGAACACGAAGTTATCCTTCGCGTCCTCGACGCGACGCAGAACATCGCCTCGCAGATCGAAAACGCGGCCGGCGCGCCCCCGCAGGTTATGTCCAACACCATCGAATTTTTCAAGCTCTACGCTGACCGCCAGCACCACGGCAAAGAAGAAGACCTGCTGTTTCCTGAGCTGGAAAAGAAAGGTATGCCTCGCGACGGCGGGCCAATCGGAGTCATGTTGATGGAACACCAATTCGGACGTTCGCACATCACAAGAATGGCCGAAGCCGCCAGAGCTTTCGAAGGCGGAGATCATTCAGCCGGAGCCCGGTGGGCCGATGCTGCTCTCGACTACGTCGCTCTCCTGCGCCAGCATATCGACAAGGAGAACAACATTCTCTTTGTCATGGCGGAACGCATTCTTAGCCCCGACGATCAACAACGGTTGGCCAAGGAATTCGCCGGCGTCGACCAGCAAAAGATGGGCGAAGGAGAAAATGACCGCTTGCTCCGACTCGCCGACAGCGTTGTGCAGGCTGCGTCCGCCTCGTCCAGACCGTAACAGTCCTCGCTTGCTCTTTGAAAGCCGCTCCTTCCAGTATTGCTGAATGCCCCGCAGCTGCGAGGCTCTATATCAAGACATCACGTCGTCGGCTGCTGAAACCCTCCTGCCAGCGACCGATTCGTATCTGGATGCAGCTTCGGCTGAAGCCGCACCGCAAATGATGAAAAATCCTCGCGGGTTACAGTGTTGGCGTGAGAGCCCAGTCGGATTCTGGTGCTGGTTAGGGTTAACGGTTGCGGCGGAGTGCGGTCGGGCACGCGCGCCGGGCTTTCTACTGCGGGAGCTGATCGAGGTGGGTGAGGTTGTAGGCCACCGCCGCCAGGGTGCACTCGATTGCTGCTTTGTTCTGGCCTCGCATGCGAAACTGCCGCATCCCACGTGGTTGTTTCAGCACTGCCAGCACCGGTTCCACCACCGTCTTGCGCCGCCCCTACAGCGGGCGTCCCGCCGGGCTGCGCAACTTCTGTCGCATCCGACGATGCCCCGCGTGCCGCGGCCGACAATGCGCCGGCGCTCGTCGTCCGGGGTTCAACTCGCACCCCAGGTTCGAGTCCGGCACATAGGCATCCATCCCGTGTTGCTCCAGCTCAGCCACGTTCTCCAGGGAAAAGAAGCCGGCATCGGCCAGCACCTGCTCCGGCGGCGCGTCGCATTGCCGCTCCACTTCCTCCACCAGGGGCAGCAGCGAGTCATTGTCGCTCTCCTTCAGCGTCACGCGCGTGGCCACGATGAAGTGCTGGTCGCTGACCGCCGCCTCCGCCGTGTAGCCCAGCACAAACCCGCCCCCCTCCCGCAAACACCGCGCCTCTTCATCGGTGCGCAGCAGCTGATCGGCCCCAACTCGTCTGCACGCTGGGCGGCACCACCTAGGCTTGCTCCGGATCGCAGGAAAGAAATCTCGACATGTCGGTTTCTCCCCTATTATTCTGGTGCAAAACCAGTGAGTTCTCACCCACTCACTGAAGCCCCGGCTTCCAACAAACACGTTACGGCACGACTGAAGTCGTGCCATGATAGGAAGCAATCGCCAGAGCGGAGTCTCTGGGCGAGCTGTGCAGGTGTGGGATGGCGAAGTATCGATTTGAGTCGTATGTGGTCGATGTCGATGAGCGCAGGCTGCTGCGCGGGGATGAGGAGATTCGCGTCCGGGGCAAGATCTTCGACACACTACGTGTGCTGGTGGAGAACGCCGGCAAGCTGGTTCGCAAAGACGAGCTGATGCAAGCGGTGTGGCCGGACTCGGTGGTGGAAGAGAACAATCTGGACCACTGCATTTCGCATCTGCGGAAAGCACTGCAGCCGGGGCAGTACATCGAGACGGTGCCGCGACATGGGTACCGGTTTGCAGTTGAGGTGCGAATACAGGAGCCGTCGGATGAGCTGGTGCGCCTGGATCCCGCATCGGCGGCGAGTGGTGTAGCGGAGCCGGAAATTCAGTACTTCACCACCAGCGACGGGGTGCGGATTGCGTACTCGGTGGGCGGGCAGGGGCCGGTGCTGGTGCGAACGATCGACTGGCTGAACCATCTGAACTTCGAGTGGAAGAATCCTTACCTGCGGCATTGGCTTTCGGAAATCATGCGGCACAACACGCTGGTGCGCTACGACCAGCGGGGCAGCGGGCTTTCCGACTGGGAGGTCGCGGACTTCTCGTATGAGCGAATGGTGCGCGACTTTGAAGAGCTCATCGAAGAGTTGGGGCTGGAGCGATTCGCGATTTTTGGCGGTTGCCAGGGCGCCACGATTGCGGCGCCGTATGCGGCGCGGCATCCGGAGAAGGTCACGAAGATGATCTTCAATGGGGCGTTTGTGAACGGCTGGCCGCCGCCGACGGAAGGAATGATGGAGCAGTTTGAAGCCATGCTGACACTGGTGCGGCATGGTTGGGGAAAAGACAATCCGGCGTTTCGGCAGATGTGGAGCACGATGTTTCATCCGGATGCGACCACGGTGGAAATGGACTGGTTGAACGAGCTGCAGCGGATTGCGACAACGCCAGACAATGCGGTGCGGATGATGTCGGAGTTTCCCACGATGAAGATTTTCGAGATGCTGCCGCGGATCAGCTGTCAGACGCTGGTGACGCACTCGCGAGACGATGCGGCGGTTCCGGTGCAGGAAGGGCGGCTGATTGCGTCGAGGATACGGGAGTCGCGGTTCGTCGAGCTGCCCAGCCGGGCACATCAGGTGGCGCCGGGTGATCCGGCGTGGAAGCTCTTCGTCGATACGTTTTCTGATTTCATGGAGTGGGCTTCCGGCGACGCGTCAGACAAGAATGTGGCAGGTAAGAGCTATTCGGCCGTCACGAAGTAAGTTGCCGACGTGCCTTCTGATTGAGTCGGCCCGCAGGTAAAAGTATGGCACGCTTCGCATTCGGCGATTTCCAGCTAGATACCGACGAGCATCGTTTGAGCCGTAAGGGCTCCGAAGTGCGGCTGCGTGGAAAGCTGTTCGATACGTTGTTGGTATTTCTGCAGAACCCGGGCAAGCTCGTGCGCAAAGGCGAATTGCTGGCCAGAGTTTGGCCTGACTCGATTGTGGAAGAGAACAATCTCGACTACTGTGTCTCGCAGCTTCGGAAAATTCTAGGCAGTGAAGTCCCTTACATAGAAACTGTCCCCCGACTGGGCTATCGCTTCGTGTGTCCGGTGCGGAACGTCGTTGAGCATCCAGCCGATGCCGGCAAGGAACAGCAGTGGGTGGATCCGATGATGCCGCCGCAGGAGATTCGCTCATTCGTTACGCAGGATGGGGTGAACATCGCATACTCGCGATGCGGACAAGGTCCACCTCTGGTCAAAGCAGCAAACTGGCTGAATCATCTGGAATTCGAATGGCAGAGCCCGATCTGGTCTCACTGGGTCACCGAGTTGACCCGGCACCACACGCTCATTCGCTACGACGAGCGCGGGAATGGGCTGTCCGACTGGAACATCCAGGATTTTTCGTTTCCGGCGTGGGTGCGAGACTTTGAGCAGCTGATCGACACGATTCAGCTCGAACGCTTTGCGCTTCTGGGAATCTCACAAGGCGGAGCGGTCGCAGTGTCGTATGCGGCGCGGCATCCCGAGCGGGTGAGCAAGCTCATCTTGTATGGCGCATTCTCGCGCGGCTGGAGGCTACGCGACGTACAGGCGGAAAGCGAACGTCGCAACGCATTGTTGACCTTGATCCGATTTGGCTGGGGCAAAGACAATCCGGCGTTTCACCAACTGTGGACAACGCTCTACATGCCAGATGCGACGCCCGAGCAGGCCAATTGGTTTAACGAACTGCAGCGGGTGACGACAACGCCCGAGAATGCGGTGCAATTGCTCACCGAAGGCGGCAAGATCAACGTGGTTGACATGCTGCCCAGAGTGCAGTGCCCCACACTCGTGTTGCACAGCCGGGATGATGCTGCGGTGCCTGTCTCCGAGGGTCGATTGCTGGCGGCAAGAATTCCAGGCGCCAAGTTCGTCGAGCTTCCCAGCCGCAACCATCTCGTCATCCCGCAAGAAGCCGCGTGGGATGTGTTTCTTCAGGCATTAGGTGAGTTCATGGAATGGGACGACGACATGAAGGTCGCGCCCACTGTGCTACAAGCGGCAAAGTAGCATGCGACACCCATGCTGCGCCTCTATCACAAGTGACCAGGGGCGACCGAAGTCGCCCCTGATTGCAGCCGCGGGTCAGGCAGCTTTGCGCTGGCTGATCACGATGGGCTCTTCCAGTCCGCGATAAGCGACGAACGACGGGATGAGCTTGGGAACGTTCTTCCGGTACTCCTCATAATACGCGCCGTGAACTGCCATAAGGTCGCGCTCTTCCCAACGGATCGCCATCAAGATGTAGGCCGTCGTCATCATGGCGAACAGCAGGTGCGCGCCGGTCATAGTGGGCGTGGCCCAGAAAAACATCAGCCAGCCGATATACAGCGGATGCCGTACGTACTTGTAGAACAGCGGCGTGCGGAATTCGAGCTGCGTGTACGGCTTGCCCACCAGATACAACCACACCTGACGCAGTCCGAAAAGGTCAAAGTGGTTGATGAGCAGGGTGGCGATGAGCACCAGGCCGAATCCCATGAAGAAAACGCTGTTGATCGCGTCGCGCGCGATCGGGCTGGTGACGTTCCAGACCGTCCCACCAATCGGCTGCCACCAGGCGAACAGCGCGATCAGCGCCAGGTTCGACGCCATTACGTAGGTGCTGCGCTCGGCCGCCTCCGGGAGGAAGCGCGTAAGTACCCGCTTGAACGCGGGGCGCGCCATGATGCTGTGTTGCACGGCGAACGCCGCCAGCAACAGGACGTCGATCATCAGGGCCTGGGTGAAGGGCACTCGTGCGGCGGCATCCAGAGACCGCGGCACGTAGAAGTTGCCAACAAACCCCACGGCGTAAAGAAACACGAGAAGACACACGGCGTAGCTCGCCACGCCATATACGAAAACTGCCAGACGCTTTGTCATGGCTCCATCCTCCTTTTGAACCACGGCTGCGTTGTAAGCATCCGGGTGTGATGGTGGGAGAGTAGCCGGGATGGCGCCTGAAGGTACTTGAGCGGGGCTTGAATTTGCCTGAGAAAGTTCTGAGATGGGGCCGGCCCCGTCTTAGTCGTACTAAGGCTATTGGTTGGAGAGGTTTACGGCGATGTCGCCGGCGATGGGTACCATAAAGCGTTCACCCTGGTAGGCCTTGATCATGCAGACGATCCAGAGCACGAAGCCGACGAAACTGATGAGGAGGATCAAGGCAAGTCCGGGGCCCCAGATGAAGGGGAATCCGTGACGTTGGATGCTGCCAAAGAACCAGCCGAAGCCGAAGACACCGCCGATGATCATGCGAATGATGTGCAGTCCGCCGAAGGTGACGATGGATTGGGCGGCGTGGAAGCGCACGTAGGGGCGACGGTCAATGAGGTAGAAGATGATGCCGGTGATCCAGCCGAGAACGTAGCTGAGACAGGCAGCGGCGTTTTCGGAGAGGCCGGACTGGCCGACGGCGGGCTGGTAGGCGGAGGCGGGTTGGGGCTGTCCGCAGGCGTTGCAGAAACGCGCGTCGGGGGGAACGGGAGTGCCGCACTTTTGACAATGAACCATGGGAGCTCCTTCTATTGTTTGGGGACATGGTACAGCAAGACGCTAGTCGCCTGTGAAAGGCAGAAACAAAAGGCGAGTGTGACGTGGAAAATTTCGCTCTTCGCCATTCGCTTTTCGCACTTCGCTTTGTACCAATTTCGCGTGTGGTAGCATCGGGGCCGAGATTTCACCATACAGTTCGTAGCAGTTTTCGTCATGCTGGGACATCGACCCCTATGCTTCGTAGTGTCTGTACTTGTGCTTACGATTCCACTCTCGATGGCCACGGGCCAAACTTCAGCAAAGGCCGCTACTCCTTACCAGGCCCAAAGCACAAAAGAAATGGGCGAGATGCTGGCGAAGATATTCGCCGAGCAGGATGTCGCGACGGATCCGTCGAAAGACGCGGAGCGGGCGGCGCAGCTGGAGATGAAGCTGGTCGGCGAGTTGAGCTGGCAGGACGAGCTGCGTACGCGGTGGCCGCTGGCGGAGAACCTGCTGCGCGCCGGCGACAGCGCGGGAGCGGTGAAGCAACTGGAAACGATTCGCAAGCGGTGCGAGGAGTTGAGTGTGCGACTGGGGCCGAACTCGGAGCAGCAGATACAGGAGTTGTTGGCGCTGTCGTACCTGCGACTGGGCGAGCAGGAGAACTGCGTGGCGCACCATGCGCAGAACTCGTGCATTTTCCCGATTACGGGCTCGGGGGTGCATCAGGTGAAGCGCGGGGCCGAGGGGGCAGTACGGGAGTACACGGCGATCTTGCAGCGCGATCCGCTGAACACGCTGGCGCGGTGGCTGCTGAATATCGCGTACATGCAGTTGGGACGGTGGCCGCAGGATGTTCCGAAGCAGTGGGTGGCGGGGCCGGAGTTATTTGCGAGCGAGTATGAAATCGGGAGGTATCCGGATGGCGCAGCGGCGGCGGGAATCAGCTTCATGGACCACGCGGGCGGCGTGGTGATGGAGGACTTTGACGGCGATGGGTTGCTAGACCTGATGATTTCGTCGTCGGGTCCGCTGGACCAGTTGCGCTTCTTTCACAACAGCGGCGATGGGACGTTTACCGAGCGCACGAAGGAAGCGGGGCTGATGGGCCTGGTGGGCGGACTGAACCTGGTGGCGGCGGATTACGACAACGACGGCCATCCGGATGTGCTGGTGCTACGCGGCGGATGGTGGAAAGAGCATGGAAACTATCCGATGTCACTGCTGCGTAACAACGGCGACGGCACGTTTGAGGACGTGACGAAGAAGGCGGGGCTGATGTCGCTGCATCCGTCGCAGACGGCGGCGTGGGCGGACTTCGACAACGACGGCTGGCTGGATTTGTTTGTGGGACATGAGGAGACCGGCAAGGAGAAGCATCCGTCGCAGTTGTTTCACAACAATCACGATGGCACGTTTACCGAAGTGGGCGCGGCGAATGGGCTGGCGGATTTGGGATTTGTGAAGGGCGTAGCGTGGGGTGACTTCAATAACGATGGCTGGCCGGATTTGTATGTCTCGCGCAAGGGACAGCCGAATTTGCTGTTTCGCAACGACGGGCCGCGGGATGCGAAACATCCGAGGGCCGACCGGTGGAAGTTTACCGATGTGACGGCGAAGGCGGGCGTGGCAGAACCGGTCCACAGCTTCGCGACATGGTTCTTTGATTACGACAACGACGGCTGGCCGGATATTTTTGTCGCGGGCTATTACAACGACACGCTGAACGATGTGGGCGCGTTTGAGTTGGGGATGCCATACAAGGCGGAGACGCCGCGGCTGTATCACAACAATCACGATGGAACGTTTACGGATGTCACGAAGCAGGTGCATCTCGATAGGGCGATCCTGGGGATGGGTGCGGGATTTGGCGATCTGGATAACGATGGCTGGTTGGATGTGTACATCGGCACGGGCACGTCGGAACTCGAGGCGCTGCTGCCGAACCGTATGTTTCGCAATGATGGGGGCAAGCGGTTCGAGGATGTGACGACATCGGGCGGGTTCGGGCACCTGCAGAAGGGACATGGGGTGGCGTTTGGGGACCTCAACAATGATGGGCAGGAGGACGTGTTCGAGGAGATTGGCGGCGCGCTGCCGGGGGACACGTATCAGAGTGTGCTGTTTGAGAATCCGGGGCATGCAGGGCATTGGATCACGCTGGAGCTGCAGGGCGCGACGACGAATCGGGCGGCGTTTGGGGCGCGCATCAAGGTGACGGCGAAGACGCCAGAGGGCGAACGGCACATCTACCGCACTGTGGGATATGGGTCGAGTTTTGGGGGGAATCCGGTGCGACAGCACATCGGGCTGGGGGATGCGACGGCGGTGGCAGAGATTGAAGTGACATGGCCGACGTCGAAGACGGTGCAGAAGTTTATGAACATGGGGATGGACGTGGCATATGGGGTGGTGGAAGGGTCGCAGGAGTTGAGGCCGGTGGAGTGGAAGCGGTTTGCGTGGAAGTAGGCAGTCGCCAGTTAAGGCAAAGGCAAAAAGCGACTGCGGATTTCGCGGAGAAGCGCCGAGAAGACCCAAGTCCTGACGTCTGAAGATCACCGAAAATAGTTGCGAAAGTTTACGTTGATTCGAGGCAATCACGGGGTGGGGTGACTGGGGTCACTGCCGCTGCGGCGCGATTGAGCGAATGTCATAGAGGAGAGCTGGATGCTCCTCACAGCGCCCGTCGGAGAGGCTGCTGCAAGACGGTGTTGTCCCTGCGGGACTCGGATGGACCTTCCCGCCCTACCCGGCACTCCGCCTGCGGCTACGTGCCGGGCTACGATTGTTCCGGGCCTGCGGCACTGCATTTTTTTGCCCTGGCTACAGTCTTTCACAAACACGGCGAAAGTCGTGACAGCATCGGACCGTCTGGCGAACATGCTTCGCGCTGTGGTACGGCATTGCTTCTACCTTCTAGTGCCGCTGGCGACGCAACCGGGCTACGCGGCGAATTTCCTGCGAACAACCGAAACGGGCGGAAGGGCGATTCCGGAGGTTTGGATCGGCCTCGCGGCGGGGGCGGTGCTGTCTCTGACGACGATCCTGTTTTGCCGGCGATGGCTGAAGGCGGCGCGACGGAGGGCCGATGAGGCGGAGGAGCGGGCGGCGCTGAGTGAGCGGGAGCGCGACCTGGCGCAGACGGAGTTGGTGCGGCGGCTGGAAGAAGAGCGCGAGCTGGTGCGGGAGAAACTGCAGTTCGAGTCGCAACTGACGGAGTTTGAAAAGTATGCATCCCTGGCGCAGTTGGCGCTGGGGGCAGCGCATGAGGTGAACAATCCGCTGTTGGGGATTTTGTCGCACCTGGAGCTGGAGTGGAACGAGGCCACGCCGGAGCGGCGGGCGGAGATTGAGGAGTGCATTGAGGGAGCGCGGCGGATTTCGTCGGCCGTGCGCGGGCTGCTGGATTATGCGCGGCCGGGGCCGCTGAAGCTGACGCAGGTGCACTTGCCGCAACTGGTGGCGGACGCAGTGCGGTTCGTGGAACATCAGCCGCTGTTCCGGCAGTTGACGCTGCAGAATTGCGTGCCGGCGGATTTGCCGCCGATTACGGCGGACCCGAACCAGGTATCGCAGATCCTGATGAACCTGCTGCTGAATGCAGCGCAGGCAACGCCTCCGGGAGGAACGATTACGGTGCTGGCGGAGAAAATGCGGTTCGCGGATTTCGTCGAGTTACGGGTGCGCGATACGGGGAGCGGAATTCCGGAGGATGTGCAGCCACATATCTTTGAACCGTTTTTCACCACGAAGCGCGGAAAAGGGACGGGATTGGGGCTGAGCATCACGCAAAATTACGTGCGGCGGCATGGTGGGGATATTCAAGTGGATAGCATTCCGGGGTTGGGGACGGCGGTGCGGGTAACGCTGCCGATTCAGCAGGTGGGGAAGGCGGATGAGGTGAGCGCGGAGGTTATCGTCTGATGGCATTCACGATCTTGCTGGTCGATGACGAGGCGTTGACGCTGCGGACGATTGGACGCGCGCTGGATGCGGAAGGATTTGAAGTTCTGCTGGCGGCGACGGGCGAAGAGGCGCTAAAGACTTTGGCGGCGCAGCAACCGGACTTCATCCTGCTGGACGTGGTGCTGCCTGACGTCAGCGGGATTGAAGTGCTGCGGCAGGCGAAGATGGTTTCGCCGGCGACGATTGTGGTGATGATGAGCGCCTACCACATGATCGATCGGGCGGTGGAGGCGATGAAGCTGGGTGCGTACGATTACCTGACGAAGCCGTTCCACATTGCCGACATGGTGAACACACTGCGCCGTGCGCAAGAGATGCTGGCGCTGCGAGTGCGCGTTAGCGATGGGGTGCAGAGCGCGAAGGGGATTTATGACTTTGGGCGCATCGTTTCGAACAGCCGGGCGATGACGGAAGTGCTGCAGATGGCGAAGGCGGCGGCGGAGAGCGAGCACACGACGATCCTGATCCAGGGCGAGAGCGGCGTCGGCAAAGAGGTGCTGGCGAAAGCGGTCCATTACAACAGCCCGCGTGCCCAGATGCCGATGATCAGCTTGAATTGCGCGGCACTGCCGGACACGCTGCTGGAAAGCGAGCTGTTCGGGTTTGAGCCGGGAGCATTTACCGATGCGCGGCGAAGGAAAGAAGGACTGATCGAAAAGGCACACGGGGGAACGCTGTTTCTGGATGAGATTGGCAATACCTCTCCGAGCCTGCAGGCGAAGCTGCTGCGGGTGCTGGAACAAGGCACGTTCATGCGGCTCGGCGGGACAAAGGTGATCACGGCGGACGTGCGGACCATTGCGGCTACGAACTCGCTGCTGAAGGACATGGTGGGGCGCGGGGAGTTCCGTGAGGATCTGTTCTATCGGCTGAATGTACTCCCGCTGGTGATTCCTCCGCTGAGAGAGCGGAAGGAAGATATTGTGCCCCTGGCGCTGGACATTCTGGGCCGCTTGAACACCGAGCTGAAGAAGCACTTTGTGGGATTCACTCCGGCGGCGGCCGAGATGCTGAAGGAATATTCGTGGCCGGGGAACATCCGCGAGCTGCGGAACGTGGTGGAACGGACGATGATCTTGTGCAAAGAGGACGAGATTGACGATACCGACTTGCCGGAGGAAGTCAGGGACCATCGAGCGGCGCCGCCCGAGCAGGCGGAACCGATGTCGCCGTTTGATGTTTCGCCGACAGGCGACCAGTTTGTGACGCTGGCGGAGTTGGAGGAGCGGTACATCCAGGAAGTGCTGGTCGCGGCGGGTGGGAACAAGACGCATGCGGCGCGGATGCTGGGGATCCATCCGACGAGTTTGATGCGCAGGCTGAAGAAAGCGGCAAACTAGTTGTCAGTTGTCAGTTGTCGGTGGTCAGTCGTCAGCAAAATCAAAAGCAAATTCAATTGTGGATTGCGCAGATAGCATCCGGGTCAGGAACCAAGGCTGAAGCCTCCGTCATCGCTAGACTCGTATTCACCACGCTAAAGGGTGGTGCCCCCTACAAACGGATGGCCGGATCGGCCACCCTCAGGCGAAAGCCCAACGTCTGCCAAAGGAAGGCAGATAGGGAAACCGGAGATGTGAGCGGCTGCCAGCCGCATCCTTAACTGGCTATTGGGCGACTAATGACGACAATTCGCGATTTCGGAGGCTGAGGCGCAAATTTCTGTGGTGTTCGTGAGGCGATTCCGATAGCACTGCCGATACTTGGGTCAGAGGTCTCCGGTGGATCGAGGACACCGCCATGCACCTTAACCGCAATCCAGTTCAGTAAGGATGCGGTCACTTCGGGAACGTAGCGCTCAATGTCGCGAGCATCGACATTGCCGCCCGATCCACTCGTCACCGCGATTTGAGCCAAGTGCCAGCCGTACTGGGTCGCCGGCATTCCGGAGCCCTTGTCGGAAGAATCGGGCGATGGATCGCTGACCCCTCCGCCGACCGCCACCCCAATCGCCTTCTGCTGGGCGCTGGCCTGGATTCCACCTGCCATCGCGTCCAAGAGGTAGTCGATGGCTGAAACCGCACCGTAGAGCTCCGCAGTTGGATTGGTCATGCCCTCTTCTTCTTCCTCTACTTCTTCCTGTTCATCTTCATCTTCCTCTTCCTCATCTTCCTCAGTCGTTGTCGTCGTAGTTGTGGTTGTATTCCCACCCTTCCCGTCAGTCGCAGACTTCGCTGGATACAAAGTTGTCCCGCTCGGTTTAAAGCCCCAACTGCCATCGGGCTTCTGATAGACGCCGTACTGATATGCGTCGGCAGTCGATCCCCCGGAGCCGAGTCCGAGTTGCTCTTCCCACGTTGTTGCCGTGGGCTTATGGTCCAGAATCGGGGTGAAATCAGATTGATCAGTCTCTGATTGACCAGCCTCATCAGCTTCCTTGGATTCCTCAGCGGCGTCAACGTGATCGCCCGTTAGTTCCCTGTTTTGCTGCGTAAACCACTCACCTGCCGTTTTACCAGTCTGATCCAGAATACCCCTGTCTGCCGCCCAATCTGCATTCCATGCCGCAGCATTGTCGTTCCTCTTCTGATCACTTCCTGTGATTCTGATCAGCGACGGGCTCGCGGAATCCCAAAAGTTGTAATCCTGCGCAAGTTTCTCGTTTTGCGCCCGCTGCAGGCCGGTCATGACAGACATTAAGGTGCGAGCTCCCAATCCTTCCGCACTTTGTGGGAGATGGTATGTTTCCATGATGGTCTTTTCGAGGTCGTGGTCGGTTGCGTCTGCGATGACTTGCGCCATCAGGCGGTCGGCTGCCTTCTGTCCGAGGACGACTGATTTCTGTCCAAAACTGCGGAAGATGTGCGAGTAATAGGCTGATCTCTTCACACTCAACCAGAGTTGATAGTACTTGCCCTCGATATCATGGCTCGTACTCTGCGCCTCCCGGTCACCGGGCCGAAGTGGTGGCGGACTCGGCATTCGCATCGCCAGATACGAACTGCCGTTCTTCTTCCATCGCAGACAACGGACCTTATTTCTTGCGCTGGGAGGCGGAAGACGATGAAAGAGACTTTTCACACCAGGCGAGTCCGCCCGGTGCCAGCGGATCTCAAATGGACGCACAACATAACGCAAATTTTGGGGTTGTGAGGGGTTCTCAGCGTTGTTCGATTGGGCGGAACCGCCTTCGACCGGTGGCATCGCGCAACTCTATACCGGGAACCGGCGACCTGCAATTAATAAATTGCTGATTAGATAGCTGCGTCGGCTCCCCGCCGTCCGGGTAGACTTGGTGCGCTCAAAGCATCAAGGCTCGGAGGAAAGGAGCCGAGCACATGCACATTGCAGGTTGTGATTTACACACACGCTACCAGGCTCCGGCGCGCGGAAAAGCCTCTGTAAGGACGGAGGCTGATTGGCGATAGCACGTTCCAGTTTAGGGGGTGTATAGTACGGTCCGACAGGGGGGGCGAATGGCAAAATCCAAATCAGATATCACAGCCGTCTGTGGCCTATTTCTATGTGGACAAGCTCTCGAAGGCAGCAAAAGCCGAGATAAACATCGGCTTTTTCCAGTATGGTGGATCTCGAAGGAACGCAACCGCGATCGTGAAGAAGGGCATGGTAGAGCGGGTTCAAATCGAAGGCTGCGCCGAATGTAAGCCGGCTACGCCCCAGGTCGCGCGTATCTTGAAGAAGGCCCTGGGCAGCTCAGGTCAACCGCCAAAGCAGCGCCCGGTACCAGTGGTCGAGTTTCTTCGCGACCCCGTCGTGATACTGGGCACGGGTCCCTCAGCGGGTTGCTACGTCATCATTCAGGAGGGCTCCGCCAAGTTTTGTTGTTTCACAACTCAATATCCGTACTTGGTGTGCTCCAGCATTTCCGTTGGGAAGCTCTAATTAAGCCCGAGTTTGAGACGCGGATTGATTAGATGACCGTGTCGGCTCCCCGCCGCCGGGTACACTTGGTGCGCTCTACCATCAAGGCTCGGAGCGGAAAGGAGCCGAGCACATGCAGATTGTAGGATGTGATTGACACACGCGCTACCAGCAAATCACCATGCTGGACACGGACACAGGCGAGTTGATCGAGCGTCGCCTGGAGCATGCCAACGGAGCAGCCCGCACCTTCTACGCCAGCTTGCAAGGTCAGGTACGGGTCGGAATCGAGGCCACCGGTCAGGGCGGATGGTCGAGTCTGGTTCGCATGTCGGGTAGCCAGGAAAGCCCCTTGGGGTGTTAGCCATCCCCGCAAATGTGAATACGCACCCGGCCTCCCTCGGTGGCGAGGGAGTTCGAAGTAGGAATCATGGTGGAAGTGACCGCATAGATGGTTGGTGGAACCAGGTTCCATCGCGACGTTCAGGACGCGAGCCTTGGTCGGCGAAGCAGAGTTCACCAGCACGACGCAACCGGGTCTATCTGAGAGAGCGAAATGGCGCTCGGCAAAACCCGACGGGCAGAGTGCGCGCAAGAAACACTTGACCCGGGGGCATGTTGTCATAGATGGGGGTTCGCCCCAACGCTGCTGACCCTCCGCAACAACCTTACCCTCACCCAACACCCCTGCCCGATTGCGTCCGCCCCCCGCACGGCTCCCTTCGAGCCCACCGCAGGCTTATCACACGCAAGCGTGACCTGCGTCCTATCGTGCCCGTTGCAATCCCCGTAAACTCCATCGTAGAGTGAGAGCGGGGAGTTCTTGTCCTTAACCGGCGGCACTCGGACAAGGTCTTCCATCGTCAATCAGACTAGGCGGTCACGCCCTGTGGTTTGTAGTACTTTGCATCAACCGTCCTTCTTTCCCGCTCGCCAGCCAGCCCTCCGTACCCCCGTCTGGCAACCTAACTCTCTTGTTAACAGGAATTTGCCTGTAACTTCCACGCACAGAGGAATTTACCCAGATCCCAGCATCTATCTCCAATGGAATGAAGAATTTGCAGATAGAGGGGGCGGGGAGGGGGCCTTGGCTATTTTCGTTCCCCAACCCAACGCCGCGGACGTCCGCGCCAGACTCATCCCCACCCACACCCCCGCCCCTGGCGGGCGACAGTCGGAAGCCCTGCGCTTCAGCTCGGGGCAGCTGGGTCATGAACGCGAGTCTCTCGCGTACGCCATTTCTGCTGCGTGAGAGAATTGTGTCCTTTGTATCGCGCTTGGCTGAAGTGCGAACGAAACAGGAATTGCGATGAAGCTCTACGGCACTCTTCAGATCGAGGCCATCGGCCTGGCCATGATTGCGGGCTATGTGGACGGGTATGCGCTTCGTGTGTTTGGCATCTATGTATCGTTTATGAGCGGCAACACGACCATGTCGGGCTTGTACACCGGCGAGGGCAGGTTCGCCGCAGCTCTTCCTCCCGCTTTGTCAATTGCCGGTTTCCTGGCCGGCAGCTTCGTTGGAAACTGGTTCGTTCACTCCAGCATCGGATACTCACGCCGGTTGTTGTTCCTTGCCGCTGCGCTGCTCCTGGCATGTTTCGTTGCTTTGAATCTGCATGCTTACCCGCGCGCGTATCTGAGTCTTCCTATTCTCAGTATGGCGATGGGCCTCATGAATCCTGCAGTCTCGCGCGTCGGAAGGGAACCCATAAGCCTGACTTTCGTGACCGGCACGCTGAACAAGATCGGAGATCACCTTGCCTTGGGTGTAACGCATGCGCCACTGCAAGATGCCGAGGGAGCTTGGGACACGCATTTTTACCGAGCAGCACTCGAGGCCGGCATCTGGACGGGTTTTCTTACGGGAGCCGTCTTTTCTGGGGTGCTCTCCCAACGTCTCGGAGTGGTGGAATTGGTTCCGGCGGCGGTCGCTCTGGTTGCCTTCGCCCTTGTGAATCGCGTTCATTGAACCGCAGTTGCTGGACCAAATCCCATCGCCCATATTTGCCAGCGATGCCGGGTGGCGCGCAGGCGCAAGCCTTTCACTCGACGCCCGCAATCTGTCATCGAGCGACCGCCTGCGCCCGTGCGTTCCCGTGACCATCCGCGCGTCACTGTTTTCCCTCCGCCTCTTTCCTGAATTCGGCTTTTCTCCACTCAGAATATTCCGTGCGATCAGTAGTCGCTTACGTCGGACAACCTTAAGCTGAAGCCCATCACGTGGACGAGGACAGCGACGATCGCCCGGGCGGTCTATCTCCAGCGTCACTCGCTCAAAGTTCTCTTCCGGCCTCAATGTCGGCATTTTCGACACCGTCAGCAAGGTGGACTTGCAACTGTTCTGCGGCGTAGCCAAGTCGGTGTACGGTCCGATGGCAATCCTGGTGACACGTTGATGCCATTGACAGGACTTCCGGCCGGGAACAGTATGGACGGATTCATTTACAAGAACTCATCAGTGCGGCTGAAGCGAAGTACCGGGACTAAAGTCCGGATGCAGTTTGGGTGGATTGCTGCACAAGTGAGTTCGTGCCCTGACGCAAAGCCGTCGCGGTCACGAACTACGCAGGAGTGTGGGAATCGCAGACCGCGGTGGAGCGATGCCCCTTCGGGGTTAAGGGAGGAAACGTGGAGTGGTTGCAGCAAGCGGTGCGTTGGGAGGTGACGCTATTCTTAGCAGCGTTGATTGGCGTGGTGGCATTTCAGCTCATGACCGGCCAGATCAACACCCGCAAACTACTCAGCGCGAAGACGGGGAATGCTAGAGGCGGCATCAGCCCGGAACGCGTGCAACTGCTGATATCGACGCTTGCGGCCGCCGCATACTACGTAATGCAGGTGTTGGACTCGGCAAAGTCGGGGCAATTGCCCGACATTCCGGCGACTTGGCCGGCCGCGATTGGTGGAAGCAACTTGATCTATCTGGCCGGCAAAGCGTATGGCAGTCTCATTTCCAGAAGTAACACGAAATAAGGAGGGATCGAGATGCAGTCTGCATATCAAATTCTTGCGGTGGTCGCCGGAATCGTGGTCTGCGTCCTTGTGGGCGGACTTGGACTGGTGATTCTCTGGGAAGTCATCATCGGGAACATTGACCTGTCACAGCTCATCAGCGAACCCTCGGGTGACGCCAGCATGTCGCGGTTTCAGTTTCTGGTGTTCACGTTCGTCATCGCGTTGAGCCTATTTCTGGTGGTGGTGGCGACGCAGACGATCCCCAACATTCCGGGAACTGTACTGACGCTGCTGGGCATTAGCGGCAGCTCGTACCTAGTGAGCAAAGGCATTCAGTTCAGCGACCCCTCGGCAAACGTTCCGACCGGCGCGAAGGGTGTGGTGATTTCGCCGGACCAGGTTCTGGTGCGCTACGGCCAGCAGCAGCAGTTCAAGGCGGAGGTGCCGGGGAAGCCAAACGCGACGGTGAAATGGGCTCTGATCGCGGGCGACGGTAGTATCAGCGATAGCGGGCTCTACACGGCACCGGCGGCGGCTCCGACGGGCTTAGCGGCAGGATCTCATGCGCACGCTACCATTCAGGTCACCAGCGACGCCAATCCTGACGACACGGATCTGGCCGTGATCACCTTGGTGTGAGGAAAGCCATGGCCACACGACGGAAGACGACGACGTCCAGAACTACAACCCTTCCTGCTCCGGCGCGTCGGCGGGTGGTAACGGCCGGAGCGCTCCTGCCACTTGCGTTGGGATTGGCGGCCACTCAGCTTCCGAGCGGACAGCCGGAGGCGACAGGGACAGCGGCCACAGCTATACACAATTTTGGATCAACATCGGTACATCCGCCAATAACAGGAGGACAGCCACAAACCGCAGCGCTCGGCCCGGGCCCGGCTCCTTTGTTGCAAAGAGACCGGCCGGTGACCTGGTGGTTCGTCTTCAAATTGAACTCCAAGGTGTTTCCGGGTTGCGGAGGCGGCAGCGTCGCGTGCCCGTTTGGGGGCGAGCCGCAGAAGTACAAGAACTCCGGCCAGCAGTTCGTCTATGCCAGCAGCGAGAACGCGACGCTGCAACAGGGCTCGGGCTGTGCGGGCGACACGCTGGACGACCCGATTGGAGCGACTTTCGACGAAATCTACCACGGGGCATACCATTACGTTGTCTGGAACGACCAGTTCTATGACAACCCGGAGATCAAGGGCTGCAGCGAATCGTGCGGCGCGCCGTGGGGACATTCGAAGGGGGTCGTCGCCTGGAACGACGCGGGCGAGGGCCTGGTGATGCAGGTCTCGACGCCCTCTTGGCCGGCGTCGGGTAGCGCATCGTTCCCGCGCAAAGGCGACGGCAATACGCTAGGCTGCGTAAACGATAATGACGTGCAGGTGAGCCAGCACTTCTTTGCACTGAAGCTTTCGAAGGACGACCTGGTCCAAGTGCTGAAAGCGCTGCAGAACGCGAGCGTGGTGACCGAGCCGACGAATCCGCAGATCGTGAACAACGGCGGGCCGGCGGACGTGCAGGCGCTGGTTTCGAGCCTGGGTGTGAAATCGAACAGCGCAAGCGTGCTCAATATGAAGCTGTCGAGCGGCGTCGAACTGATTTCGAAGCCATCGGCGCTGCACGTCCCACCGTGGCAGATGGTGTCGTCACTGCTCGGCGGAGTCCCATTACGAGCAGCCACATGGTGGGCCACGCCTGAGATTCCGGCAACGACCACGGCGGGTGCACCGAGCTGCTGGAGCAGCACGCTGAACACACCCGGACCGGTAGACATCGCGACGACCGGACACTGGTCAGGAAAGGAGTTTGGACTGACAGGAGGATTAGGTACGGACTTCAACCATGCCAAGGTGGGTGTCTCAACGTCTTCAACCGCGGACTACGCGATTTTTGGAGATATGAACCAGCAAGGCACGCTCGATGGCAAGAATTGTGCCAGCAGCCAGAACGGAAGGGGCGGGACGTTCTACGTGGTGACGAACCCGCAGCTCCATACCAGCATCACTGCCTTGATTGCAGGAGATTCGCCGAAGCCGGAATAGGAGTATAAAACCCAACAATCGGGAGCGAGCTGACAGGGCTGGACGCAAGCGCTGAATAGCGGCGTCCAGGAAAAATTTGTATGCGGTTGGAGAAGGAGCGGAGAGAGCGGCGACAAATAAGAATCCCGAGGTTGTGCCGGTCTGCTTTCCTCGACCAGAAGTTCGCGTTCGACCCTCGCCGACCTGTGCTCGCCGGATGCTGACGCACGCGACGTACGATCTGAACTTGGGCTCCGGGCTCGCTTTTAACCGGGAAAGCCTACCAACGCCTCGGGACTCTATCTTGCCTTTGACCTGTTTCTTGTCTTCTCAACCGGCGGTTCGCTTAACGACCGTCGCTGTCCCTCCGTCGGCCTATGCGCTGCAGGCGCGGCTGCGGTGAACTGGCTTCGGCCCCGGACTCGCCACCAACCGGAAAACCTCGGAAACTGTCAAAGAACGATTGTGTTGTATACCCTGCGGAAAAATAGTCAATGGATTTTTGCGAAGTTTTTTCGCCTTTGTTTTCAATCGAGTGCAGCTCGTCCACAAGCAGGCGACAGGAAATGGTGCAAACGAGCGGGGACGCGGGGAAAGAAGCACGGGCAACGACGAAAATTCAGCGACTCTGGGTTTTTCGCGGGCGCCGGCGGAATGCGCCACACCTCACACACAGTTGTGACAAACGTGCAAAAGCCGCTGTTTACGCGGTTGTGAGCGGCCGGCAAAACTCACAATTTCGTAATTTGTTACCATCGCGAACATGCCGCTGGTGCTGGCTGAAAACCTGGTGAAGTCATTCGAATCAGGTCCGAACATGTTGAGAACCGCCTTTACGAACCGAGTTCGCGCGGTCGACGAAGTGTCGCTGTCGATTGAAGCGGGGGAGACGCTCGGTCTTGTGGGGGAATCCGGCTCGGGCAAAAGCACTCTCGGCCGCGTGCTGTTGCGATTGATCGAGCCCGACCAGGGAAGCGTTCATTTTGATGGGCGCGACGTGTTGGCTGCGTCGGGCAGTGAACTGCGGCGCCTCCGTCGCGACATGCAGATCATCTTCCAGGACCCGATTGGATCACTGGATCCGCGCATGACGGTGGAGCAGATCGTGATAGAGCCGCTGTTGATTCATAGGGACGAATCGCGAGGGGCGAGGAGGCTTCGAGCGGCGGAGATGATGCGGGCCGTCGGGTTGGATACATCGGCGCTCGGACGCTATCCGCACGAATTCAGCGGCGGGCAGAGGCAGCGAATTGGAATCGCGCGCGCCCTGATGCTGCGACCGAGATTCATCGTTGCCGACGAGCCGGTTTCCGCACTGGACGTAAGCGTGGGCGCCCAAATCGTGAATTTATTGCGGAAATTGCAGCGGGACTTTCAGCTGACGTATTTGTTCATTTCACATTCCCTGCCGGTAGTAAGGTATTTGGCGACGCGCATCGCGGTGATGAAGCGCGGCGCGCTGGTCGAAGTCGGCATGACAGAACAAATTGTGAGCGCGCCCCGCCATGAGTACACGCGTTCGCTGTTAGAGGCGACGCCCGAGATGATTGGCGGAAGCTAGTTGAAGGCCATCTGCGGTTGCACAGTATCGAGGGCTGAGTTGTCGTGAAAATCAGCGCCCTCTAAGCGAAGCAGGAAGGCCTTCATGGGGAGGCCTTCACCGTAGCCGCCTAACGTCCTGCCACTCGCCAGCACGCGATGGCAGGGCACGACAATTGCAACCGGGTTTTGGTGGTTGGACTGGCCGACGGCGCGAAATGCATTCGGGCGACCGATGGCGCGGGC